>WBZS01000219.1_pt1 | contig 59172 bp, 56 predicted proteins | sample 5204201 | NCBI WGS metagenome assembly WBZS01 (sample SAMN12344357, study PRJNA552823) | activated sludge metagenome | biome: Activated sludge suspended growth; feature: Nitrification reactor; material: Wastewater; isolation source: activated sludge from nitrification reactor of wastewater...
TGACTTCACCGCCGAACTTCGACGCCAGCACCGAGGTGATCGCCGCGGTCAGCGTCGTCTTGCCGTGGTCCACGTGACCAATCGTGCCCACGTTCACGTGCGGCTTGGTTCGCTCGAATTTGCCTTTTGCCATTTGCGCGCTCCTGAGGAGTCAGGTACGGAGGTTGAACGACATGAAAGAGGTGGTGCCCATGGCGCGGATCGAACGCGCGACCTCTCCCTTACCAAGGGAGTGCTCTACCACTGAGCCACATGGGCATGGCCACGGGTTTGTGAACCGCGGGACGACCCGCAACCGACAAACCGGTGGCTACGCACGCTGCGCAACCCTTATGAAAACCATCGAAAAAAGAACGACTGGAGCGGGAAACGGGAATCGAACCCGTGTCATTAGCTTGGAAGGCTAAGGTTCTACCATTGAACTACTCCCGCACGATCCGGCCTTGCGCAGCCGCCGACCCACGATTGTTGCTGTCGATCGGGGATCGGCGTTCACTGGAAAAAGTCCGGGAAAGTCCGCTCGCCTGGTGGAGGAGGCTGGATTCGAACCAGCGTAGGCGTAAGCCAACAGATTTACAGTCTGCCCCCTTTAGCCACTCGGGCACCCCTCCGAGGCGAACTCAAGAGTATAGCAAAGCCGCGTTTGACGCTGCAAGGCGACGCTCGGCGAACGTGCTCAGCGCCGCCAGTCCAGCGGCGCCGCGTGCGGCGCCTGGGCAGCTACGAATTGCGCCGCGCGGCTGAAATGGCCGCAGCCGATGAAGGGTTGCGGCGGCCGGCGCGCCGACAGCGGCGACGGGTGGTTGGCCTGCAGCAGCAGGTGCCGGCCACCACCGGCGGACTCAATCAGCGCGCGCTTGGCCTGCGCATGCGCGCCCCACAGCAAATAGGCCTTGGCGCCGCTGTCGGCCGCGGTGGCGGCAAGCAGCGCGTCGGTCAACGCCTCCCAGCCGCGCCGCGCATGGCTGGCCGGGCGGCCGTCTTCGACCGTCAATGAGGTGTTGAGCAGCAGCACGCCTTGCCGTGCCCAGGCCGCCAGATGGCCGTGGCCGGGTGCTGGCAAGCCCAGGTCGCGCGCCAGTTCGGCGTCGATGTTGCGCAGGCTGGGCGGCAGGGGTTGGCCCGGCGGGACCGAAAAAGCCAGGCCCTCGGCCTGACCGACGCGGTGGTAAGGGTCCTGGCCGAGGATGACGACGCGCACCGCGGCGCGCGGCGTCAGCTCAAGCGCGTGCAACACGGCTGCCGGGTACACCGCCGCGCCTTCTGCCACGCGCCGGTCGACAAAGCCAACCAGCGCCTGGCCAGCGGCCGAGGCCTGCCAGGCGCGCAGCAGCGGTGCCCAATCGGCCGGCGCGCGCGCCAGCACCGCGGCCAAGGGCTCGCGCAACCGGTTGTCGGCGGCCACCACCTGCGGTCAACCAAACAGCTCGGCCAGCGCCTGCCCCGGGTTATCGGCGCGCATGAAGGCTTCGCCGACCAAGAACGCGTGCACCCCGGCGGCCTGCATGCGCTGCACGTCGGCGCGGCCGACGATGCCCGATTCGGTGACCAGCAGCCGGTCGGCCGGCAGCCGCGGCAACAGGCCCAGCGTGGTGTCCAGCGTGACCTCGAAGCTGCGCAGGTTGCGGTTGTTGATGCCGACCAGCGGCGTTTTCAGCCGCAGCGCGCGGTCGAGTTCGTCGCCGTCGTGGACCTCGACCAGCACGTCCATGCCCAGCGCGTGGGCGCAGGCTTCCAGCTCGGCCATTTGCGCGTCGGCCAGGCAGGCGGCGATCAGCAGGATGCAGTCGGCGCCGATGGCGCGCGCCTGCACCACCTGCCAGGGATCGATGATGAAGTCCTTGCGCAGCACCGGCAGGGCGCAGGCGGCGCGGGCCTGTGGCAGGAAATCGGCATGGCCCTGGAAAAAGCGCTCGTCGGTCAGCACGCTCAGGCAGGCCGCGCCATGCGCCGCGTAAGTCCCGGCAATCTCGGCCGGCACGAAGTGCGGCCGGATCACACCCTTGCTCGGGCTGGCTTTCTTGACCTCGGCGATCACCGCCGGCCGGCCGTCGGCCAGCTTGGCGCGCAGCGCCTGCACGAAACCGCGCGGCGGCGACTGGGCCAACGCCTGCTGCCGCAGTGCGTCAACACTGATGCGCGCGCGGCCGGCGGCGACTTCGTCGCGCTTGACCGCGACGATGCGCGCCAGGATGTCGCTGCCGCCGCCCACTGCGCCCACCCCGCTCACGCCGCCAGGGCCCGGCTGCGTTCGACAAACTGCTGCAGCTTGGCGCGCGCGCGGCCGCTGGCCAGCGCATCCTGCGCCAAGGCCACGCCCTCGGCGATGCCGCCGGCCACGTTGGCGGCGTACAGCGCGACGCCGGCGTTCAGCGCGACGATGTCGCGCGGCGGCCCGGGCTGGTTGTCAAGCACCGCGTCGAGCATGGCACGCGACTGCGCCGGCGTGTCGACCTTCAGCGCGCGGCTGCCGGCCATCGGCAGCCCAAAGTCCTCGGGGTGGATTTCGTACTCTCGGATCGCCCCGTCGCGGTATTCGCCGACCAGCGTCGCCGCGCCCAGCGACACCTCGTCCAGCCCGTCGCGGCCGTAGACCACCAGCGCGTGCTCGGCGCCCAGCCGCTGCAGCGCGCGCACCTGGATGCCGACCAGATCGGGGTGGAACACGCCCATCAAAATGTTGGGCGCCGAGGCCGGGTTGGTCAGTGGGCCCAGGATGTTGAACAGCGTGCGCACGCCCAGCTCGCGCCGCACCGGCGCAACGTTCTTCATCGCCGGGTGGTGGTTGGGGGCAAACATGAAGCCGATGCCGGTGTCGGCAATGCACTGCGCGATCGCCGCCGGCGCCAGCGTCATCGGCACGCCCAGCGCCTCCAGCACGTCGGCGCTGCCCGATTTGCTCGACACGCTGCGGTTGCCATGCTTGCTGACGCGCGCGCCGCAGGCCGCGGCGACAAACATCGCGCAGGTGGAAATATTGAAACTGTGCGCGCCGTCGCCGCCAGTGCCGACGATGTCAACCAGGTGGCGCCGGTCGGCGACCTCGACGCGGGTGGAAAACTCGCGCATCACCTGCGCCGCGGCGGTGATTTCGCCGATGGTTTCCTTCTTCACCCGCAGGCCGATCAGCAGCGCCGCCATCATCGGCGCCGACATTTCGCCGCTCATGATGCGCCGCATCAGCGCCAGCATCTCGTCGTGGAAGATCTCGCGGTGTTCGATGACGCGGGTCAGCGCGTCGAGGTCGGTGATGGCCATGGGCGGGTTCAACGGCAGCGGTTCAAGAAGTTGCGCAGCAGGGCGTGGCCGTGCTCCGAAAGAATCGATTCCGGGTGGAATTGCACGCCTTCGAGCGGCGTGTCGGTGGCCGCCAGTTCGCGGTGGCGCACGCCCATGATCTCGCCGTCCTCGCTGGTCGAGGTGACGGCCAACACGCTGGGGCAGGTCTCGCGCTCGATCACCAGCGAGTGGTAGCGGATGACGCTGAATTCTTGCGGCAACCCGGTGTACACGCCCAACCCGTCGGCGTGCAGCGTGCTGGCCTTGCCATGCATTTGCCGCTGCGCGCGCACGATGCGCCCACCCAGCGCCGCACCGATGCTCTGGTGGCCCAGGCACACGCCCAGAATGGGCAGCTTGCCCAGGTAAGCCTGGATCGCCGGCACGCAGACCCCAGCCTCGGCCGGCGAACACGGCCCCGGCGACAACACCAGGTAGTCGGGCTTGAGCGCGCCAATCTGGTCGACCGCGATCTCGTCGTTGCGCAGCACCTTGACGTCCTGACCCAGCTCACCAAAGTACTGCACCAGGTTGAAGGTGAACGAATCGTAGTTGTCGATCATCAACAGCATGGGCGCTCTAACCCTTTGATTTCATTGGAGGCTCTAACAGCATCCTGATTCGGCGCCCACCGCTGCCGGCTGGTTGCGGCGCTGGCAATGCCGGCGCGCCCTGGCAGGGTGGGGACTTTGGGCGGCTGCCGCGAACGCGGTCGCCTGAGGCGTGGGGGTGTGGTCAAGCCGATGGCTTGCGCCAACGCCAACCGGAGCGCGCTGCGGTGATGGGACGGATCGCAGACATCGGCGGCATTATGGCCGGACCTCTACGCAAGTTTCTCGGCCAAAGGTGACCAACCAGCCAGGTGCGCGCCCACGGCCCCGCCAGCGCCAAGGCCGCTTCCTAGAATGCCCGGATGGCTGTTTCTCCCACCGGCGCGCCGACGTTTGTCCACCTGCGCACCCACACCGAGTACTCGGTGGTCGACGGCAGCTTGCGTGTCGACGATGCCGCGGCGCTGGCGCGTGCCGACGGCCAGCCGGCGCTGGCGATCACCGATTTGTCCAACCTGTTCGGCGCGGTCAAGTTCTACAAGGCCTGCCGCGGCAAGGGCGTGCAGCCGATTCTGGGCGCCGACGTGTTCATCGAGCCCGAGCAGGCCGGCGACAAGCTGGCGTCGCGGCTGCTGCTTTTGGTGTGCAACCGGCAGGGCTACCTGAACCTGTGCGAATTGCTGGCGCGCGGCTGGGTGCGCAATGCGCAGCGCACCCAGGCCTGGCTGACCTGGGACTGGCTGGCCGAATTGGGCGCAGGGCTGATCGCACTGTCCGGCGCCGACGCCGGCGCGGTCGGCCAGGCGCTGCTGGCTGGCGACACGGCGCGCGCGCGGCAGCTTGCGCAGCGCTTGGCGGCGCTGTTTCCGCAGCGCTTTTACATCGAGCTGCAGCGCGCCGGTTTGCCGACCCATGAGGCGCAGGTGCAGGCGGCGGTGCCGCTGGCCGCCGAACTCGGCCTGCCGGTGGTGGCCACCCACCCGGTGCAGTTCGCCAGCGCCGACGACTTTGACGCGCACGAGGCGCGGGTGTGCATTGCCGAAGGTGAAACCCTGGCCAACCCGAAGCGAATCAAGCGCTTTTCGGCCGAGCAGTATTTCAAGACCCAGGCGCAGATGGCGGCGCTGTTTGCCGACCTGCCCAGCGCGCTGGCCAACAGCGTGGCCATCGCCCGGCGCTGCAACCTGTTGCTGCCGATGGGCAAGGCGTTCTTGCCCGACTTTCCAACCCCGCTGCAGGCCGACGGCACACCGCTGCCGATGGACGCGTACTTCCGCGCCGCCAGCGTCGCCGGGCTCGACGACCGGCTGGCGCTGCTGTACCCGGACCCGGCTCGGCGCGCCGCCGAGCGGCCGCGCTATGTCGAGCGGCTGGAGTTCGAGATCGCCACCATCTTGAAGATGGGCTTTCCGGGCTACTTCCTGATCGTGTCGGACTTCATCCAGTGGGCCAAGTCGCATGGCTGCCCGGTCGGCCCCGGGCGCGGCTCGGGCGCCGGCTCGCTGGTGGCCTATGCGCTGAAGATCACCGACCTTGACCCGCTGGCCTACAAGCTGCTGTTCGAGCGCTTTCTGAACCCCGAGCGGGTGTCGATGCCCGACTTCGACGTCGACTTCTGCCAGAGCAACCGCGACCGGGTGATCGAGTATGTGAAGAACAAGTACGGCCGCGAGGCGGTGAGCCAGATCGCCACCTTCGGCACCATGGCCGCCAAGGCGGCGCTGCGCGACGTCGGCCGGGTGCTCGGCATGGGCTACGGCCATGTCGACTCGATCGCCAAGCTGATTCCGGCGCCGCCGGGCAAGACGGTGACGCTGGCCAGGCTGCCCGACGAGCCCGACGCCGGCGTGATCTACGCCCGCAAGGAGGCGCCCGAGCTGGAGCAGCGCGAGGCCGCCGAGGAAGAAGTCGCCGAGCTGCTGGCGCTGGCCACGCGCGTCGAGGGCATGGTGCGCAACGTCGGCATGCATGCCGGCGGGGTGTTGATCGCGCCGGGCAAGATCACCGACTTCTGTCCGCTGTACCAGCAGCCCGGCAGCGACGCCGCAGTCAGCCAGTACGACAAGGACGATGTCGAGGCGGTCGGCCTGGTCAAGTTCGACTTTCTCGGCCTGGCGACGCTGACCATTCTGGAGCTGGCCAAGGACTTCATCGTCGCCCGCCACCCCGAGCGCGACGCTTTCTCCTGGGACAGCGTGCCGCTGGACGACGCCAAGGTCTACAAGCTGTTTGCCCAGGGCTTGACCGAGAGCGTGTTCCAGTTTGAATCGCGCGGCATGCAGGCCATGCTGCGCGAGGCCCGGCCGACGCGGCTGGAAGACCTGATCGCGCTGAACGCGATGTTCCGCCCCGGGCCGATGGAAAACATTCCGAGCTTTTGCGCGCGCAAAAACGGCAAGGAAACCATCGAATACCCGCATCCGCTGCTGGAAAAAGTGCTCGCCGAGACCTACGGCATCATGGTTTATCAAGAGCAGGTGATGCAGGCCGCGCAGGAAATGGGCGGCTACAGCCTGGGCGGCGCCGACCTGCTGCGGCGGGCGATGGGCAAGAAAAAAGCCGAGGAGATGGCCCAGCAGCGCGAAATCTTTCGCAAGGGTGCGGCCGAGAAGGCGATTGCGCAGAAAACCGCCGACGAGGTCTTCGACCTGATGGAGAAGTTCGCCGGCTACGGCTTTAACAAAAGCCACGCCGCGGCCTACTCGCTGCTGGCCTACCACACAGCGTGGCTGAAGGTGCATTTCACGGCCGAGTTCTACGCCGCGAACATGACCATAGAGATCGACGACACCGACAAGTTGAAGGTGTTGTTCGACGACGCCAAGCTGTTCAACATCGGCTTCGAGCCGCCCGACGTCAACCACGGTGTCTGGCGCTTCGAGCCGATCGACGCGCAGCACGTGCGCTACGGCCTGGGCGCGGTCAAGGGCACCGGCCAGGGCGCGATCGAGGCCATCGTCGAGGCGCGCGAGGCCGGCGGCGCCTTCCTGAGCTTTTTCGACTTCTGCGTGCGCGTGGACCGCCGCCGCGTCAACAAGCGGGTGGTCGAGGCGCTGATCAAGGCCGGCGCGTTCGACCGCTTTGGCGCCGAGCGCGCCACGCTGCTGGCCGCGGTCGGCCTGGGCTTCGAATTCGCCGAGACGCAGGTCGCCAATGCCGCGCAGGCCGGGCTGTTTGACGACGATGTGCATGGCTCGCACACCCAGGAGCCGGCGCTGGCCGCGCTGCCGGCGTGGCCGATCCGCGAACGTCTGGCGCACGAGAAGTCGGCGCTCGGCTTTCACCTGTCGGGCCACTTGTTCCAGCACGACGAGGCCGAGGTGCGGCGCTTTTGCCGCAAGCGCATCGCCGACCTGGTCGACAGCCGCGAGCCGCAACTGCTGGCCGGCATCGTCACCGGGCTGCGGCTGGTCAACGGCCAGCGCGGGCGGGTGGCAATTTTTGCGCTCGATGATGGCAGCGAAGCCATCGAGGCGGTGGCCAACGACGAATTGATCGTCGCCCACAAAGACCTGCTGCGCGACGAGGCATTGGTGGTCGTGCAGGGCAAGGTGCAAAACGACCGCTACTCGGGCGGGCTGCGGCTGAACGTTGGCGCGCTGTGGGACTTGGCCGGCGCGCGCGCGCGCTTTGGCCGCCACGCGCTGCTGCGTCTGGGCGACGGCCAGCAGCCGCTGGCGGCGACGCTGGCCGACGCGCTGGCCGCGCTGGTCGGCGACTGCCCGCCGCGCAGCGTCGACACCGAGCAGGGCCGCCTGACGCAAGGCCTGCCGCTGTGGCTGCCGCTGGCCGACGCGCGCGGCCACGCGCTGCTCGACCTGGGCGAGCGCAGTCGCTTCTGGCCCACCGATGACGCGCTGCAACGGCTGCGCGCGCTGGTGCCCGAGGGTGCGCTGGAGGTGGTCTACGAGGCTTGACGTGGCGTTGTTCCGCGCCGCGGCAACTTGTGCTGACCCCGCTCAGAGCGCGCCGCGGCCGGGCGCGGCATCGTCAACAGAATTCACACACGATTCGACACGACGGAGTTTTTTTGATGAGCACACTTTGCACGCGGCGCGCCGCGGCACTGGCCGGCATGGCTCTGGCATCGGCGATGGCGCTGGCACCGGCGGCGACGCGGGCGGCCGATGTCGGCGTCAGCATCAGCGTCAGCCAGCCAGGCGTTTACGGCCGCATCGACATTGGCCGCTTTCCGCAGCCGGCGGTGGTGGTGACGCAACCGGTGGTGGTGGCCGCCCCCGCGGCGCGCGCGTCGACCGAGCCGGTCTACCTGTGGGTGCCAGAAGGGCACCGCAAGCACTGGTCAAAACACTGCCGCCGCTACAACGCCTGCGGCGTACCGGTGTACTTTGTGCGCAACGACTGGTACCGCCGCCATGTGATGGGCGCGACGCCGCTGCAGCCAGTGAAGTCGAAGTCGAAGGCGGTGCACTCGCCAAACGCCTTCCCGCACCGCGACCAGGACCAGGCGCGTGGCCGCACCTGGCAGCACGGCGAAGGTCCGGGCAATGGCCGCGGCGAGGGTCGCGGTGAAGGTCGTGGCAATGGCCACGGCCGCGGCCACGGCCACGACAAGGGTTGACGCGGCCGGCGGCTTGCCCCGTCCGACGCCAAAACGCCAACGGCAGCACCACAGTGCTGCCGTTGGCGTGTAGAGGGTATGCGGCCGCGGTGGGTGACACCGCAGCCCGCGGATTCAGCCTTACTTCTTCGCGCCAGACGCGGCGGCGCTCGGCTTGTCAGCCTTGGCGTCGGCGGCAGCGGGCTTGGCGCTGTCCTTTTCGGCCTTGGTGGCGTCCTTGGCGGCTTGCTTCTCGGCCTTGGCCTTGGCTTTGTCGGCCTTGGCTTGCTCCTTGGCGGCGGCCTTGGCTGCCTTGGCATCGGCAGCGCTGTCAGCGGCGGCGGCCGGCTTGGCGTCCGCAGCGGCCTTGGCGGCAACTGGCGCGGCGGCGGTGGCCGCAGTCGCAGTCTTGGCGGCGGTGGCGGGCGCGGCCGGCGTGGCGGGCTTGGCCGATGCGGTGGCCGGCGTCGCCGGAGTGGCCGGCGTGGCGGCGGTGGCCTTGGCCGGCGCGGGCTTGGTCGGCGCCGGGGCGGCGCCCTGGAAGGCAGCACCGCCGACCGTCAGGCCACCGGTGGACAGCTTGGCGGCGTTGCCTTCGCCGACGCCCTTGACCCGGGTGATGAAGTCGTTCCAGTCCTTGAAGTCGCCCTTCTTGCGTTCTTCAACAATCTTGCCGGACAACACCGGCCCGATGCCCTTGACGCCGTCGAGTTCGGCGGCGCTGGCCTTGTTGACGTCGACCGCGGCGAACGACGCGGCGGCCATCAAGGCAAACAAGGCGGCAAGAATTCTTTTCAACATGAGCATGTGCTCCACAGTTTGGTTGGCTGGCGCAGACGGAAGCCCCGCCGCGACCGCGGCGGCTTCGATCGCGCAGGACTTTACCCGCGCCACGGCCGCCCGCAGCAGGCTCACAACGCCAGCCTGCGCAGTGGGTTGACATTTGATTGCGCCGCGGCGCTTTTGCGCCGGGCGGCGCACCCCGGCGGCGCACGCCCAGCGGACGGGGGCCGGTTCAGAGTTGCCCTAGCATCGGCGTCGATGAGCCCGGCCCACCCGACCCTGCATCTTCCGGTTGACCGCAGGCCGCGTCGCACCTGCGCACCGGCCGCCTGCCGGCAGCGGGTGGGCGACCGGCAGCGCCCACCGTGCCGATGACATCCAGTGGCGGCGCCAATGCGGCGGGCGCGCCGCTGCCCGACAACCTGGCCATCGCCAGACGGCTGAAGTCCTACTTCTGGCCGCAGCGCTGGGGCATGTTGCTGGCCATCGTTGCCTTCTTGCTCGGCTCGGCGACCGAACCCTTGATTCCGCAGTTGCTGCAGGTGGCGCTGGACAAGGGGTTTCTGGCCAAGCCGGCGTTTCCGCTGTGGTCGGTGCCGCTGGCGCTGGTCGGGCTGTTCATGCTGCGCGGCGTGTTCGGCTTTGTCGGCACCTACATGCTCAGCCGCAGCACCTCGCTGGCGGTACTTGATCTGCGCAAGGAACTCTCGGGCGCATTGCTGCGCGCCGATGCCTCGGTGTTCACGCAAGTAACGCCCGGCGTGGCGGTGTCCAAGGTCATCAACGACCCGCAGCACATCGCCAACCAGTTGGGCGACGCGATGATGACCGTGCTGCGCGACGGCACCACCGCGGCGGCGCTGATGGCGTATCTGTTCTGGCAGAACTGGCAGTTGACCTTGCTGTCGCTGGTCACCGTGCCGATTCTGGCGGTCGGCGTGCGGCTGGTGCACAAACGCATCCAGCGTGTCACCTCGGCGGCCTACCAGGCCCAACTGGTTCTGGTCGGCGTGGTCGACGACCTGGCGCGCGCCTGGCGGGTGATCCGCACTTTCGATGCCGGAGAGTTCGAACGACGCCGCTTCAATGCCGAGGCACGGCATGTGCAGCGCATGACGATGAAGAGCGCCGCCGCGTCGGCGATGATGACGCCGATGTCGCAACTGGCGGCCAGCGTCGGCGTCGCGGCCATCGTCACCCTGGCGCTGTACCAGGCGCAGCGCCAGGGCGGCACGGTGGGCTCGTTTGCGGCCTATGTCACCGCACTGCTGCTGCTGGTATCCAAGACCCGCAAGCTGACCGATGTGTCGCAACCGATCATCGGCGCGCTGATCGTGGCCCGCGCCAGCTTCGAGCTGATCGATTGCCCGCCCGAGCCCGACCTTGGTCAGCGCACGCTGGAGCGCGCGCGCGGCGAGATCGTGTTCGACGCGGTCAGCGTGGCCTACGCCGGTGCCGAGCGGCCGGCGCTGGACGCGCTGACGCTGCATATCGCGCCGGGCACCACGGTGGCCCTGGTTGGCAGCTCGGGCGCCGGCAAGACCACCGCGATCAACACGCTGCTCGGCTTCACCGCGCCCGACGCCGGCACGCTGACGCTGGACGGCATCCCGGTGGTCGAGCTGCGCAAGACCGACCTGCGGCGCCAGTTCGCGGTGGTGTCGCAAGACATCGTGCTGTTCGACGCCTCGATCGCCGACAACGTGGTCTACGCGCAGCCGCGCGACGCGGCACGCGTCGAGGACTGCCTGCGCGCGGCCGCGTTCTGGGGCCATGTCAGCGGCCTGCCCGAGGGTGTGGACACCGCCATCGGCGTCAACGGCAGCCGGCTCTCGGGCGGCCAGCGGCAGCGCCTGGCGATCGCCCGCGCGCTGTACAAGGACGCGCCGATCTGGGTCCTCGACGAGGCCACCTCGGCGCTGGACACCGAGTCCGAGCGCGCCATCCAGCAGGCGCTGGAGCACTGGCATGGCCGCAAGACGATGATCGTGATCGCCCACCGGCTGTCGACCATCCGCGGTGCCGACCGGATTTACGTGCTGGAGGACGGGCGCGTCGTCGAGCACGGAACGCACCCGCAATTGATGCTGCAAGCCGGCCGTTATGCGGCGATGGTGCGGGCGCAGGCTGCCGACTGACCGCGGCGGCACGCGCTTCAGGTGCTGCCGTCGAGCCAGCGCCGGATCGGCCGTCCCAGCCCGCGGCGCAGTTGCTCAGCGCGCGTGCCGTAGCTGTGCCGGCGTTCGAAGATGCGGCTGAACCACGGCGTGCCGCGCAGCGCCGGTTGGCGCTGATCGATCAGCGCCAGGCAGCGCAGCTTCATGGCTTCGGCCTCCTGCGCCGCAGTCAGTCCGTTGCGAAACGGCTTTGCGCCGCTGGTCACGGGGCGCACATGCCCGGCCATCACCGCGTCGACGACCATCGTGCGCGTCAGGCCGGTCAACTGCCCAAGCGTGGGCATCAGGTAGCGGTCTATGCCCCACGACGACACGTTGTCACCGAAGTGCGGCGCCGCCGCGGCAAACAGTGCGCCGTCGTAGAACGGCATCATGACTTCGATCCAGTCGACCGCGCGCAGGATGCGGTGCGGCTGGTGCAGCATGAAGCGGTGCGAGTACACGCTGTCGTGGCTGAGCGAGGCGCTGAAGGCATGCAGCCCATGCACCGCGCCGATGTGCAGCAGGCGGTTGATGTCGCCCACGCCGAGCAGCACATCGTCGTCGAGCATGCCGACAAAGCGCGGGCGGCGCCCGGTCGCCTGCAGATGCGCGGCCAGCGCCTGGTAGATGTCGCCCTTGCATTCGGTGCGCACCGACAGCAGGCCGGCCTCGGGCACCTGGGCGTGCAAACGCGCGGCCTGGCGCTGGGCATCGCCGTTCGAGTAGTCAAGCACCAGCCATTCAAAGCGGGGGCGGCTGTCCTGCACGATGCAGCGCAGCGGCGGCTCCTGGCCGTTCCATGACACCAGCACCAGGTCGGCGTCGACGCCGCCCGACCCAGCGCCCAATGCCGCCTGTTGCTCAGTGCGGTTCATGCGGTGCACGGGCGCTGTCGAACAACTCGGCCAGCTGGCCGGCGCTGCGCGCATTGGCCCACCAGGAATGCAGGCTGTAGGACACCTGCAACCACCATTTGTGCAGCCGGATCGCCATGCGGTGGGACAAGCTGCGCGCCTCTTCGCGCCGGCCTATGCTTGACTGGGCCGCCGACGAGCCGTTACGCACCGGGTAAGGGTAGGCGCCGAACAGCCGCAGACCGCACTCCCACCAATGGCGGATGTCGGTGTCCACCGGCCTGGCGAAGCTGCGCCGTGCCGCCAGCAGGCGCCGCGCGCCGTCGGCACTGACCAGGTAGGCCCCGGTCAGGCTCGGCACGCGGCGGTAGCGGATCAGGTCGATCGTCAGCACCCGTTCGCGCACCAGCGGCCGGCGCTGCCATGGGCGTTCCCTGGCGCGCCCGATGAGCTTGATCATGTCCCAACGCGGCGGCAGCGCGGCCACCGCCGCCAAGGTGGCCGGCAGTGCGTCGCCCAGCGCCACGTCGTCTTCGAGCACCAGCGCGCAAGCGATGCCGCGGTCGACCACCTGCTGCCAGACCTTGAGATGGCTGGCGTAGCAGCCGATTTCCCCAGCCACCAGGCCAAGATGGAACTCGCGCCGGTTGCGCGCCGCGTCGTAGATGGCGGCCTGCTCGGCCGGCGACAGCTCGCGCCCGACGACGCCGGCCACGCGCTCGAAGTCCAGCCGCAGGCGCCGCAACTGCGCGGTCATCGCGCGCAGCCGGTCGGCGTCGCGCGGCAGGTTGATGACGAACACCGGCACCTGCGAAGCCGGCGCCGCCGATGCCACGCCGGCCGGCACGGCGCGAGGCAGCGCCGGTGCCGTCATGCGAGCCCCCGGCCTTCGGCGAGCATGGCCTCGCCGGCGCGCAGCACCGCATCGACCTCCGGCCAGCCGCCGCCGCTTTCCTGCAGCACGCGCGCGGTCGGCCCCCACGGGCCCCACTGCGCCACATCGGTCGGCCCGAGCACGCTGAGCAGCGGCGCACCGACCGCTGCCGCAAGATGGCCTGGCCCGGTGTCGTTGGACACCATCAGCGCCGCGCGTTCGAGCAGCGCCGCATAGCAGCCCAGCGGCACGGCCTCCAGCGTCTGGGCGGCACCATAGTGCTGGCGCGCCAGGTCGACCTCGCCCGGGCCCGGGCACAACAACAGCGGCAGCTTCCAGCGCTGCGCGGCGGCAGTGGCGAAGGCCTCGAACGCCGGCCAGCGTTTTTCCATCCCGTTGAAGGTGCCGCCGGCAAACGGGCACAGCACGACGTAGCGCTCGCCTTCACCGATGCCCAGCGCCGCCAGGCGCCGGGCGGCATCGGCGCGCGCCGCGGGGCTGACGGCCAGTGCAATCGCCGCCGGCGGTTCGGCATCGGTTGCGCCGAGCAGCGCGCAGGCCAGGTTCCAGTAGCCGAGCAGTTCGTGCCGTGCGCCGCCGCGTGGCAGCGCGCGGCCGAGCAGCGGGCTGCGACCCTCGTGGGCATAGCCCAGCGCGCGCAGGCCGGCCAGCCGGGCATCGAGGGCGCTGGAAAACGAAAACGGAAACACCACCGCGTTCAGCCGCCTGTCGAAGCCGGCGTCCTGGCGCCGCGCGTCGCTCCGCAAACGCCGCAACTGCGCGGCACGGGTGCGCCAGTGCGACGCCAGCGTCTCGACCGGCCAGCCTTCACCCTCCAGCAGCGCGGCCGACCAGGGCTTGCCGACCAGCCGCAACGAATAGCCGCCCCGCTCGGCCAGCAGGCGCAGCGCCGGCACGCCGAGCACCACGTCGCCGACCCAGTTGCGCAGGCGCACGATCAGCGGTCGGGCGGCTGGATCACCGGCCATGGCGGCGGGGTCGGTGCGTGGGGCGGTGCTGGACATCGGGCGTCCGACGGGCCGGGGGTAGGTGTTCGCGCAGTGCGTGTGGCGGTCGGCGCAAGGCCGATTCATGGGCCGCCGGGGGCGCTGGCGCAGGGGTTGGCGCAGACCGCCAGACGGGATAATCCACGCCACCGATTCTGCCAGCCGCCCCCCATGCACCTGCCCCAAGCCGCCGAGATCAGCGCCCTGCACGACCGCCTGCTGGCCGACGCGGGCTGGCCGTCGCAGTCGCCGGTGGTCGACGGCGAGCTGTGGCAATGGGTGCTGGCCAACCACCGCTTCAACTGCAGCCTGTGGGCCGAGGAAGACCTGGCGCGGCGCACCCTGGTCGCCGATGCCGAAATCGCCGCCAACAAGCGCGCGATCGACCGCTTCAACCAGGCGCGCAACGACGCCACCGAGCGCATCGACGAATGGCTGTTGGTCGCACTCGGCCTGGTCGACCAGGCCTCGGCGCGCGGCGACTCGCCGCAGTCCACCGCGCCCGCCGGCGCCCGGCTGAACAGCGAAACCGCCGGCAGCATGGTCGACCGGATGAGCATCCTGTCGCTGAAGATCCATGCCATGGCGGCGCAGGCCGAACGCCCTGACGTGGACGACGCGCACCGCCACGCCAGCCGCGGCAAGCTCGAACGGCTGCGCCTGCAGCGCGCCGACTTGGCCGCCTGCTTTGACGCGCTGCTGGCCGACGCGCGCGCCGGTCGCGCCTACTTCAAGGTCTACCGGCAGTTCAAGATGTACAACGACCCGCGCTTCAACCCGGCGCTGGTCGGCGAGCGGCAAGGCCGCGGCGGAACGCCTTCGTGACCGGCCCGGCGGCCGGCGCCGCGCCTTCGGCCGCCGCAGCGGCAGCGCCCGCGGCGCCGTGCCGGCAATGACCGCCCTGACCGGCCAGCCCGCGCCGCTGGTGCTGCACTTCGTTACGGGCGGCTTTTCCGGCGCCACCCAGGTCGCGTTGACGCTGGTGCGCGCGGCGCGCGGCTCGGGGCGCATGCAGGCGCGGCTGGTGCTGCGCCGCAAGTCGGGCACCGACACGCAGCGCGTGCAGGCGCTGCGCGACGAAGGCCTGGCGGTGGACACCGTGCCGGGCTTCGCGCACGTCGCCACCGTGGTCGCGCTGGCGCGGCTGTGCCGGCGCCTGCGGCCGGCGGTGCTGGTGTCGCATGGCTTTAGCGAGCACCTGTGGGGCCGCTATGCCGGCCTGCTGGCCGGCGTGCCGGCGCTGGTGCATGTCGAACACAACTCGCGCGAGCGCTACAGCCGCTGGCGCCTGGCGCAGGCACGCTGGCTGGCGCGGCGCACCGACGCCATCGTGGGCTGCTCCGAGGGGGTGCGCCAGGTGCTGTTGGCGCTCGGCTTTCCGGCCGACAAGGTGAGCGCGATCGCCAACGGCGTGGCGATGGCGCCGTTCAGCGACGCCGCGGCGCAGCCGTTTGCGCAGCGCCAGCCGGGGTTGGTGATGGTGGCGCGGTTCGCGCGGCAAAAAGACCATGCCACGCTGCTTGACGCGCTGGCGCTGCTGCGCAGGCGCGGGCTGCAGCCGACCGCGCTGCTGGTCGGCGGCGGCAGCACCAGCCACGAGCGCGCCGCGCGTACACACGCGGCGCGGCTCGGCCTGGGCGACCAGGTGCGCTTTGCCGGCCAACGCAGCGATGTGCCGCAACTGTTGGGCCAACACCAGCTTTGTGTGCTGAGCACGCATTGGGAAGGCATGCCGCTGGCCTTGGTGGAGGGCATGGCCGCGGGCTGCGCGGTGGTCGGCAGCGCGGTCCCCGGCGTGCGTGAACTGCTGGTTGACGGCGACACCGGTCGCCTGGTGCCGCCCGGCGACGCCGCGGCGCTGGCCGACACACTGGCCGCGCTGTTGACCGACCCGGCGGCCGCCGAGCGCATGGCGCAGCGCGGGCGCCGCCAGGCGCTGGCGCAGTTCAGCGTCGAGCGCATGAGCGCCGAGTATGAACGGCTGCTGCTGCAACTGGCCGGCCATGCACCCTGAAACGACTGCGCCGGCAAAGCAAGGGGACCACGCGTGAACCTGACCAGCGGCCGGCTGTTGATCGTCAAGACCACCTCGATGGGCGATGTGGTGCATGCGCTGCCGGCGCTCAGCGACATCGCGCGTGCGCGCCCGGCGCTGGCGGTCGACTGGCTGGTCGAGCGGCCGTTTGATGCCATCGTGCGCCTGCACCCGGCGGTGCGCCAGGTGCATGTGCTGGCCTGGCGGCGCTGGCGCAAACAATTGACATCGCGCGCGGTGTGGTCCGACATGGCGGCGCTGCGCCGGGCGCTGCGCAGCGCGCCCTACGACCTGATCCTCGACTTGCAAGGCCTGGTCAAGAGCGCGCTGTGGGCGGCGCAGGCGCTCGGGCCGCGCGCCGGCTACGACCGGGCCAGCATCCGCGAGCCGCTGGCCAGCCTGAGCTACCAACGCCACGTGGCGGTCGATCCGGCGTTGCATGCGATCGAGCGTTGCCGGCGCCTGGCCGCGGCACACCTGGGCTATGCGCTGCCGACCGACGCGCCGCACTTCGGGCTGCGGCCGCCGCGGCCAGCGTGGCAGCCGGCGGCCAGCGACTACGCGGTGCTGAACCCGAACGCCAGCGTCGACAGCAAGCTGTGGCCGCAAGCCGATTGGGTGGCGCTGGCGCGCCATCTGCGCGACCGCGGGCTGAGGCCGGTGGTCATGTGGGGGTCGGCCGCCGAGCAGGCCCGCGCGCAGTCGATTGCCGCGGCGGCCGACGGCGAAGTGCCGCCTTTTCTCGGCATTGCCGACGCCGCCGGGGTGCTGGCCGGCGGCCGCCTGGTGGTTGGACTGGACACCGGCTTCTCGCACCTGGCCGCCGCGCTCGGCGTTGCCACCATTGGCCTGTACCGCGACCACGACCCCCTACAGGTCGGCATCACCGGCGACGGCTGGGTGCGCAGCCTGGGCGGCATCGGCCAGACACCGGCGCTGGCGGCGGTGATCGACGCCGCCGAGGCCGCGCTGGGCCCGTCGAGCGCCCGCGCCTGAGGCCGCGGCCTTCGCTGCCACGGCAACGCGCTTGCCCCAGGCCGCGGGGCAGGGTCTTCCGGCCAGTCTGGGGCGTGTGGCGCACTAAACTGGGACGGCCGCCCCCACCCCCTCGACACCCGCATGACACAGCTCGGCGAAGCCGTCGCCATCGGCCTGATCGCTCCGACGCCTGACCCCGAAACCGCGCAGGCGCAGCCCTTCGACGAGCAGTTCCAGTTCGTCGACCAGGCAGGCCAGCCGCTGGGCCCGGCGCGCTACGAGGTGTTGAAGTCCGACGGCTCGCGCTTGAGCGGTGTCTCCGACGGCCAGGGCGTGATTCCGCGCATCGAGGATCCCAACCCGCTGTCCGTGCGGGTGCGCTTCCTGGGCCTGGTGCGCTCGGCCTGAAGGTCCAGCCGCGATGGCCGACACCGAACGCTTTCGCTGCCTGGCGCCCGAGCCCGATGGCACGCCGGCCGCGCTGTGGGTGCTCACGCCCAAGCCGCAGTCCGACATCGTCAAGCTCGTCGTCCGGCCCTGCGTGCTGCCGGTGGTCTTCGTGCCCGGGATCATGGGCTCGAACCTGCGCAGCAAGGCCACCGGCAAGCCGGTTTGGCGGCTCAACGCCACCTTCGGCCAGCCGCTGGGCCTGCTGTGGTCGACGGCGATGAAGGGCCCCGGCGAGCGCCAGCAACTGCTGCATCCCGACCGCGTCGAAGTTGACCCGAACGGCGACGTGCCCGCGGTGGCAAGCATCGGCGACAAGGCGGCGGTGCGCGCGCGCGGCTGGGGCGGCGTCGGCGAAACCAGCTACAAGGCCTTCCTGGTCTGGCTGGAGGCGCACCTCAACCAGGTCAACCCCAACCCCGCGCTGTGGCGCGACTTCCAGCAAGGCGAAGCCACGATAGGCCCGATGCCGGCACCCGGCGCCCAGCCCAGGCTAAGCCCGGGCATCAAGATGTCCATCGACGGCCAGCCCTTTGGCGCCGAACTGGCGTTCGACTCGCTGAAGACCGACGATTTACTGGCGCGCGCCCGCTACCAGATGCCGGTGCACGCCTGCGGCTACAACTGGCTGGGCTCGAACCAGCTGGCGGCCGAGGAACTGGCCAAGGAGATCAATTCAATCACCAAGCAGTGGGACCGCGACCCCTACTGGTGCCAGCAGGTGGTGCTGGTCACCCATTCGATGGGCGGGCTGGTGGCGCGCGCCTGCGCCGCGCTGCCCGGCATGGCGGCCAAGATCGCCGGCATCGTGCATGGCGTGATGCCGGCCGTCGGCGCCGCGGTGGCCTACCGCCGCTGCAAGGTCGGCATGGGCGACGAGGACGCCGCGGCCGGACTGGTGATCGGCAGCAACGGGCAGGAGGTGACGGCGGTCTTCGCGCAGGCCCCGGGCGCGCTGCAGTTGCTGCCCAGCAAGGGCTACGCCGCGCAGTGGCTGCGCGTGGCCCAGGACAGCCAGCCCGAACTGACGCGGCCAGCGGCCGACCCCTATGAAGAGATCTACCGGCGCAAGGACGTCTGGTGGGGCCTGGTGCGCGAGGAATGGCTCAAACCCACCGGTGGCGCGCCGATCGGCTGGACCACCTTCCTCATGAACGTCGACAAGGCCGAAGCCTTCCACGATGCGCTGGTCTCCACATACCACGACAACAGCTACGTTATCTATGCCGACGACCCCAAGCAGGGTTCATTCGAGAAGGTGACCTGGAAACTCGCCAAGGGCCTGCGGCCAGACGACAAGCCGCCGCCCACTCCGGCCGCGGTGACCCAGTTGTCGCCGACGCAGGTGCGCCACGACGGCTCGGCCACGATGTACGTCGGCGGCCAGACCGAGGTTGTTGTCTCGCCCCTCGGCGACGGTGCCTCGGTCTACGAGACGAGCTATTGGGAGCTGCACTGCGAGGCGCAGGACGGCAGCGGCGACGGCACCGTGCCGGCCAGCTCGGGCAAGGCGCCGCGCCTGAAGGGCGGCGGCAAGGTCCGCCAGCAGTTCGCGATGAAGGGCTTTGGCCACGAACCGGCCTACAAGAATGCCGCGGTACAGCGGGCAACGCTGTATGCCATCACCCGCATCGCCGCGACGGCCAAAAAACCATGATCCAAAGCAACCGGCGGCGCCTGCTCGCCGCCCTGCTGGCCCTTCCTGCCCTGGCCGCCGCGGCCGCGGCCAGGCGAAGCGCCCAGCCATCGGGAGCCCCCCAGATGAAGACCCATGCCTGCGGCCGCCACCTGATCGACCTGCCGGTCGGGTTCGAGATCCTCGACGGCAGCGAGGCCACGCTGTACTTCGGCCTCAACGCCGACGCGCCACAGGCGCGCGTGGTGCTGCTCGCCGCCCAGGCCACGCCTGCGACCTGGGCCGCGCGCGTGCAGCAGCGCATCGCGACGCTGGGCAACGCGCGCCACCAGACGCTGGGCCGGCCGATGCTGGTGCAAGAGCGTGCCATCGCGGCCGGCCGCACGCACCTGCTGCGCTCCTACGAAGACCCCCAGCTGACCCATGTGCTGCGCAGCGAGGTCTTGTGCCTGGTCGGTTCGGCCATCGCCCACCTTGAGGCCGAGAGCTACCGCGTCGCCCCCGAGGAAGCCGAACAGCGCCTGCTCGCGCTGGCCGAGCGGCTGGCCGCGCCGGCCAGCGCCGACGCACCCGCGTCGGGCCTGGCGCTGGGGCCACTGCGCGCGGCGTCGGACCATGTGCAGGAAATTGCGACGCTGAACTACCGCCACGCCAGCCATGCCGAGCTGCTGTTCTCGCTGCGCATCGACGCGATGGCGGCGAACGCCCAGCCCACCCTGCTGCAGCGCTGGGACCGCAACCTGCCGCTGCTGGCACGCGCGCTGCCGGGCGCGCCGCGCACGCTGCGCCGCGGCACGCTGACGCTGGCCGGCATGGCGGCCGAGGAGCTGCTGACCCAGGCCAGGCTGGAGGGTCGCACGGTGCAGAAGTTCTCGGCCGAATCGTCGCGCCCGCGACCATCGTTGGCGACGCCGCTGCTGACGCTGGCGCTGGACACCGAGCCGGTCGGCCCGCCCGAGCGCTGGCCGGCGCCGGGCTGGAGCGAGGCCGAGGCGGTGCAGGCCTGGGACGCCACCACGCGCTCGCTGCGCCCGCGCCCCGGCGCGGTCTGAGGCTGAGAGGCTTGCCCGCGGGCCCGCTGCCGATGTACTACCTGCTCGAAGGCGCTGTGGGTGCGGGCGAGCGTGTCGCCGCGCTGGCACAACTGGGGGTCGACGCACAGGAAGCGCAGCGCGACTGGATCGCCGGCCACGCCTTCGCTACGCCCCCGCCGCAGCCGGTGCGCCTGCGCTGCTCGGCGCGGCCGGGCACCGTGCTGCCGGTGCTGCGCCAGATGCCGGTGCCGCTGATGACGCGCGCCCTGCACACCGCGCTGTGCCAGGCGGGGGTGGACAACCTCGACGTCTACCCGGCGCAGATCGTCGCCACCGATGGCAGCCTGTTGTCGGACCAGCACCTGGCCTTCAACGTCATCGGCAGCCTGCGCAGCGGGCCGCCTGGCGACGGCCCGCGGCTGAGCACGCCCGGTCTGGATGCGGCCGGGGCCGCCGGCCTGCTGCTGTTTCGCGTCGCTGACGCCCCGTACGCACTGGTCGCCAGCGAGGCGCTGCGCCGACGCCTGCCGCCGCAGGCGATGGCCGGGCTGCGCTTCGCGCCGGCGCAGGCCTGGAGCGCCTGAAGGTCTGCCCGCCGGCAGGCAGTGCCCAGCTGGGCGGCGGCGGTGCAGGGCCTGACGCGACGGGCACAGGACGATGCGGACGATGCGTTCATTGCGCTGACCGCCCAACGGCCAGACATGGGCCGGCATTCGCGCGCGGCGCTCCACCGTTCAGGATGACGACCAGACCGGCCTACTGCTCTTCAATGCGCTGCGGCGGAAAGGTGTCCCAGCCCAGGCAGCCGGGGCACTGCCAGAACCAGCGCTGCGACTCGAAGCCGCAGGCGGCGCAGCGGTAGCGCTGCAGCGGGCGCGCGGCGTTGGCCACTGCCGCCCGCACCGCATCGCGCAGCGCGGCGTCGCTGCCCAGCGCGGCGTCGGCCGCCGGCGGCGACTGCAACACATCCAGCACCGCCGACAGGCTGGGCTGTGCCTGTAGCAAGGCCTGCAGTTGCGGCCGCGCCGCGACCGGCTCGTTTTCCAGCGCGGCCTGCGCGCGCAACAGGTCCAGACTGGGCTGGCGTGCCCACAGCCCGTTCAGCGCCAGCCGCGCCGCGGCCTGCTGGCCGGCGGCGCGCGCGCTGGCTGCGTAGTCGCCGGCGACGCGGGCAAAGGCCTGCGGATTGCGGTGCAACAGTTCCTGGTAGGCGGCCATCGCGCCGGCCGCGTCGCCACTGCGCGCCAGACGCTCGGCACGCTGCACCCACGGCCTGGGCGCCTGCGGCGCAGCGGCCAGCGCGCGCTCCAGCGCGGCGGCTGCCGCCGCGGCGTCGCCTCGGTCATCGGCCTCCTGCGCCAGCTCGCAGTGGTAGTGCGCCACGCGCTGCGCGAACGAACCGGCGCCGGCTTTTTCAAGCTGCACAGCGGTGTCGGCCGCGGCGCGCCAATCGCGCGAACGCTCGTGCAGGCCGAGCAGCGCCAGCCGCGCCTCGGTGTCGTAGGGTGTGCCGAGCAGCGCGCCAAAGGCGGTCTCGGCGCGGTCGATCAGCCCGGCCTTCATGAAATCCTGCGCCAGCGCATGCTGCGCGCGCTGGCGCTCGGCGGTGTCCAGGTCAGCGCGCTGCAGCAGGTGCTCATGCACCCGCACCGCGCGTTCGAACTCACCGCGGCGGCGAAACAGGTTGCCGAGCGTGAAGTGCAGTTCGCTGGTGTCGGGGTCGTGCTGGACGGCCTCGATGAAGGCGTCGATGGCTTTGTCCGGCTGCTCGCTGAGCAGCAGGTTCAAGCCTTTGAAATAGGCCTTCGGTGAGCGCCGCTCGCTGCGCCGCAATTGCCGCAAGTCCAGCCGTGACGCCACCCAACCCAGGGCAAAGACCAGTGGCAGGCCGATCAGCAACCACGACCAGTCCAGTTCGACCATCATCGGCGCACGGTCACAGGCCGATCCGCGACGGCTCCGGCGGCAGTTCAGCCGCGGCTGCGGCGACGGGAGGCGGCGTCGGCGCTGCGGCCACTGGCGTGGGCACCTCGGCATGGCGTCGGGCCACACGCCGGTGGCGCCACCAGCTCGGCACCATCGCCAGCACGCCAAGCGCGGCGCCGGCGGCAAACGCGGCCAGCACCACGATCACCATAGGCGCCTTCCATTGCGCGCCAAAGAACCAGTGAACGACCGCGTCCTGCTCGTTGTTCAACGCAAAGGCGAACAGCGTGAAGAAGATGAAAACCTGCAGGGCTCGTACGACTAGGCGCATGACCGCTGGATTTTAGGGACCGGGCGTGCGGCCAGCGCCGCCAAGCAACGGCCAGCCGCACGGCCAACCGCAGCGGTCGAGTCAATACAGCAGCCGATCGACCTTGGCGTCGATCGGCTGGCGCTGGTCAACCGCTTCGCGCAGCGCCTTGCCCGGCTTGAAGTGCGGCACAAGCTTTTCGGGCACGGTGACCTGCTCGCCACTGCGCGGGTTGCGCCCGACACGCGGCGGGCGTCGGTTGATCGAGAAGCTGCCGAAGCCGCGAATCTCGATGCGGTGGCCACGCGCCAGCGCGTCGCTCATCGCGTCAAGAATGGTCTTGACCGCGAATTCGGCGTCACGCTGGGTCAACTGGCTGAAGCGCTCGGCCAGCTTGTTCACCAGATCACTGCGGGTCATGCTCTGAAGATGAAGGAAGACGCGCCCTCGCGGGCGCACGACGCGCGCACCGTCAAGCCGGGCTTCAAGCCACCGGTTGCGGCAACCGGCGAATCATGCACCCGGCGCGACGGCGCGCGTTCCGTTCACTCGCGGTTGTCGAGCTTGGCGCGCAGCAGCGCACCCAGGCTGGTGGTGCCGGCGTTCTCGCGCTCGCTGGTCTGCGCCAGGCGCTGCATGGCCTCTTGCTGGTCGGCCTGGTCCTTGGCCTTGATCGACAACTGGATTGAACGCGCCTTGCGGTCGACGTTGATGATCATGGCGTTGACCTCGTCGCCTTCCTTCAGCACGTTGCGCGCATCTTCGACACGGTCGCGGCTGATTTCCGACGCGCGCAGGTAACCGGTGACGTCGTCGTTGAGCTGGATTTCAGCGCCACGTGGGTCGACCGACTTGACCTTGCCGGTGACCAGCGCGCCACGGTCGTTGACCGAGGTGTAGTTGGCAAACGGGTCGCCGTCCAGCTGCTTGATGCCCAGGCTGATGCGCTCGCGCTCGACGTCGATCGCCAGCACGATGGCCTCGACCTCCTGGCCCTTCTTGTAGTTGCGCACCGCGGCCTCGCCGGCCTCGTGCCACGACAGGTCGGACAGGTGGACCAGGCCGTCGATGCCCTGCGCCAGGCCGACGAAGACGCCGAAGTCGGTGATCGACTTGATCGGGCCCTTGACGCGGTCGCCGCGGTGGACGTTGGCGCTGAACTCTTCCCACGGGTTGGCGCGGCACTGCTTCATGCCCAGGCTGATGCGGCGCTTGTCCTCGTCAATTTCGAGCACCATGACCTCGACCTCGTCGCCCAGCGACACCACCTTGCTGGGGGCGACGTTCTTGTTGGTCCAGTCCATTTCGGAGACGTGGACCAGGCCCTCGATGCCGGGCTCGATTTCGACGAAGGCACCGTAGTCGGCGATGTTGGTGACCTTGCCGAACAGCCGCGTGTTGCTCGGGTAGCGGCGCGACACGCCGTGCCACGGGTCGTCACCAAGCTGCTTCAGGCCCAGGCTGACGCGGTTTTTCTCGGCGTCGAACTTCAGCACCTTGGCGGTGAGTTCCTGGCCGACCGACACCACCTCGGTCGGGTGGCGCACGCGGCGCCAGGCCATGTCGGTGATGTGCAGCAGGCCGTCGATGCCGCCTAAGTCGACAAAGGCACCGTACTCGGTGATGTTCTTGACCACGCCGTGCACGATGGCGCCTTCGGTCAGCGTCTCCAGCAGCTTGGCGCGCTCTTCGCCCATGCTGGCCTCGACCACCGCGCGGCGGCTCAGCACCACGTTGTTGCGCTTGCGGTCGAGCTTGATGACCTTGAACTCCAGCGTCTTGCCTTCGTACGGCGTCAAGTCCTTGACCGGCCGGGTGTCGATCAGCGAACCCGGCAGGAAGGCGCGGATGCCATTGACCAGCACGGTCAGGCCGCCCTTGACCTTGCCCGAGACGGTGCCGGTGACAAAGTCGCCCGACTCCAGCGCGGTTTCCAGCGACAGCCACGACGCCAGCCGCTTGGCCTTGTCGCGCGACAGGATGGTGTCGCCGTAGCCGTTTTCAATCGCGTCGATGGCCACCGACACGAAGTCGCCGACCTGGACCTCCAGCTCGCCTTGGTCGTTCTTGAATTCGGCGATCGGGACATAGGCCTCACTCTTCAGGCCGGCGTTCACCACCACATGGTTGAACTCGATGCGCACGACTTCGGCGGAAATGACTTCGCCGGCGCGCATGTCGCTCTTCTTGAGCGACTCTTCAAACATCGCGGCAAAGCTTTCCATGCCGCTGGAGGTGGTGGCCAATTGGGTGTCTGACATTCGGGGGGTTTCCTTGGTGCCGGCGAAAGCCAAGTAAACGGTGAAGCCGGCGGGTTGACGTGCGGCCGGCAAGGCCGCGGTGGGTGAATGAACCGCCGCTTGGCGCGCGGCGCAGGCCACAGGTGAGGCCGCGCCACCCGCCGCAACGGCGGACGGACGGGAAACAGTGTGGAAAACGGGACCGGACTGGATGCGCGCCTGGCCTTGGGGCCGGTCAGGCGTCGCGGTTGAACGGCCGGCGCTGCTGCCACCAACCGAGCACAAGATCGACCGATTGCTCGACCGTGAGCTGCGAGTTGTCGAGCTGCAACGCGTCTTCGGCCGGCCTCAAAGGCGCCACGGCGCGCTGGCTGTCGCGCGCATCGCGCGCCTCCAGGTCGGCACGAAGGTCGGCGAGGCTAGCAGAAATCCCTTTAGAAATCAACTGGTTATAGCGACGCTCTGCACGCGTTGCGGCGCTGGCGGTGAGAAACACCTTGAGCGCGGCGTCGGGAAAAACCACCGTGCCCATGTCGCGGCCATCGGCCACCAGCCCGGGCAGGCGCCGAAACGCCAGTTGCAGCGCGTGCAGCGCGGCGCGCAGCGCCGGCAGCGCCGAGATGCGCGACGCCAACACGCCGACCGCCTCGTCGCGCAGCGCCGCGGCAATGTTTTCGTCGCCCAAGAGCACTTGATCGCCGTCGAAGCGCAGGCGCAGCGCTGCGGCCAAGCCGGCCAGCGCGGCTTCGTCGTCGGCGGCCACGCCCTGGCGCAGCGCAACCAACGCCGCCGCGCGGTACAGCAGACCGGAGTCCAAGGGCTGCCAGCCCAGCCGGCGCGCGATGCCGGCGGCCAGCGTGCCCTTGCCCGAGGCGGTCGGGCCGTCAACGGTAATCACCGGTATCGCCCCCGGCACCGCCTGCGCCAAGGCGAACAAGGACTCGAAGTAGTCGGGAAACGTCTTGCCGACGCAGGCCGGGTCGACGATGCGCAACGCCACCTCGTGCCCCGGCGCGGCGACCAGCGGGTTGAACGCGGCCAGCGACAGGCACATCGCGATGCGGTGGTCGTCGTAGGTCTGCACCACGGCGGCACGCCAGCCATCGGCGGGTGGCGGGGTGACGGCAATGAAGTCGTCGCCGGCGTCGACCTGGGCGCCGACGCGGCGCAGCTCAGCGGCCATCGCCGCGATGCGGTCGGTCTCCTTGACGCGCCAGCTCGCGATGCCGGTCAGCCGCGTGCGGCCATCGGCGAACAACGCCATCGCCGCCAGCGTCATCGCCGCGTCGGGCATGGGCTTGCAGTCGAGATCGATGGCGCGCAGCGGCCAGGCGCCGCGGCGAATCACCAGCCGGCCCGGCGCGCCGACGATGTCGGCGCCCATCGCCCGCGCGGCATCGACGAAGCGGATGTCGCCCTGGATCGAGTCCAGCCCCAGGCCTTCGATCACTACCGGCTCGGCGCCGGCGGCCAGCGCACCCAGCGCGATGAAGTAGGACGCGCTGGATGCGTCGGACTCCACATGCACCCGGCCCGGGCTGCGCAAACGGCTGCCGGCCGGGATCTCGAAGCGCGAAAACCCGTCGCGCTGCACCGCAATGCCAAACTGCGCCAGCAGGTTCAGCGTGATCTCGACATAGGGTTTGCTGATCAGTTCGCCGTCGACCACGATGGCCACGGCGCGCTCGGCAGCGGCCAGCGGCAAGGCCAGCAGCAAGGCGGTCAGGAACTGGCTCGACACGTCGCCGCGCACGCGCACTGGCGCGTCCAGCGCCAGCCGGCCGCCGGCCTGGCCGTGCACCACCAGCGGCGGGTAGCCGTCGTGGCCCAGGTAATCGACGCCGCAGCCCAACTGGCGCAGCGCATCGACCAGGTCACCAATCGGCCGCTCGTGCATGCGCGCGACGCCAGACAAGGTAAACCGACCACCGTGCTGCGCCGCCAGCAGTGCCAGCGCGGCGGTGAGTGGCCGCATCGCGGTGCCGGCGTTGCCCAGATGCAGTTCGGCGGCGGGCACCGCCAGCCGGCCACCCAGCCCGGTGACCGCCAGCGCGCCATCGGGCTGCGGACTTAGCGTGCAGCCGAGCGCGCGCAGCGCGGCCAGCATCACGCGGGTGTCGTCGCTGTCGAGCAGGTCATCCAGCCGCGTCGTGCCTTCGCACAGCGCCGCCAGCAACAACACGCGGTTGGAAATGCTTTTCGACCCCGGCAGGCTCAGGCTGCCGGCGGCACCGCGCAGCGGCGGCAGGTCAAGGTAGGGCAGGCTGAACATGGTTTCAGCGTTTCAGCGCCCGCCGCCGATTTGCCACTGGCTGCGCGCCTGCGACGCCATGCGGATCAACTCTTCGAGCGCCTGCGCGTCGCCGGCCGACATCGCGCCCTCAAACCCCTTGAGCGCGTACAAGAAGCGCTGCGTCTGCTTGAGCACCTCTTCGCGGTTGACCAGCAGCACGTCGCGCCAGAGTTCGGGGTCACTGGCGGCGATGCGCGTGAAGTCGCGAAACCCCGGTCCGGCAAGCTCAAGGAACTCCGGCCCGGCCGGCTGGTTGGCGATGGCCGAAAAGTACGCAAACGCCAGCAGGTGCGGCAAGTGGCTGACCGCGGCAAAGGCCGCGTCATGGTTCTCGGCCGACATGCGCAGCACCGACGCGCCGATGGCGGTCCACACCTCGGTCGCGCGCTGCAGCAGTTGCGGCGAGGTCTGCGGCAACGGCGTCAGAATCACCTGGCGCCCGTCGTACAAGGTGGCATCGGCGTTTTGCACGCCCGACTTTTCTTTGCCGGCGATCGGGTGCGCCGGCACAAAGGCGCCGACGCGCTCCTTCAGCACCCGGCGCGCGGTGTCGACCACGTCGCGTTTGGTCGAGCCGACGTCCATGAACAGGGTGTCGGCGCTGACCACGTGGCGAATCGCCTTGAAAGTGGCTTCAGTGGCCGCCACCGGGACCGAAATCAGCACGATGTCCGAACCGGTCACCGCCAGCAGCGCCGACTCGGCCGCCACGTCGATGATGCCCATTCGGCGCGCGGTGTCGGTGGTGGTCGGTGACTTGCTGTAGCCGACCACCTTGCGCACCAGACCGGCACGCTTGAGCGCCAGCGCGAAGGAGCCACCCATCAGACCGCAACCAATCACCCCCAACTGGTTGAACAAGTTCGTCACCCACGCACCGAAGAAAGTTGCCCCCCGGCATGCCGGCGCCTTGGCCGATGCCAGGAGAAAGAAGACCGCTGCACCCTCTGAACGCGAGGGCTGCGCATTGGCGCGTGGCTCACTTCAGATCAACCGGGTAGGCGCCAAGCAGCTTGTAGAAGGCACAAGCCTCGCGCAGCGCCTGCAGCGCGGTGGCCACCGGCGGGTCGTCGGGATGGCCGGCCAGGTCGATGTAGAAGTAGTACTCCCACTGGCCGGAACGCGAAGGGCGCGACTCAAAGCGGGTCATCGACACGCCTTGCGCCTTCAGCGGAATCAACAGGTCGTGCAACGCACCGGGCCGGTTGTGCACGCCGACGATCAGGCTGGTGCAGTCGCGGCCCGAGGCCCGCGGCGCGGGCTGGCGCTCGGGGTCGGCGACGATGGCAAAACGGGTGCGGTTGTGCGGGTCGTCCTGCACCGCCGGTGCGACGATGTGCAGGCCGAACTCGGCCGCCGCGCGCGCACCGGCCAGCGCCGCCAGCCGTTCGTCCTGCGCCGCCAGCCGCGCGCCTTCGGCGTTGCTGGCGACCGGACGCCGCTCGACATTCGGCAGATGCTGGTTCAGCCAGCCATGGCACTGCGCCAGGGCCTGCGGGTGGGCGCACACTGCGGCGATGTTGTCGCGCCCTTCAAGGCGACGCAGCAGGTTGTGGCGCACCAGCAGGCTGGTGTCGCCAACAATCACCAACGGCATGGTCAGGAACAGGTCGAGCGAACGAGCGACCGCGCCCTCGGTGTTGTTCTCGACCGGCACGACGCCGAAATCGGCCGCGCCCGCGGTGGTGCTGCGGAACACCTCGTCAAAGCTGGCGCACGGCACGCGCACGATCGAGCTGCCGAAATAGCCCAGCGCGGCCTCTTCGCTGAAGGTGCCGGCCGGTCCCAGGTAGGCCACCCGGGTCGGCGCTTCGAGCGCGCGCGCGGCCGACATCACCTCGCGCCAGATCGGCGCCACGCTGTCGTTTTTCAGCGGGCCGGCGTTGGCCGCCTTCAGGCCTTCGATCACCTGCGCCTCACGCTCCGGGCGGAAAACCGCCGAGCCCTCACGCTTTTTCACCTCGCCGACCTGCAGCGCCAGTCGCATGCGCTGGTTCAGCAGCGCCAGCAGTTCACGGTCAATGGCGTCGATTTGCCCGCGCAGCACCAGCAACGCCGGCGCCACGGCTTCATTCGGCTGTGCTTCAGCCATCGCCTGCAAGCCCTTATTTCTTGCCCGACTTGGCCGCGCTGGCGGCGGCTGCGCCTTCGCCGGTGGGCATGCCGAGCTTCTTGGCAATCGACTTCTCCAAGACCTTGAGCTTGGGCTCGACCGCCGGCCGTGTATCTGCAACCAGCTTTTGCATCAGCGCCATCTGGCTTTCGCCGGCCAACTGCTGGAACTTGCGGCTGACTGGCGATTCGAGCCAGGCCACCAGCGTCTTCAGCTCGTCCTCGGTGAGTTTTTCTTCCATTGCCGCGCCGAGCGTGGTGGGCGCCAGCTTGACCGCGTTGCTGCGCAAGGTCGGCGATATGTCTTCGAAGAACTTGCGCACTTCGGCCTGAATTTCAGCGCCGACCACCTCGCGTTTGTCGGCCGCCACACGGCCCATGGCCTGGCCGGCCGCGCCCAGGATTTGCTGCGAGGTCTGCGCCGCCAACTGGTTGCCGACCGCTTCGATGCCTGGCATCTGCAATTGCAGGGCCTTTTGCACCAACTCTTTCTTGGCCGCAGGGGTTTGCGCGCCGGACAGCGTGGCAACGCCCAACAACGCGGCCAGCGCGGCGACGCGAACGAGCGAAAGGGACAATCTCATGAAGGATCCTGGTCGGTGGAATCGGGGGAAATGTCGGCGCCTGGCGGTCTGTCGCCATCGCGTGCTGTGTCGGCTTCGGGTTCGATCGCCGCCTCGACCTGGGCATCGTTTTCAACAATGCGCTGCAGGCCGGACAGCTTGGCACCGTCGTCCAGCGCAATCAGCGTCACGCCTTGGGTGGCGCGGCCGAGTTCACGAATTTCGGCCACCCGCGTGCGCACCAGAATGCCGGTGTCGGTGATCAACATGATTTCGTCGGCCGGCCGCACCAGCGTGGCAGCGACCACCTTGCCGTTGCGGCCACTTTGCTGGATGGCGATCATGCCCTTGGTGCCGCGGCCGTGGCGGGTGTACTCGGCGATGCTGGTGCGCTTGCCAAAGCCGTTTTCGGTCGCGGTCAGCACGCTTTGCGACTCGTCTTCGGCGACCAGCATGGCGATCACGCTCTGGCCGTCATCGAGCATCATGCCGCGCACGCCGCGCGCCTGGCGGCCCATCGGCCGCACGTCGTCCTCGTCGAAGCGCACCGCCTTGCCGCCGTCGGAAAACAGCATCACGTCGTGCTTGCCGTCGGTCAGCGAAGCGCCGATCAAGTGGTCCCCGGCGTCCAGGTCAACGGCGATGATGCCGGCCTTGCGCGGGTTGCTGAATTCGTCCAGCGCGGTCTTCTTTACCGTGCCCAGCGCGGTGGCCATGAAGATGAAATGGTCGGCCGGGAAGCTGCGGAACTCGCCGGTCAGCGGCAGCACGACGTTGATCTTTTCGTCGGGCTGCAGCGGGAACATGTTGACGATGGGCTTGCCGCGAGCGTTGCGCGAGCCCTGCGGCACTTCCCAGACCTTGAGCCAATAGACGCGGCCACGGTTGGAGAAGCACAACATCCAGTCGTGGGTGTTGGCGATGAAGAGCTGGTCAATCCAGTCGTCGTCCTTGGTCGTCGTCGCCTGCTTGCCGCGGCCGCCGCGGCGCTGCGCCCTGTATTCGGCCAGCGGCTGGCTCTTCACGTAGCCGGTGTGGCTGAGCGTGACCACCATGTCGGTCGGCGTGATCAGGTCTTCGGTGCCCAGCTCCTGCGCGTTGTGCTCGATCACGCTGCGGCGCGCGCCTACCTTGGTCTGGCCGAACTCGGTGCGCAGGTGGGTCAGCTCGTCGGCAATGATGGTGGTCACGCGCTCGGGCTTGGACAAGATGTCCAGCAAGTCGGCGATCTGCGTCATCACCTCCTTGTATTCACCGATGATCTTGTCCTGCTCCAGCCCGGTCAGGCGCTGCAGACGCATCTGCAGAATTTCACTGGCCTGTTCGTCGGACAGCCGGTACAGCCCGTCCGCTTGCAGCCCAAGGCTGGTTGGCAGGCCTTCCGGCCGATAGGCTGCCCGTCCGCCAGGGGTGTCGCCTTCGGCGCGGGTAAGCATCTCGCGCACCAGCGACGAGTCCCAACTGCGCGCCATCAACCCGGCCTTGGCCACCGGCGGCGTCGGGCTGGTCTTGATGATCTCGATGAACTCGTCGATGTTGGCCAGCGCCACCGCCAGGCCTTCGAGCACATGGCCGCGCTCGCGGGCACGGCGCAGTTCGTAGACCGTGCGCCGAGTCACTACCTCGCGCCGGTGCTCAAGAAAGATCTCCAGCAACTGCTTCAGATTGCACAGCCGCGGCTGGCCGTCAATCAGCGCCACCATGTTGATGCCGAAGGTGTCCTGAAGCTGGGTCTGCTTGTACAGGTTGTTCAGCACCACCTCGGGCACTTCACCGCGCTTGAGCTCAATGACCACGCGCATGCCGGACTTGTCGCTCTCGTCCTGGATGTGGCTGATGCCTTCGAGCTTTTTCTCGTGCACCAGCTCGGCCATGCGCTCCAGCAGCGTCTTCTTGTTGACCTGGTACGGGATCTCGTCAACGATGATCGCCTGCCGGGTGCCGCGGTCAATATCCTCAAAGTGGCACTTGGCGCGCATGATCACCTTGCCGCGGCCAGTGCGGTAGCCTTCGCGCACGCCATTCAGCCCGTAGATGATCCCGGCGGTCGGGAAGTCCGGCGCCGGCACGATTTCCATCAACTCTTCGACCGTCGCCGCCGGCGCTTTCAACAGGTGCAGGCAGGCGTCGACGATCTCGTTGAGGTTGTGCGGCGGTATGTTGGTCGCCATGCCGACCGCAATGCCGGCCGAGCCGTTGACCAGCAGGTTGGGCAGCCGCGCCGGCAGCACCGTCGGCTCTTTCTCGGAGCCATCGTAGTTCGGCGCGAAATCGACCGTCTCCTTGTCAATGTCGGCCAGCATTTCGTGGGCGATCTTGGCCAGCCGAATTTCGGTGTAGCGCATCGCTGCGGCGTTGTCGCCGTCGACGCTGCCGAAATTGCCCTGCCCATCAACCAGCATGTGGCGCAGGCTGAAATCCTGCGCCATGCGCACAATCGTGTCGTAGACCGCGGTGTCGCCGTGCGGGTGGTACTTGCCGATCACGTCGCCGACAATGCGCGCACTCTTCTTATAAGGGCGGTTCCAGTCGTTGTTCAGCTCGTGCATCGCGAACAGCACGCGGCGATGCACCGGCTTGAGGCCATCGCGCGCATCCGGCAGGGCCCGGCCGACGATCACGCTCATTGCGTAATCGAGGTACGAACGCCGCATCTCCTCTTCGAGGCTGATCGGCAGGGTTTCCTTGGCGAATGGCGTCATGCAGAGGGGTCGCGCGGCAACGATCGCAACGCGAACAGCTCGGCGTCACGGCAACCCATCATTCTATGCGGGGGCGTGGATGTCGCAGCGATGCAACAACCGGCCGGGTTAGGCCGTCCGCGGACGTGAAAACGGGTGTCTCGCGGAAGCCTGATGGCAGAATGGTTTGGTCGGTGGCAAACGCTTGCCCGAAGCGGGTGTTTGCCGGCTCAACGTTTGTAATTGCTTCCGATTTGGACGTATCGCAGGCATCTGCGGCTTTCCTCGAGAGGAGAATCATGAAGAAACTGAACAAGGTGGCGGTGCTCTTCGCGTCGGCCGCCCTCGCCGCGCCGATTGCGGCCTTCGCCCAGGCTCGAACCATCGACAACTGGCAGAACCCGTTTGGTCTGGTATGGAAGAACGGCACCCGCGAGTTGTGCTGGCGTGACAATTTCTGGACCCCCGCCACCGCCGCCGAAGAGTGCGACGGCGCATTGCGTCGGGTGGCTGCCGCTCCGGCACCGGCGCCTGCTCCGGCACCGGCGCCTGCAGCACCGGCACCGCGCGCAGCGGCACCAGCGCCTGCGCCAGCCCCGGCACCGGCGCCTGTGGCTGCCGCACCGGTAAGCGAGAAGGTGACCTTCGCCGCCGACGCCTTCTTTGACTTCGACAAAGCTGTGCTGAAGCCCGAAGGCAAGGCCAAGCTCGACGATCTGGTCGACAAGTCCAAGGCGGTCAACCTTGAAGTGGTGATTGCGGTTGGCCACACCGATTCGGTCGGCAGCGACGCGTACAACCAGCGCCTGTCGGTGCGCCGTTCCGAGGCTGTCAAGGCCTACCTGGTCGGCAAGGGCATCGAAAAGAACCGCGTGTACACCGAAGGCAAGGGCGAGAAGCAGCCGGTGGCGGACAACAAGACCTCGCAAGGCCGCGCGAAGAACCGCCGTGTCGAAATCGAGGTCGTCGGTACGCGCAACAAGTAAGGTCAGGCGGCGCGATTTCGCGCCCGTACCCGCTGCGCCGCCGCCCACCTTCGGCCGCGCAGAGGGTATTGGTCGAATCGACCACCGCTTTGCGCCCCCGACAAAACCCCGCTGCGGCGGGGTTTTTCAATGGCATGACGCCTTTTCGACATGAGCGCTACGCAAGCCAATGCTGACCCGCAAGAGCTGACCAAATTCGGCGACTTGGCCCACCGCTGGTGGGACGCAGAAGGAGAATTCCGGCCGCTGCATCAGATCAATCCGCTGCGGCTGGATTGGATTGACGGCTTGGCCGCACTGGCCGGCAAAGCGGTGCTGGATGTTGGCTGCGGTGGCGGCATCCTTTCTGAAAGCATGGCGCGGCGCGGCGCGTCGGTACTGGGCATCGACTTGTCGGCCAAGCCGTTGAAAGTCGCCCAGTTGCACGCGCTCGAATCGGCCGTTTCGGGCTTGCGCTACCGCGCGGTGGCGGTTGAAGCCCTGGCCGAAGAAGTACCAGGCAGTTTCGACGCCGTCACATGCATGGAAATGCTTGAACATGTCCCCGATCCGGCGTCGGTGGTGCGTGCCTGCGCGCGACTGGCCAAACCGGGCGCCTGGGTGTTTTTTTCCACCATCAGCCGCAATCCCAAGGCCTGGCTGCTGGCGGTGGTCGGCGCTGAACATGTGTTGAAGCTGCTGCCGGCGGGCACGCATGATTACGATCGGTTTATTCGGCCGAGCGAGCTGACCCGCTGGTGCCGCCAGGCCGGCATGGTCGCCAGCGACATGCGCGGCCTGGGCTACAACCCCTTGATCCGGCGTTATTCGCTGAACCATGACACGTCGGTGAACTACCTGCTGGCTTGCCGAATGCCCGCATGAACCCGCTGCCCCAAGCGGTGCTGTTCGACCTCGACGGCACCCTCGCCGATACCGCGCCCGACCTGGCGGGCGCAGTCAACGACTTGCGGCTTGAACGCGGCTTGCCGGCGCTGCCGTTCGCGCAATTGCGCCCGTTGGTCGGTTCGGGCGCGCGCGGCATGGTGGGCGCGGCTTTCGGGTGTGTACCGGGCGATGCCGGGTTCGACGACCTAAAGGACGCCTTTCTGACCCGCTACAGCCAGCGCCTGCTGGTGGACTCTCGACTTTTCGACGGCATCGACACCGTCCTGCAGGCGCTCGAACGCCGCCATCTGCCCTGGGGTGTGGTGACCAACAAGGTCATGCGCTACACCGCGCCCATCGTCGAAGGCCTGGGCTTGAGCCGACGCGCCGCAGTCATCATTGCCGGCGACACCGCCGCCCATGCAAAACCGCATCCGGCGCCGCTGTTTGAAGCCGCAGCCCGCATCGGCGTGGCGCCGGCGGCCTGCGTTTACGTCGGCGATGACCTGCGCGACATGCAGGCCGGACGTGCAGCCTCGATGCGCACTGTCGCCGCAGCATGGGGCTACCTGGGCTGCGCCGAACCAATAGACGCATGGGATGCGGACTTCTGCGCCGCGCGGCCCAGAGACCTCTTGCAGTTGTTCGATTTGACCTAAACTGGTCCTTCTCTTGGGGCCGACCTGGCTTCGACGTGGGTGCGGAGTCGGTTCAGGGCATGCCGAGCGCCAGTACAGCTCGTAAATCCAACTGGAAACAAGTAACTGCGAACGACGAACGTTTCGCCCTCGCCGCTTAACACCGGTGAGCCTCGCAACGGTTGGCCGATGGGCCGGGCCTGAGTCCGCAAGGGCAAGGGCTGCGAGGTTATACACATTGGCTGGTGCCGCGCCGGGTCACTCGGTGCGGAGCAAGACTCAAGTGACTGGCTGGCCTCGTAGCGTGCTGCTGCGCGACAGGGCTGGCGAGACTCAAATCAGACAGCTACGCATGTAGAACTGGCCGATGATGGCTTGCGGACGGGGGTTCGATTCCCCCCGGCTCCACCAAGTCAAGGTCCGCATAGGACCAGAAAACAAGAAAGCGCTAAGTCCGACAAGGATTTAGCGCTTTTTTTATGCCCGCTGGGGCCAGAAAGCTACCCATGCATCCGGCAGGGGTGCGGGTAGCTTTGCGGGTAAGTGGCCTCATGCGTAGGCAAGCGATGCTAGAGTTACCCGCATGGCTGGAACCGACACCCTCAACGACAAGGCGATCCGTGCCGCCTGCAAGCGCGCGGCCGACACCGGCAAGGCTGAGCGGCTCGCCGATGGCAGCGGGCTGCGGCTGGACGTGCAGGCGACCGGCGCCGGCTGGTGGCGGCTGCGCTACCGCTTCGCCGGCAAGGAAGGAATGCTGTCGCTGGGCGTCTACCCCGAGGTGCCGCTGTCGCTGGCCCGCCAGCGCCGAGACGATGCCCGGGCACTGGTGGCCGCCGGCATCGACCCCAGCGCCGCGCGCAAGGCCGACAAGGTGGCCCAGGCCGCGCGGCAGACCGTCGAGGCATTGCAGGCGGCCGGCGAACCCCTGCCGGGCACCTTCGAGGGCGTGGCCCGCGAGTGGCTGGCCACGGTGCATCAGGCGAAGGTCAGCGCCGGCCACGCCGAACGCACCCGAATACGCTTCGAGCAGGACGCATTTCCTTGGATTGGCGCGCGGCCAATTGCCGGATTGGAGGCGCCCGAGGTGTTGACCGTGCTGCGTCGCGTCACGGCCCGCGGCGCCATCGAGACTGCACACCGGCTGAAGGACGCCTGCGGGCAGGTGTTCCGCTACGGCATCGCCACCGGCGCCTGCACCCGCAACCCAGCGGCCGACCTGCGCGATGCACTGCCACCGGTGCCCACCCGCCACCATGCCGCCATCGTCGAGCCGGCAATGGCTGCCGAACTGCTACGCGCGATGGGCGACTACGCTGGTCACCCCATCACCCGAGCTGCGTTGGCGCTGTCTGCGCTGCTGTTCCTGCGCCCTGGCGAACTGCGGCAACTGGAATGGGCATGGTTGGACCTGGACAGCGCTGCGCTGACCATCCCCGGCGCCCTGATGAAGCGCCGCAAGGACGACAAGGCCAACGGTGCGCCCCACCTGGTGCCTCTGGCCCCGCAGGCGGTGGCCATCCTCCGCGACCTGCACCCGCTGACCGGCGCCGGCCGGTACGTGTTCCCGAGCTTTCAGACCAAGGGCCGGCCGATGTCCGAGAACACCGTGAACGTCGCGCTGCGCCGCATGGGCTTCGACCGCGAGACGGCGACCGCCCACGGCTTCCGCGCGATGGCCCGCACGATGGCAGCCGAACGCCTGGGAATCGACCCGCAGGTGATTGAGGCCCAGTTGGCGCACGCGGCGCCCCATGCGCTGGGCAGGGCCTACAACCGAACCACATTCGCTGACCAGCGCCGCGCGCTGATGGTGAAGTGGGCCGACTACCTGGACCAGTTGCGAGCCGGCGCCGAGGTCATCGCGCTCCGGCCGCGCGCGGCCTGACCGAATCCGCGCCGGCCGGCTGCCGGCACCATGGCGGGGCGAGCCGCTGCAGAAACAGCGACCAGCCCCTGACCACACCGTACATGGAGACGTCCGAAGATGGCTGACTAGATGCGCACTGATCGACTCGCCCTCAGGCCTACAACCCGGCTGGCGCCGTGCGCATCGTGGTCCACCGGGTGCGCGCTGCGCTAGCGCCTACCCGCGTGATCGAGTCGCGCAATGGCGGCTACGCGCTGGCGCTGCGCCGGTTGCACGAAGCATCGGGAGCGCCACTTCACGGGGGCGGCGCGGCGCCCGTGGCCAAGTTGTACGACCGGGCCAGCACTGAATTTTCCGATCATCCGCTGACGCGCTTTACCGACGTTGGCGAGGCCCCGACGGTGCCGCGCATGGTCATTCCAGGCTTCCTGCAGGCCGGTGTCGTCGTGATCGCCGGCGCCCACGGTGCCGGCAAGACAACGGCGCTCGTGCCGCTGGCGCTGATCGCGGCGGGTGTCCACGCATCAGGCGATCCGTTGACGCCGCGCCACTGGCGGCACGTCGTCTACATCGCCGAGGACGAGGCCCAGGTGCAGCGCATCGTGCATGGCATCGTCGCCCACTCTGGTCTCGGGATCGACCTGGCCGACATGCGCCAGCGCTTCCACCTGGTGCCAGCGCTGCGCCTTCCGCCCGAGGACGTGGCCAAGGCCGGGCCGATCTACCGCAGGCGCCTCACCCGGATGGCGGAACGCGTCGAGTTGCCACCGCTGGTGGTCATCGACACCCGAAGCGCCACGATTGACGCAGCCGACGAGAACGACAACGCCGAGGCCGGGCGGATCGTGGCGATGTTCAAGCAGCAGTTCGCCGGACTGCCGGTGTGGATGGTCGGCCACGTCGCGAAGGCGCTGACGACGCGAAAGGACTTGCAGGGGCTGTCCGCCCGCGGCGCCAGCGCGATTGAGGCCGATGCGCACAAAACGGAGCTCCTGGTGGTCGAAACCGACGGGCGGCGCTTCCTGGTGCTACGGCGGGTCGCTGCCCGCTGCCCGCTTGGCTGTTCCGGCGTCTTGGCGCAAGCCCATCGCGTCCGGCCGGGACGCCATGGACCCCGCGCAGGGCAGTGAATGACCCTGTACCGCCTGAACCTTCCATCGCGTCCCATTCCATCGCGTCCCCTTAAGGAAAAACGACGGGACGCAATGGCCGGGGGCCTCAATGCCCCCCGGGCCAAGACCGCAGCTTCCATCGCGTCCGGCATGGCGGGACGCGATGGGGCGCGATGACTGGCGGCGGTATGGTTGCCTGGCCGGCGTGCCCCGCCTTCTGGAACGACAGTGACTCAGCGCGCGGCCCGGCCCAGTGACGACTGCCGCACTGTTTCGCTTCCCAGGTTTTCCACCCGGCTTCGCGCGCGCCCGAGGCGCAACAGCGCAACAGCGAATCAGCGAAACAGCGGCACCATGGTTGCGTCAGCGGGGTGCGCTGGCCGCGCGCCTCAGCATGTCTGGGTCTTCGAGCACATAGTCGATGCCCTGGCCCTCAAGGTCGAACCGATTGGCGCCAACGAAGTACCGACCACGGTAGATGTCCTTGAACATCTCACCGGCCACGAAGGTCGACGCATCGTCCACACCGCTGTAGGCCTGCCGCACCATAACGTCGCAGTGCGTGCCGAACGGGTGTCCGTGGCGCGCGAGGGCATCCTTCACCGCCCACCAGTACGGCCCAAACTCCACGTACCCCAGCGGGTCACGGTCTAGGCGGGCACCAATGACGCGGGCCGCGTTGGCATCGAAGCTCACGCCCTTCTTGCGCATGGCGAGGCCGGCGCGCATCGTCTCCAGTCGGTCTGCGATGTCTTCGGGCCGAATGATGAAGTTGACCAACGCCATGTATCCCCCGGGATGATTTGGCCCGGCGGGCCTGAACCTGGACGAGTGTGCACGATGGCCGCGCGCTGTCGGCGACGACGGGCAATTGGTGGCCACGCTGTGTCCTCCGTTCTGACGAAGCACCCACGTACTGCCGCGCACTTGGTTGCTGAGCTGCAGTCATTCCGCCAGTGGCGATTCATCGTGCAGGTAACTTTGCGGGTAACTGGACCTGATACCTGAGTGGTTTCCCAGGAGAATGGGATTGACTTCGACTCAAGGTCCGCATAGGACCAGAAACGAACAAAGCGCTAAGCCCAGCAGCGAGTTAGCGCTTTTTTCTCGTGCGCGGGTGGGCCACAAGTACCCAACCAGGTGTCAGAAGCCAGCACTCAAATGCTGGAACCTGGGGTGCTGACCGAGGAGTCAGCACTGCAATTGAAGCTATATTGCCGCCGGCGCCGCAGCGCTCGTGCGGCGCAATGGCATCCGTGGGGACACGGCACAACGCGGGCGCTGCACCGCATGAAGCCAGCCGGCGGCGCAATTGTGATGACGCGCCCGGTTGAGTGGAGGTTACCGAAGTGGACTATTTTTCTGAGCAGCGCAAACAAAAGCATGTGGTCGGGATCGGCGTGGTGATCCTAATGCACATCGTGCTTGGCTGGGCCCTGCTCAACGGCCTGGCGCGCAAGGTGGTCGAGGTGATCAAGGCGCCGATCGAGACCAAGATCATCGAAGAGGTCAAGCCGCCGCCGCCGCCGCCGCCCGAGAATCTGCCGCCACCGCCGAAGATGGCCGCGCCGCCGCCGTCTTTCGTGCCACCGCCTGAAGTGCGATTGGCCAATCCGCCACCGCAAGCGGCGACCATCACGGTGACCCGCGACGCCCCGCCGCAGCAGCAACCGGTGACCCTCGCTCCGCCACCGCAGCCAGCCGCCAAGCCGGAACCGGTGGTTGCCGCCCCACCGCCGCCACAGCCAGCGCCTGCGCCGAAGGTCAAACCAGTGCCCGGACGTATTGCCAATTTGACGTCATGCGTCAGCAACGACGACTATCCCGCCGCCGCGCTGCGTGCCGAAGCCACCGGTGTGAGCGAGATCCGGCTGCATGTCGACGCCGGTGGCCATGTCACGAAGGCTGAAATCCTGACGCCGTCTGGCTCGACGCGCGAGCACCGAATGCTCGACAAGGTGGCAATCGAAAAACTCAGCGCGCCCAGTTGTAGCTACATCGTGGCCTCCGATGACACGGGCCACAAGATTGCGTCGTATGTCACCGTTCAAGTTGTTTGGAAAACCGACAACTGAAAGCCCGCGCCGCCCACCCGGCGGTGCTTGATTGCCCCACCCCGTCCCATACCCTGGTCAAACGCGCCAAGGCCTGTTCCATTACCGTTGGAGTATTGAATGTCGCTGATGAAATCCCTGCGTGCGCTGTCGGCTGCGGCGTCGTTGGCTCTTGCTGTTGCGCTCGGTTCCGCTTCTGACCCAGCCAGCGCGCAAGCCAGTGCGCCGGCCAGCCCTGCGCCAGCGGCGTCGCAGGTTGTGGCGCCGCCGGTGGTCGCCGAAGCCACTGCCACGAAGGAGGCAGTGGAAAACCCGTATGGCCTGGATGCGCTGTGGAAGCAGGGCGACTTTGTCGCCCGCGGAACGCTGGTCATCATGGTGCTGATGAGCATGGGCTCGTGGTACATCATCTTCACCAAGCTGTTCGAGCAGAGCAAGCTGCTGAAAAGCGCCGGCCAGGTGACTGACAGCTTCTGGAAGGCCAGCTCGATGAAACAGGCCGCTGCTGCACTGCCTGAAAGCAGCGCCTTCCGCTACATCGCCGAGCAGGGCGTGAAGGCGGCTGAGCACCACGAAGGCACGCTGGTCGAGCAGATTGACCGCCACACGTGGATCAGCATGAGCGTGCAGCGGGCAATGGATGCCATCAACAGCCGGCTGCAGGATGGTCTGGCGTTTCTGGCCACGGTGGGTTCGACCGCACCGTTCGTTGGCCTGTTTGGCACAGTCTGGGGCATCTACCACGCGTTGACCGCGATCGGCATCGCCGGTCAGGCCAGCATCGACAAGGTGGCCGGTCCGGTGGGCGAGGCGCTGATCATGACCGCGTTCGGCCTGGCCGTCGCAGTGCCGGCGGTGATGGGCTACAACTGGCTGATCCGCCGCAACAAGAGCGTGATGGAGAAGGTGCGCGCGTTCGGCGGCGACGTCCACAACGTGCTGCTGGCCGGCAAGCGCTGACAGCGCTTTATCGCCGCGCCGCCGGAAGCTTCGGCGGGCGCGGCGGCGGCTTGAATTGATTGACCCGGGAGCGCGCCATGGCCATGGCAGTCGGATCGCCTGACGGCGACGAAGACCAGATGAATTCGACCATCAACACCACGCCGCTGGTCGACGTGATGCTGGTGCTGCTGATCATCTTTCTGATCACCATTCCGGTGGTCACGCAAAGCATCCAGTTGTCGTTGCCCAAGGAGCGCAACGTGCCGACGCAGACCAAGCCGGAGAACATCCTGCTGGCGGTCAGCAAGGACGGAGACGTCTACTGGAACACCCGCCGCATGCCCGACGCCGAGACGCTGCTCAAGGATCTGAAAAAAGAGGCGGTCAAGGAGCCCCAGCCCGAGGTCCATATCCGTGGCGATGAGGAAGCGCGCTACGAAAGCGTCGGCCGGCTGGTCGTCGCCTGCCAGCGCGCCGGCATCGCCAAGGTTGGCTTCATCACCGAGCCACCGCCAAACCAGTGAGTGCCGACCGAGGCAGCCGCCCGGCCAGCACCATTTTCCCCCGTCAGTTCAGACCCGTTTTCCAGGACAAATCATCATGGCCATGCAGGTGGGCGAACAGAGCGAAGACGGCGTGATGATCGACATCAACACCACGCCGCTGATCGACGTGATGTTGGTGCTGATCATCATGCTGATCATCACCATTCCGATCCAGACCCACGCGGTGAAGATGAACATGCCGGTCGGTCCCAGTGCGCCGCAAACGCGCGAGCCGGTGATCCATCGCATCGACATTGATTTCGACGGCACCATTGGCTGGGACGGCGTGGTGGTGGCCGACCGCGCCGAGCTGGAAGCCAAGCTGCGCGACGTCTCGCTGCAGCCCGACCAGCCCGAAGTCCATCTGCGCCCCAACAAACTGGTCAGCTACAAGGTGGTGGCCATGGTCATGGCCACCGCGCAGCGGCTGGGCGTGACCAAGATCGGCTTGGTGGGCAACGAACAGTTCATGAACTGACGGTATGTGTAGGAAGTTTTCACCATGACTGCATGCGCTCCTTCGGTCCGTTTGCAAGGCCGTTCCCGGGGTCGTTCGCTGGCCAAGGTGGCAGGTGCCTGGGCAGCCGCGGCGATGTTGTTCGGCGCCGCCACGTTGACCCAGGCGCAAAACCTGCGTCCTGAGGTCGGCCGTCCGCTGGCCCAGGCGGCTGAACTGATAAAGGCCGGCAAGGGCCGCGAGGCGCTGGCCAAAGTGCGCGAGGCCGACGCGGTGGGCGGCAAGACGCCGCAAGAGCAATTGACGATTGAACGCATGCGCGCATCGGCAGCGCAGCGTGCAGGCGACACCGCCACCACCACGCAGGCGCTCGAAGCGGTGTTCAGCCGCGTCGGCAGCGACGAGCAAGGCCGCATCGCCGAGCAGTTGGCCTCGGTCTATGCCAGTGCCAGAGACAACGCGCGTGCCCAGCAGTGGGTGCAAAAGGCCCAGGCGCTGGGCAACAACGGCCCCGGCGTGCGCCAGTTGCGCGAGTATCTTCAGGCCAACAGCGGCGACTATGCCGCCATTGGCAAGGAGGCAGCGGCGCAGGTCGCCGCTGCCGAGCAGGCCGGCCGCCGGCCCGACGAAGGTGACCTGCTGCGACTGGCCGACGCCCAGCACCGCACCGGCAACCACAGCGGCCAAATCGCGACGATAGAAAAGCTGCTGCTGAATTACCCGAAAAAAGAGTATTGGACGATTTACCTTGGCCGCCTGCAGGCCAAGAGCGGCTTCTCGCCGCGCTTCAGCCTTGACGTGATGCGCCTGAAGCTGGCCACCGGCAACCTCGGCAAGACCGAAGAGTTCATGGAAATGGCCCAGCTTGCGTTGCAGGCAGGGTTGCCCGCCGAGGGCAAGGCGGTGGTCGACAAAGGTTTTGCCGGTGGCCAGCTGGGCACCGGCGCCGAGGCCGAGCGCCACAAGCGGTTGCGTGAGTTGGCCAACAAACAGGAGGTCGAGGCGAAAGCGGGCATCGACGCCCGCGCCAGCGCTGCCGCAGCGGCGAAAGACGGCAACGACCTGGTGCAGATCGGTTACGCCTACGCCACCATGGGCCAGGCCGACAAAGGCGTCGCGCTGATCGAGCAAGGCATCGCCAAGGGCGGCTTGAAGCGACCCGAAGATGCGAAATTGCGCCTCGGACAGGCGCTGCTGATGACCGGCAAGCACAAGGCCAGGGCGGTGCAGGTGCTGCGCGGCGTGCAGGGCGCTGACGGCGCGGCCGAGGTCGGGCGGCTGTCGGTGCTGGCCGCCAACAACGCGGGTTGACACGCCGCATCGATCAAGCGTTGCTCCAGCCATGGACCAAGCCGACTTCATCCTGCCGTTGGGCGACGGCATCTACGCCATCGACACCGGGTTTTATCGACCACGCTTTGACGCCGCCTATTTGATGGTCGAAGGCGACCGCGCGGCGTTCATCGACACCGGTACCAACTTTGCGGTACCGCGGCTATTGGCCGCGCTGGCGCATGTCGGCCTCACGCCCGAGGCGGTCGACTACGTGATCCCGACCCATGTGCATCTGGACCATGCCGGCGGCGTCGGCCTGTTGGTTCAGCACCTGCCGCGCGCCACCGTGCTGGTGCATCCGCGCGGTGAGCGCCACCTCATCGACCCGCGCGCGCTGTACCAGGGCGCGCTGGCGGTATATGGCCGGGCCGAGATGGAGCGCTCGTACGGCACGCTGCAGCCGGTGCCGGCCGGGCGCGTGCGCGCCAGCAGCGATGGCATGACCGTTGCCTTGGCCGGGCGAACGCTGTACCTTGCCGACACGCCCGGCCATGCGCGCCACCACCACTGCGTGTGGGACGAGCGCAGCCGCGGCTGGTTCACCGGCGACACCTTCGGCCTGAGCTACCGCGAATTCGACACCGCGGCCGGGCCGTGGATTTTGCCGACATCGACACCGGTGCAGTTCGAGCCGGATGTGTTGAAGCGGACGATCGCGCGAATGATCGGCTTTGGCCCGCGGGCGATGTACCTGACCCATTTTTCGCGGGTTGAGCGGCCGGCCGAGCTGGCGCAGACACTGTGCGAGCAAATCGATGAAATGGTGGCGTTGGGCGAGGCCCAGCGCACCGCACCGGACCGCCACGCGTTGCTGCGCGCCGGGCTGGAGGCGCAGTTTCGCCGCCGATTGGCGCGGCATGGCATTGTCGACATTGAGACTGCGATCGGGTTGTTGCAAATGGACCTGGACCTGAACGCGCAGGGGCTGGGCATCTGGCTGGACCGCAGCGCCGGAGCTTGATCTAGGCCCATGCCCGTCGCAGACCACACTCTGGCCGAATGGCTGGCCAGCGAAGCCGGGATCAAGGCCCGTCACCTCGGTGCCGGCACTGCCCGTCCCGAGCAGTTGTTGCCGCTGTCCGGTGAACAGATTTTTGACGCCATGCTGGCCGGCCAGCTGCCGGCGGCGCCGATCGGCCAGACGCTGGACTTTGTGCTGATCGAGGCCCGCCGGGGGCGCGCCATCTTCCAGGGCCAGCCGCTGGCGGCGCACGCCAACCCAATGGGCACGGTGCACGGCGGCTGGATTTCCACGTTGCTGGATTCGGCGCTGGCCTGCGCGGTGCACTGCACGCTGCCACCCGGCAAGGCCTACACCACGCTGGAGCTGAAGGTCAATTTCGTGAAGGCGCTGACGCCGCGGGTGCCACGGGTGCGCGCCATCGGCGAATTGCTCAGCGCCGGTGCCCGCGTAGCCACGGCGCACGGCAGGCTGGTCGGCCCGGACGACACGCTGTACGCGCACGCATCGACGACTTGCCTGATCTTCGACGCGCTGCCTCCCGCCAGAGTCTGAATACCTGAAGGCCACCGATGCGCATGCTGCACACCATGTTGAGGGTCGGCAACCTGCAGCGGGCGATCGACTTCTATACGCAGGTGCTGGGCATGTCGCTGCTGCGCGTCACGCGCCGGCCGGATCAGCAGTACGACCTGGCCTTCGTCGGCTATGCCGGCGGCAATCCGGCGCAGGCCGAGATCGAGCTGACCTACAACTACGGCGTCGAGCGCTACGACGCCGGCACCGGCTACGGCCACATTGCCATCGGCGTCGCCAATGTCGCCGCCACCTGCGCGGCGCTGCGCGACAAGGCAATGGCCCTGGGCGGCGCCGTCACCCGCGAACCCGGGCCGGTCAGGGGCGGCAGCACCGTGATCGCCTTCATCACGGACCCGGACGGCTGGAAGATTGAATTGATCGAGCGCGGGGGCGAATAGCCGGTAACGCCGCCGGCAGTCGGTGGGCGCCGAAGCGGGCGCGCTATAGCCAGGTCACCGCGCCCTCTTCGGCACTGCGCACGTTGCGGCGCAGGCCGCCAAACAGCTCGCGGCCGAGGTCGTGGCCGTAGTCGTCGGCCAAAGCAGCCGGCATCGCCGCCGGTTCGCGCACGGCCCAGTCGGCCGCGTCGACCAACGCCTGCAACGTACCGGTAATGGCGTCGAGCCGGACCACATCCCCATCACGCACCTTGGCCAGCGGGCCGCCGGCCAGGCATTCCGGGCTGACGTGAATTGCCGCCGGCACCCGGCCCGACGCGCCGCTCATCCGCCCGTCAGTGACCAGTGCCACCTTGAAGCCCTTTTTCTGCAGCACGGCCAGCGGCGGGGTCAGCTTGTGCAATTCCGGCATGCCGTTGGCGCGCGGCCCCTGAAAGCGCACCACCGCGACCACGTCGCGGTCAAGCTCACCGGCGGCAAACGCGGCCTGCAGCGCGGCCTGGCTGTCGAACACCCGCGCCGGCGCCTCGATGACGTGACGGTCCTCCGGCACCGACGACACCTTGATCACCGCTCGCCCCAGGTTGCCTTGCAGCAGCTTGAGCCCGCCGGTATCTGAGAACGGTCGCGCTGCCGGGCGCAGCACCGCGGAATCGCCACTGTCGGCCGGCAACACGTCGAAGCTCAGGCGACCATCGGCACCCAGCCGCGGCTGGCAGGCGTAGGCCGACAAGCCCGCATCGGCGACCGTCGCCACATCGGGATGCAGGCAGCCGCTGTCGAGCAATTCGCGCAGCACAAATCCGGTGCCACCGGCGGCCTGGAACTGGTTGACGTCGGCATCGCCGTTCGGGTAGACGCGGGCCAGCAGCGGCACCACGGCAGACAGGTCTGAAAAGTCGGTCCAGTCGATGGTGATGCCGGCGGCGCGCGCCACCGCCACCCAGTGGATCAAGTGGTTGGTCGACCCTCCGGTGGCCAGCAATGCCACCATGGCGTTGACGATCACCCGCTCATCGACCAACCGGCCGAGCGGCAGCAAGCGCTTGCCACCGGCGATGTCGTGCAGCGTGCCCAACGCGTGGCGCGTCAACGCCTCGCGCAACGGGCTGTGCGGATGGACGAACGCCGCGCCCGGCACATGCAGGCCCATCGCCTCCAGCAGCATCTGGTTGCTGTTGGCGGTGCCGTAGAAGGTGCAGGTGCCGGGGCCGTGGTAGGCCGACTGTTCGGCCTGCATCAGTTGCTCGCGGCCAACCAGGCCCTGGGCATGCTGCTCGCGCACCTTGGCCTTGGCGGTGTTGGACAGCCCGCTCGACATCGGCCCGGCCGGCACGAACACACATGGCAGATGGCCAAAGTGCAATGCGCCAATCAGCAAGCCCGGCACGATCTTGTCGCATATGCCGAGCAGCAGCGCGCCGTCAAACACGTCGTGCGACAGCGCCACCGCGGTGGCCATGGCGATCGTGTCGCGCGAAAACAGGCTCAGCTCCATGCCCGGCTGGCCTTGGGTGACACCGTCGCACATCGCTGGCACGCCGCCGGCGACCTGCACCGACACGCCGCGACGCTGTGCCTCGTCGCGCAGCAGCGCCGGGTAATGCTCGTAGGGCTGGTGCGCCGACAGCATGTCGTTGTAGGCGCTGACCACGGCGAAATTCGGCCGCCGCTCGGCAACGATGTGAAGCCGCTCGTCGGCCGGCATCGCGGCAAAGGCGTGGGCCACATTGGCACAACCCAGGCGGCGCGCGCCGGGCGGCCGTTGCGCCAGCGCGTCCAGGCGCCGCAAATAGTCGCTGCGCGCGCCGCGGCTGCGCTCAACGATGCGCGCGGTGACCTCGGCAATGTGCGGATTCATGCTTGTCCTTGAAGCTTGAAAATCGATTATGCGGGTAACAATGTTTCATCGTCAACGCGTTACGAAAGCGCTTCGGGGACGCGACACGGAGTGGCCGAATCCGATTGGGACATCGCGATGTGGTTCGACGTGCCTGGAGCGACCCGTCGATGCTGAACCAAACCGTGCCACAGTCATTGCGCGACGGCCAGCCGATGGCAACGAACTGGGACGCTGCGCTGCGCCGTCTTGATCCGGACCACGTGTTCGGCTCGCCGCTGCTTGACCGCATGGCGGGCTGACAAATCACCAGGGCCGCCTTCACGCGCGATCAGGCGCGCGCAACTGATCATCCCGGCTTCGTAATATTTGATCTACATCAAACAGCGGTCGCGTCCGACACCCCATTGGCCCCGTCAGACGAACGAATCGCCTCCAGGTCGGCCGAGGTGTCGACATCGATCAGCACCCCCGGGTCATTCGCCTCGACGCCCATCGACGGGTAGCGCGCGATCACCCGCCGCGCGCCTTGGTCGCCGCTGAGCTGGCTCAAGTCGGCAAACAGCTCGGCGGCAAACGCCACCGGGTGGCCGCGTCGGCCCTTGTGTTGGGCGAACACCACCGCGTAATGATCCAGCCCCGCCGCCACCGCCTGCAAGGTGGCCGGTTGCACCAGCGGCATGTCGCCGGGCAGAACCACCCACCCCGCCGCATCCGGTCGCGCCATGACCCCGCAGGCGATCGAATAGCCCATGCCGCTGCGTGCGCCGCGTGCACCGGTGGCTTCGGGCACCAGCACGATGTCCGGCTTGTCGACCCAGCGTTGGGCCTCGGCGGCCAGCGGCGCGGTGGTCACCACCACCAGCGGCAAGCCGCTGGCCTGCGCATGGGCAATGGTGCGGCCCAACACGGTCCGCGCGTCCAACGGCTGCACCAGTTTGTGCTGCGCACCGGCGAAGCGACTGCTGCGACCAGCAGCCAATACGATGACAACAGGCTTGGGATTCATGGTGCAAAGCGGGTCCGACCGCGACCGCATCGCGCAGATGGAGGTCCGCAAGAATGGGGGCGCGGCCCTGGTGTCGACAGTCGTAGGTTCACCTAAGGCGTTCCACCTAAGGTCAAACACGCTGGCGCAGTGGGCAAAAGCGGCACCTACCGCTGCCCGGGGCGTACGGCCGGCTTCACGCTCTCCCGGGCATACTGCCCATGCATGGAACGCGCCATTGCCGATCTGCGCAAAAGCTACGAACGCGATGCCCTGGACGAGGCGGCGGCGGCGGCGCAGCCGCTGCAGCAGTTCCAGCGCTGGTTCGACCAGGCGCGGGCTGCTCAAGTGCCTGAGCCGAATGCCATGACGCTGGCCACGGTAGGTGGCGATGGCCGACCGTCGTCGCGCGTGGTGCTGGTCAAGGGATTCGACGAGCGTGGCATCGTCTGGTACACCAATTACCACAGCCGCAAGGGCCGTGAACTGGCTGCCAACCCGTGGGCGGCGTTGCAGTTTCACTGGGTTGAACTGGAGCGGGTGGTGCGCATCGAAGGCGCCGTTGCGCGCGTCGACGCGGCTGAATCGGACGCCTATTTCGCCAGCCGCCCGCTTGACTCGCGGCTCGGCGCCTGGGCCTCGCCGCAAAGCGAGGTGATCACCTCTCGCGCCCAACTCGTGGCTGACGCGGCGCGCTGCGCGGCGCGCTACGCGCTTTCGCCGCCGCGACCACCGCATTGGGGGGGGTATCGGCTGGTGCCGGACCGGTGGGAATTCTGGCAAGGCCGCAAGAGCCGGCTGCACGATCGGCTGCGCTACCGGTTGGCCGACGGTCAATGGCTGCGCGAGCGGCTGGCGCCGTAGCCCCAGCGCAACTCAGCAATGACGCGCGTCAATTTCGCCAGCGCGATGCAAATGTGCGCTTGAACTTCGCGACCTTGGGGCCGACCACGGCCGCGCAATAACCCTCCCCTGGGTGGTTGGCGAAATAGTGTTGGTGATAAGGCTCGGCTACCCAGTAGTTGGTCTCCGGCGCCAACTCGGTGACGACACGCCCGCCAACCGCGGCATTGACTTCGGCGACCACTTCACGCGCCACGGCCTCTTGCCCCGCGTCATGCCAGTAAATGCCAGAGCGGTACTGCGTACCCACGTCGTGCCCCTGGCGGTTCAGCGCGGTCGGATCATGGATCGTGAAAAAGACTTCCAGCACCTCGCGCAGCGTGATGCGCTGCGGGTCGAACGTCACCCTCACCACCTCAGCATGACCGGTGCCGCCGGCGCAGACCTGTTCGTAACTCGGCCGCTGAGCCGTGCCATTGCTGTAGCCCGACTGCACCGACAGCACGCCGTCGACATGCTCATAGACGGCTTCGAGGCACCAGAAGCAGCCGCCGGCCAATGTGATGCACGCGGACGTCGATGGCGCCATGGCCGGTCTCCTTGCTGGAATATCGGGGCCCATTAATGCGAAACCCCTGTGGACCTTGCGGCACCACAGGGGTCGGGCGACTGACTCGCCGCCGTATGAGGCTCCAGAGAGATGAGGTCCGGCGCCCCGCTTCGCGCAGCAACTGCGCGAATCAAATTGCCTTCTTGGAAGGCGAATCAACCATAACGCTGCAATCGCGACTCGGCAAGTACACAAACGCAAAACGATTGCGTAAGAAGTCAAGGTTGCGCCAAATTTCATGGTCCGCACGCGAACCTCAAACTACCGGCGCGGGGCCGGACATCAAGGCGTCAAAGGCCTTCGCCACGCGCTGCCGCACTGCGGCCGGCATTTCAATGGTGCGACCCCATTCGCGGTCGGTTTCGCCCGGCCATTTGTTGGTCGCGTCCAGCCCCATCTTGCCGCCCAGGCCGCTGACCGGTGACGCAAAGTCCAGATAGTCAATCGGCGTGCTGCCCACCAGCGTGGTGTCGCGCACCGGGTCCATACGCGTGGTGATTGCCCACACCACTTCGGTCCATTGGCGTATGTCGACATCGTCGTCGGTGACGACGATGAACTTGGTGTACATGAACTGGCGCAGAAAGCTCCACAAGCCGAACATCAACCGCTTGGCGTGGCCGGGGTAAGCCTTCTTGATCGAAATGATCGCCAGCCGGTAGCTGCAACCTTCGGGCGGCAGGTAGAAGTCGACGATTTCTGGAAATTGCTTTTGCAGGATGGGCACGAACACCTCGTTCAGCGCCACGCCAAGGATCGCCGGCTCGTCGGGCGGCTTGCCGGTGTGGGTCGAGTGGTAGATCGGCTCGCGCCGGTGCGTCATGCGTTCGATGCGCAGCACCGGGAACCAGTCCTGTTCGTTGTAGTAACCAGTGTGGTCGCCGAACGGGCCCTCCCGCGCATGCAGGTAGCCACCGATTTCCTTGACCGGCACACCGTGCGCGCTGTGGCCCGCATAGCCTGGCTCGGCAGGCAGGATGTGGCCCTCCAACACCATTTCGGCGCTGGCCGGAACTTGCAGCAATCGGCCTGCATCACCGATCGAGCAGTCCACCAGTTCGGTGGCGCTGCCGCGCAGCAAGCCGGCAAACTGGTACTCGGACAAGCTGTCTGGCACCGGCGTCACCGCGCCCAGCAAGGTCGCCGGGTCGGCCCCCAACACCACGGCGAGGGGAAACGGCTGGCCAGGGTTGGCGCGCGCGAAATCGCGGAAATCCAATGCGCCACCACGGTGTGCCAGCCAGCGCATGATCACTTCGCGCTGTCCGATCACCTGTTGGCGGTAAATGCCGATGTTTTGCCGCAAGCGCGGGTGCGCAACGCCTTGCGGGCCACGGCTGACGACCAAGCCCCAGGTGATCAGCGGGCCGGCATCGCCGGGCCAGCAGGTCTGCACCGGCCAGCGCGTCAGATCGATTTCGTCGCCATGCAGTTGCACCTCGCGACACGGCCCATCGCGCCGGCGCTGCGGCTTCATGGTCCAGACGGCCTTGACCATGGCCATCAAGCGTCCGGCATCCTGCAAGCCCTTGGGCGGATCAGGTTCCTTCAGTGCGGCAAGCAGCGCGCCGATATCGCGCAACTGCGATACATCGGCCGCACCCATGGCCAAGGCCACGCGCCGTGCGGTGCCGAACAAGTTGGTCAATACCGGGGTGGTGTGGCCGCTCAACGAGGTAAATAGCAACGCCGGGCCGCCGGCGCGCAACACACGGTCAGACAGCGCGGTGACTTCGAGCGCCGGCGACAACGGCTCTGCCACGCGACGCAAATCACCGCCAGACTCAAGCTGGCCGATGAAGTCTCTGAGGTCGCGATAAATCATCAAAAAAGATATAAAGAACTTACTTCTTATGCTTGACTGGTTATTTCAAGCATTCCTAGAATGGGTTGAACCTGAGAGATCAGGGTTCCTACTAGGCCGGACGTTCTGTCGGCCTTCTCTTGAACCGCTGCGGACTTTGTGCGCGCTGCCCACTGTGCAGTGCCTGCCGGCGGCGGCGCCATTATCGGTGTCGGGGTGCAGCAGTCTGGCAAGGCCGACGCTCACCCGCGGGCACCGCAACTGTTCTGTGAGGTCACATGACTGCGTTTGCGCGAATACGCACCGCCGCCAAGACCTGTGTCGCATCGGCACGGGTTTTCTTGCGCGATGTTGGCGCTGGGTTGCTGGAGGTCGGCCACAACTCGCTGGCTTTGCTGGGTCTTGCCGTGGTGGCGGTGGTGTTGTTCACTGCCAGCCGGGACGACTTGCGCGATGTCATCGAGCACCAGGCGCTGGCCTGGCTGGAGCAGCGCCAACTGGCGCGCCAGCCGGAGCCCGCGCCGGAAGAAGCACTGGCCGAGCCAAACGCCGTGGCGCGAGCCACCGCCGCCGATCCACGCGAGTTGCCGAGCCAGCAGTCGGCGGTTGCACAGTGGCTGTCACGCCGCTATCGGGTGGCGCCCGAACCGCTGAGCCGCCTGGTGCAGGAAGCCTGGTCGGTCGGCCAGCACATGGGCGTCGAGCCGACGCTGATCCTGGCAGTGATGGCGATTGAGTCGAGTTTCAACCCGTTTGCTCAAAGCCATGTCGGCGCCCAGGGCCTGATGCAGGTCATGACCCACATTCACGACACCAAGTACGAAGCGTTTGGTGGCGTCCGCGCGGCCTTCGATCCGGTGACCAACCTGCGCGTGGGCGTGTTGGTGCTGAAAGAGTGCATAGCGCGCGCTGGCAGCATTCCAGCCGGGCTGAAACATTACGTCGGTGCGGCCAATTTCGCCGACGACGGCGGCTACGCCAACAAGGTGTTGGCCGAACAAAAGAATCTGCGCGAGGTGGCCAGCGGCCGCAAGGTGCCCACCACCGCAGCGTTGCCGGCCACTGCCGCGCCAACCGCGATCAACACTGCGCCCGCAACACAGCCGTCGAACGACGTTGCCGCGGCGGAGCGCGTCGCCATGCTGCATTGAACGGCCAGGCGAACCTCGGCGATAAACTCGGCGCCCCGATGTCGTGACTGGCGATAGGAGGCGGCCTTGCAAACCAGGGCAATCCTCCGAGGTGTGTACACCGTGGAGCACATCGGGTGTTGCTGTAGCGCAACACTGTAGCCGTTCGCCTGGGCCGTGACGCGTACGGGGAATCTCCCCGCGCCGCCACCATGTCGTTCAGACGCGTTCACCTTGTGTGCAATGACGTACAGGTGCGCGCGGCTGCATGCCTTCACGCCCTCAGGAGATACGCAAATGTTTGATCGCCAGCAATGCACCATTGCCTCGACCGACCCGGACGTCTGGGCCGCCATCGAGGCAGAGAACGCCCGCCAGCAAGACCACATCGAACTGATCGCCAGCGAAAACTACACCTCGCCGGCGGTGATGCAGGCGCAGGGCTCGCAACTGACCAACAAGTACGCCGAGGGCTATCCCGGCAAGCGCTATTACGGCGGCTGCGAAAACGTCGACATCGTCGAACAGTTGGCGATCGACCGCGCCAAGCAGTTGTTCGGCGCCGAGCATGCCAATGTGCAGCCGAATTCCGGTTCTCAGGCCAATCAGGCGGTGTTCTTTGGTCTGTTGCAACCAGGCGACACCATCATGGGCATGAGCCTGGCCGAAGGCGGCCACCTGACCCACGGCATGCCGCTGAACATCAGCGGCAAATGGTTCAAGGTGGTGAGCTATGGTCTGAACGCCGATGAGGCGATCGACTACGGCGCGATGGAGCGGCTGGCCCATGAGCGCCGCCCCAAACTGATCATCGCTGGCGCCTCGGCCTATGCGCTTCGCATCGACTTCGAACGCTTTGCCAAAGTGGCACGCGAAGTTGGCGCCATATTCATGGTCGACATGGCGCATTACGCCGGTCTGATTGCGGCCGGGATTTATCCGAACCCGGTGCCGCACGCCGATGTGGTGACCACCACCACCCACAAGACGCTGCGCGGCCCGCGTGGGGGTCTGATTCTGATGAAGGACGCGGTTGCCAAGCAGATCAACAGCGCCATCTTTCCCGGAATTCAAGGCGGACCACTGATGCATGTGATCGCTGGTAAGGCAGTGGCCCTGAATGAGGCGCTGCAGCCGGCCTTCAAGAGCTACCAGCAACAGGTGCTGAAAAACGCCCAGGTGATGGCGCAAACGCTGGTTGAACGCGGCCTGCGCATCGTCTCCGGCCGCACCGAAAGCCACCTGATGCTGGTCGACTTGCGGGCCAAGGGTCTGACCGGCAAGGAGGCCGAGGCCTTGCTCGGCCGGGCGCACATGACGTGCAACAAGAACGCGATTCCGAACGATCCGCAAAAGCCGATGGTCACCAGCGGCATCCGCATCGGCTCACCCGCGCTGACCACCCGCGGCTTTGGCGAGGCCGAGGCACGGCTGACCGCCCAATTGATCGCCGACGTATTGGACCGGCCGAACGATGAAACGGTGCTGGCGACTGCACGCGAACGTGTCGCGGCGCTGAGTCGGGCCTTCCCGGTGTACGGCTGAGTTGCTGAGCGCAGCGTAGCGCCGGAAATCTGTTGCGACGACGACACGGCATCTGCGAGCATGCGCTGCCCCTACTGCGCACACGCCGAAACCCATGTTGCCGAAACGCGCGAATCGGATGAAGGCGATGTCGTCCGCCGCCGCCGCCGCTGCCTGAAGTGCGACAAACGCTTCACCACCTACGAGCGCGCCGAAATTGCGCTGCCGGCAGTGGTCAAGAAGGATGGCGCGCGGGTCGACTTTGACGCGGAAAAGCTGCGCGCATCGATGCTGTTGGCGCTGCGCAAACGGCCAGTCAGCGTGGAACAGGTTGACTCGGCCCTCGAGCGCATACAAGACAAGCTGTTGACCACCGGCGCACGCGAAGTGCCCTCCGCGCGCCTGGGAGAATTGGTGATGCGCGAACTCAAGCGCATCGACAAAGTGGCCTATGTTCGCTTTGCATCGGTCTACCGCAGCTTTGAAGACGTTGACGAGTTCCGGCAACTGATCCGCGATATTTGACACGCCCGTTGCAAACGCGCAACGGCCGCACGAACGTTCCAGGGCCCCCCGATCGGGGGGCCGATCCACCCCGGCATTTCATTGGTGGGCCCCCTTCGTGGGCGCCACTTCCCCCCGACGTCCCCCCGGCGGGGCGACGCGGCAAATCGGCGTGATTTCTACAGTGGCTCCATCGGTTCAAACCTGACATGGAGACCACCAATGACCCGCTCTTCACGCGCGCACCTGTCCCAACGCCGCGCTGGCCTGACCTTGATTGAAGCGATGTGCACGTTGTGCGTGGCGTCGGTCCTGTTCGCCGGCGCGCTGCCCTCGATGTCCGAACTGCGCAATCGTCAGCAACTGCTGGCGGTCGCCGCATCGTTGGACAACGACATCAACTTCGCACGCAGCGCGTCGTTGTGGACAAACGCACCGGTCAGGTTGACAGTTCAAAGCCACCCGGCAGGCGGCAGTTGCACCTTGGTACACACCGGTGCCGCCAACGACTGCCGCTGCGAAGCCACCGGAAAGGCGGTCTGCCGCAACGAAGCCGCACTTCTGAAGATGACCGAGCAACACGCTGCGCGCGGTGCAACTGTGGCGAGCATCGGTCGATCACTGCTTTTCGATCCCGGCAAAGGTACTGTCACGCCGACCGCCACGCTGGTGGTTGCCGACGCCGAAGGCCATGGCGCTTTGCATAAGGTGGTCAATATCGTTGGCCGAACCCGTACGTGCGCACTGCGGCAGGTCAATGGCTACAAGCCGTGCGCCTGAATCAAATGCATATGAGCTGGGCGAAATTCACACACGCCGCCCGTTCGGCGACCAACGGCGGCCGACACGCGACCAACGGCGCCGGCCGGCGCGCGGCGGGCGACGGCAGCGGATCAAAATTGCCCCATGCGCCAAGCCGACCTACGCATGCTGCCGGCCCGGAAACAGCCCTCCCGCGGCATGACCATGATTGAACTTCTGGTCGTGATCATCATTGGGTCCATCATCGCGGCGATTGCGTATCCGTCGTTTCAGGGCGTCATCCGCAAGAGCCGGCGCTCTGATGCGATGACAGCGGTGGCGCAAGTCATGCAGGCACAAGAGCGCTGGCGCGCGAACAACACTGCGTTTTATTCGGGGAATTTGTCATCGCTGCCGGGCGCGCCCGCGGGAGCGATATCGGCCAATGGCCACTATAGCCTTGAGCTGATTGCTCCTCCTTCCGGCACCCCGGCGGTCAACGCCGGCAACTACTACGGTGTCAAGGCCACTGCGCAAAGTGATTCTCAGTTGAGCGACACAGACTGTCGGGTCATGCAGGTCATTGTCGACCGCGGCAGCGTTCAATACCGATCATCAACTTCGGCGGCTAGCGATAACTCTGTTTCGTCGGACCCATGCTGGACACACTGAGTAATTTCCCCGTGGCTCGAGACCGCCCGCGTGCAATACCGCGTGGCTTCACGCTGCCGGAATTGGCAATTACTCTGGTAATTGTCGGCGTGCTCGCGGCAGTGGCCGTTCCGTCGATGATGACTTTCATCGCGAGAAAACGCGTCGACAGTATTGCCAACGATGTGATGACAGCGTTGCGTCTGGCACGCTCACTGCCGCTTCAGATTAACAATTACACCTCATTCAGAGTGGAGCATTCGAGCAACTTCACCTGTTACTCGGTCACCGCCGCGGGAGTTTCCTGCAGTTGTACAAACTGGCCAAAACCAACCTGCAGCGAATCCACTTCTGAAAAGGTTGGGCACGATTTTAAGACGGTAATCGTGCAGCGTGTGGATGGCGTAACAGTTGGTCCGGATAAAGCGAAATTGAATTATAAATACGATAACGCCTTGCCGGCAAATGGTGACGAAATCGTCGTCAATATTGAATCGTCAGGCAGCGGGGGCCATTTGCGGGTGATGACAAACCCAACCGGTCTGCCCCGCATTTGTTCGGTCAGCGGTCATCCAGCGTATCCCGCATGTCCCAGCGCGTCACTATGATGCAGCCACACATCATTGCCATGGATGCGCAGCGCCCGGCGGCCGGACTTTCCATTGTCGAGTTGATGGTCGGTATCACCGTCGGCCTGTTTGTGCTGGCCGCTGCATCGATGGTTGCGACCACGCAGCTCAACGACAACCGCAGGCTTTTGCTCGAAGCGCAGATACAGCAAGATCTCCGAATTGCGTCGCAGTTGATTGAACGCGACTTACGGCGCGCTGCCTATTGGGGCCACAGTTCGTGGGCCGTCGCGCCGGCTACCATGGCCAGCGCGGTCGCCAACCCTTATGTATGTATCAACCCGGCGTCGTCGACAGCGTCAGCCACCGACGTGACGTTTGCAAGGTCGTTTGATTATGATAACAAATTGCGAACGTACGAAAACGATCGGGTTGACGTCAAGGATACGTCGGGATTTAGGTTCGATGCGGATCATGGACGCATTGAAATCAAACTGGAATCGGGTAGCTACCAGGTACTGACCGACGAAAATGTGTTGCAAATTACGGATTTTTGGATTGACCTGAACAGCACCGACATTCAAGTACCCTGTGGCGAGGTTTGTCCGGTCACGACATCAGCGTCCGGAGTCCAATTGCCACTGATTCAACGCCTGCGCACAGCAACCATCGTGATCAAAGGGCGCGCAACGGCCGACCACCAAGTCCAGCGCAGCGTTCAGTCCACCTTGCGCCTGCGTAACGACATCGTGATGGTTTCCGAATGTTCCGCACCTGGCGTCTGATCGACTCAACTGCGCGGGACGGTGCGCGCACAATTTGCCGGCGCGAGCATAGCCATGGCGTTGCAACCCTGACCGTGGTGATGGCGCTATTTTTCGTGATGGCTCTGGTGGCCGCCTATTTGAGCCGGAACTTGCTTTTCGAGCAGCGCATGGCGAGCAGCAGCGTGCGGTCGGATCGTGCGTTGGCAGCCGCCGATGCCGGTGTGGACTGGATCATCAGCATGCTCAACAGCGGCCCAATCGATGACGCTTGTGAAGCGCACGCTCCCGATGCAGACCATCCAGGTTTTCGAGAACGCTATTTATCGGTAAATCCACAACGCAGGTATGCATTCAAGCTTGAAAATCCCGCTACGTTGACCTTACCTGCCTGCAAGATCAGCATCGTCGACGATTCACCGAAAATGAATTGCGTCTGCCCGAAGACAGATGGCAGCACACAGACCATTGCTGGCGCTAGCGCCTCCGATGCGGCATTCAGGATCCGGTTTGATTCTGAACCGGATCTCCTGACGCCACCGGGCACATTGTTCTTTACGGTACGCGGCTGCGTCAATACTTTTACCGCCGGTGAGTCTTGCCGTCCGTTGCACCCGAATGAACGCGTCAACAATGATGCAATGACCAACGTGTTTGTTATGGTGGGTATGTTGCAGGCATTGCCATCTCCGCCAGTTGCAGCGCTGACCACAGGCGGCGCAATTCAGGCATCGACCACTTCGCTTCTGGTCAGCAACCCCGATCCGGCGACCGGAATGGCTTTGCACGCCGGCGGAAGTATTAATTTTGGCTCCGGTGTTGTGCGTGGACCGGCAGGATCGGTGTCCAGTCCACTGCTTGCGTCCGACGCCAAGTTGAGTGCATTGAATGACAATGCCGATACCCGATTGACTTTTTTCGGCGCGGTATTCGGCATGCCCTCGGCTACCTTCGCGGATTCGCCAGCGGTGGTCAAAATTACCTGTCCATCCGGCGGCTGTGATCTGACAACGCTGAACGACGCAGGGGCATTCACCAATTTTCCGCGACGTACGGTGGTTGTGGTTGGCAACCTGAATTTGGCATCGACCGCTGCGGCAGTTCAGGTGGGCAGTAACGAAGCCCCGGTCATGCTTGTGGTTACTGGCAACCTTACCCTGAACGCCAGCCTGAACTTTGTCGGCTTCATTTACGCCAATCGCGTGACGTGGACGGGTGCCGCCAGCGGCGCATCAGTACGCGGCGCGATGATGGTGGCCAGAGACTTCACTGCGGATGCTTCGGTTTCGATGATTTATGACGCTGCGGTGGTGAACACCATTCAATTGAATTACGGGTCGTTCGTACGCGTGCCCGGCGGCTGGAACAACGGTGGGGCCTGACATGACGCGGGTATTTATGGAATGGAATCGTGCACGCGGTGTTTCACTGATTGAGGCGGTTGTCGCGATAGCGGTCATGTCCATCGGCATGCTGGCGCTGGTCGGGGTACAGGGCACCCTGCGCTTCAATAGCGACTTGAGTCGACAACGCGCGGAAGCCTCACGCATTGCCACACAAGAGTTGGAGCAATTGCGCGATTTCCAGCACTTGACCGGCGACACAGGTCAGACGTGGAGCGGCATCGACAACCGAAGTGGTAGCCCGACATTGGATGGCACACACAATGCCTCTTACACGGTTACGCGCAAGGTCGTGAACAGTTCGGCCGGCGCGCGTCGCAAAGTGGTCGAAGTCAAGGTCAGCTGGACCGATCGAAATGGTGGCGCGCAGGAGGTTGTCCTGCATACCTTGATAGCTGCGGCTGACCCTGTTCTAAGTGGACTGCTGGCCGCTCCAGTGACTGCACATGCCTACACTACGCGCGAAGGTCGTCACGCATCGATTCCAGTTGAGGCTACCAACTTGGGCGACAGCGGAACCAGCGCCTACCGGCCGCCAGGCAATAACAGCGTGGCCTGGGTTTTTGACAACAAGACAGGCTTGGTGACCAGTGCCTGTACGGGCGTGACGATCAGCCAGTCCGCGCTCAATCAGGTCGACCAGTTGACGACGAACTGCAGCGCAGTATCCGGGCGCGCGGTGGTGGGCGCCGTGCGGTTCCACTTGAGCGCAAGTGCAGCCGTCACGCTGGACA
>WBZS01000402.1_pt1 | contig 58887 bp, 54 predicted proteins | sample 5204201 | NCBI WGS metagenome assembly WBZS01 (sample SAMN12344357, study PRJNA552823) | activated sludge metagenome | biome: Activated sludge suspended growth; feature: Nitrification reactor; material: Wastewater; isolation source: activated sludge from nitrification reactor of wastewater...
CACCAACGAAAACACCAACGGCCTGCTGCGCCAATACTTCCCCAAAGGCACCGACCTGTCAGTCCACACCAAAGAACACCTCGACTACATCGCCGCCGCCTTCAACAACCGGCCACGAGCAGTCCTCGAATACCGCACCCCCACCGAAGCCTTCACCGAACTGCTAGCCTCACCCCACTAACCAACCGGGTGTTGCGTCGACCCCCAGCCTCCGCCGGTTCAACACCGGGCGCACTGTGTGCCATGTTCCGCACCGCCAGCACGTATGACTGGCGTCGTGCGAGCTCAACCTTCGGATACGCGATGTGCGCCAACCGCGCCCGCTGCTCCCGGGTGGCCGGTACACCGAACTGCTGGAGCAACGACGTCGCCAACCGCACCATCGTGCGGGCGATCAGCCCCTGCGCGTACAGGTACGCGGCGAAGGACAGACCAGTGCTACTGGCCGCCGGTGTTGTCACCGGTCACCGCACCAACACCCACGGCAGACGGCGACCCATAAACCTGGGCCAGCGGATCAGAATCACGACGAGCCTGCTTAGCCCGCTCCACCGTCTCCCGCGTCCAACCAGGAATGAACTCCCACAGGTACTCATCCGGCACACCCAACATCTGCCCGAGCTTGCCCAGGGCGTCGACCGTGGCCGCATACGAACGGGCTGACGAGTCACGCCACTTCACCTCCGACGCGAAGTCGGCCGCCGCAGTGCTGTCGCCCTCGATGAACGCCGCCAACCGGAACGCCTGCTCATGCGACTCACCGAAACTGGTGGTGATCTCATCAGACTTACGTTCCTTCGCCGCCTCCAACGCAGCCAACGTCGTATCGGAAATGTTCGACACCTTCGTCAGCCCCAACGCGTGCGGCGGCAACTGGCCGATCGCCGACATGTCCAACAGCCCCGAACTGCACCTTTGCCCTTGTACTCGAACGTATGTGCTGATAGCATCGAGACATGAGCACCACGACTGCCGCGCAGGATCTGCCGCCGGTCGACGACGCTGGCCCAGACGTCTGGGATGACGCCGATCCGTGCGGTGACTCCAACCCTTGGGACGACGAGGCGTTGTGGGGCGAGCGAGCCCGGGCGGTCGGGCCGGCCGCATCCCTGACACTGGGCGATCCAGAGTGGACGGTCGACGTTCTCGCGCACACCGGCAAGGCCAACGCGATGCTCGCCTGGATCGAATATCGCGAGATCGGCGCCATGCATTCGGTGATCGTGGCGACCGGCAAGCCCGAAGCCTCGGCCCGCGGGGTCCGGATGCTCGACATCGAAACCCAGGCGGCCGCCCGGATCGCCATGAGCCGCGGGATAACCCAGAGCCAAGGCGATAAGTGGCTCGCCGAGGCAATCGTGATGCGTGACCGCATCCCAGGCATCGGACGCTGCCTGCGCGACGGGATCATCAGTCCCCGTCAATTCCGGTTGGCAGTGTCCCGAACCGAGTTGATCGACGGCCAGGACTGGTCGAGGACGATCGACCTCGACGTCGCCGCCCTACTGCGCTCCCGTACCGGAACCTGGTCCAACAAGCGGTTGACCGACATGATCGACCGCATCATCTTCCGCCACGATCCCGACGCGGTACGCCGTCGCCACGAGAGGGCCAAGGAGTCACGGTCGGTATGGGTCCTCCCCGACGCCGACGGCATGGCGACCCTCGGTGCGACGATGACCGCCCAGGACGCCAACATCGCCCTTCGCAACGTATTCCTCCTCGCTGGAAAGGCCTGTGACAAGGATCCGCGCAGCGAATCGGCCCGACGCTGCGATGCCCTGTTCTCGCTGCTGAGCGGATTGCGCTTCGAATGCGACTGCGGCACCGACGACTGCACCGCCGACATCCCCGAGCCCGGCGCACTGGCGCAGTGGGTCTCCGACCACCGGGATCGCGAAGTCGCCAAGGGCCGGGTGCTCGTGCACGTGATCGCCGATCAGGCCACCATCGACGGCCGCGACGACGAGCCGGCGTTCATGGACGGCCACGGTGTCATCTCCGCTGCGCACCTGCGCGACCTGCTCGCCCGCGACGACGTGAGAATCCGGCCCGTCAACTCGAATACCGGGAACGACAGCGACGGCGCGGTGCCCGACAGCGCTACCGTGTCGCTGCCCACCCACCTGCCGTCAGATCCATACCGGCCCTCGACGGCGCTGGACACGTTCGTGCGTACCCGAGACGGCTATTGCACGGTCCCCGGCTGTGACAAGCCGGCCTGGCAGTGCGACATCGACCACATCGTCGAGTACGACCACGACCGCCCCGACCGAGGCGGGCAGACCACCCCCGACGGATTGGGCGCCAAGTGTCGGTTCCACCACAACTTCAAGACGTTCGGTGTCGGCTGGCTCGACGACCAATACCGCGACAGCACCGGCCAGCTGGTCTCCGAGGTCATCACCCCCGAAGGGCTGCGCTTCCCCGGACCCGCCGAAACCAACACCGCCCTGTTCCCCAATCTCGGCACCATCAGCTGGCATGACCCGAGACGCGATACCGCTGCTCCTGCACCGCACTCACGCGATCAGCGACGACCCCGCGATCGAACCAAGGCCAAACACGCACGACGACGAGCCGAACGCGAAGCCAACCGCCAACAACGCCTCGTCGAAGAATCACGCACCGAAGGATCACGCGCCAGAGAAGCCGACCACCCCCGCGAAACCGACGGCGACCCACCCTTCTGACGGCTACCGTGTTCGCCCGCCTACCGGCACCCCACCGCAGATGATCTCGCGCGGGCGCCGCAGCGTGGACAGGTCTTCGCGAGGATCGGCGTCGAGGACGAGCACGTCGGCGCGGTCGTCGTCGCCGAACACACCGGCGCCCAGCCATTTCCGGGCCCCGGTGCTCGCGGCAGCGAGCGCTGCGTCGACAGGCATGCCCATCCCGACGAGCGCCTCCACCTCGTCGACGATGCGGCCGTGTTCGACAAACCCCCCGGCGTCGGTGCCGGCATAGATCGCCACGCCCGCCTCCCTCGCCGCGGCCATCACCGCAGCAGCGTTCGCGTATAGCGCGCGCATGTTCGACTGGTAGGCCGGGAAGCGGTCGGCCCCGTCGGCGATCCCCGGGAAGTTCTCGATCTGGATCATCGTCGGCACCAGCGCGACGCCGCCGCGGACCATCTCGTCGATGAGGTCGACGGTGAGCCCTGTCCCGTGCTCGATGCAGTCGAATCCAGCTCCGATTAGGTCGGGCAGTGCGTCCCGACCGAAGACGTGGGCGGTGATCCGGGCCCCGGCCGCATGTGCGGCGGCAACCGCGGCATCGAGCTGCGCCCGCGTCCATAGTGGCGCGAGATCGCCCAGATCACGGTCGATCCAGTCACCGACGATCTTCACCCAACCGTCGCCGGCGCCCGCCTGGCGCGCCACTTCGACCGCGAGGTCGTCCGGATCGGCCAGCTCGACGCCGTAGTCGCGCAAGTAGCGCTTGGGCCGCGCGATGTGCTTGCCCGCGCGGATGAACTGCGGGCAGCGCGGATCACCGTCGAGCGGATGGGTGTCCAGCGGCGAGCCGACCTCGCGGATCAACGTCGCACCGGCGGCGACGTCGGCCTGGGCGAAACGGCGCGCCTGCTCGACGGTCACGCCCAGCCCGGGCGCGATACCGACATGGTTGTGGGCGTCGACCAAACCGGGCAGGAGCCAACCGTCGTCGACGACAGTGGTCGCACCCGGTACCGGCTCCGACGTGAACCGCCCGTCGACGATCCACCGGTCCAGTCGCTGCCCGGTCAACCCGTCGAAGCCGCCGACGTGCAGCACCCCTCCCCCATCACCACCCATGTGCGTCTACCGCTTCTTGCCGTTCGGGTCGAACTGGGAGAAATCAAGGTCGGCCAACCCGGGCGGCAGCTCGTCGAGCCCGGGCGGCATCGACGACAGGTCCGGCATCCCACCGGGGAAGGCCCCCGGCGGCATCCCCGGGAATCCGCCGCGCAACTTCGGCGGGGTCGGGCCGCGCCCGCGGGTCTTCTTCCCCTTCTTGCCCTTGGCGCGGCGGGTGTTCTTGCGCCCGCCGCCCGGACCACCCATCCGCCCAGTCATCGCCGCCATCTGCTTGCGCGCCTCGAAGAACCGGTCGACGAGCTGGTTGACCTCCGCGACGGCGACGCCCGACCCATTGGCGATGCGCAGCCGTCGCGACCCGTTGATGATCTTCGGGTCGGCGCGCTCGGCCGGGGTCATGCCGCGGATGATCGCCTGAACGCGGTCGAGCTGCGAGTCGTCGACCTGCGCCAGCGCCTCCTTCATCTGTCCCGCCCCGGGCAGCATGCCGAGCAGGTTTCCGATCGGGCCCATCTTGCGGATCATCAGCATCTGCTGAAGGAAGTCCTCCAGCGTCAGCTCACCGCCCATGATCTTGCTGGCGGCCTCTTCGGCCTGCTCCGCGTCCCAGTGCTCCTCAGCCTGCTCGATAAGCGACAGCACATCGCCCATACCGAGGATCCGACTGGCCATCCGGTCGGGGTGGAAGACGTCGAAGTCGTCGAGCTTCTCCCCCGTCGAGGCGAACAGGATCGGCATGCCGGTGACCTCGCGCACGCTCAGCGCCGCGCCACCGCGCGCGTCACCATCGAGTTTGGTCAGCACGACGCCGGTGAAACCAACACCCTGCGCGAAGGCCTGCGCAGTGGTCACGGCATCCTGGCCGATCATCGCGTCGACGACGAAGATGACCTCGTCGGGGTCGGTTGCCGCGCGCACATCGGCGGCCTGCCGCATCAACTCGTCATCGACGCCCAAACGACCGGCGGTGTCGATGATGACGGTGTCGAAATGACTGGCCCGGGCGTGCTCGACGCCGCCGCGCGCGACCTGCACCGGGTCGCCCGCCGAGACGCCCATCTCGCCCTCGCCACCAACGCTCGTCCCCGGGTGCGGTGCGTACACCGGGACACCGGCGCGCTCGCCGACGACCTGCAACTGGTTGACCGCCCCCGGTCGCTGCAGGTCGCAGGCCACGAGCAGCGGCGTGTGACCCTGCTTGCCCAGCCAGGCCGCGAGCTTGCCCGCGAGCGTCGTCTTGCCGGCACCCTGCAGGCCGGCGAGCATGATCACCGTCGGCGGGGTCTTCGCCAGGGTGATGCGGCGGGTTTCGCCGCCGAGGATCCCGATGAGCTCCTCGTTGACGATCTTGACGACCTGCTGGGCTGGGTTGAGCGCGCCCGATACCTCGACACCCTTGGCACGGGTCTTGACCCGATCGATGAAGGTACGCACGACCGGGAGCGCGACGTCGGCTTCCAACAGCGCGAGACGGATCTCGCGAGCGGTGGCGTCGACATCGGCGTCGGTCAGGCGACCCTTGCCGCGGAGGTCTTTGAGGGCACCGGTCAACCGGTCAGACAGGGAGTCGAACATGGCGACCAGTCTTCCACAGTCGCAGGCTCAACGGCCCGCCGGGCGCAGGTGCCCACTCGACGGTGCGCAGGTGCGCTCAGGGCTGGCCGCAGGCCTCCCGGACCGCTTCGGCCAGTCGCTGGCGGCGCCGTTCGTCGGTCGGCGACTCCCAGCTCAACGCAAAGGTGTCCACGACCGTCCCGCCCAGGGTGGTGACGGCCGCCCAGCGGATCGATCCGCCGTTGCGCTCGATGACCGAGGACAGCGCCGAGAGCAGTCCGGGGCGGTCGGTGGCCCGCACCTCCAGGGTCGCGTCGCCATCGTCGACCCAGCGCACCACCGGAGGGGCCGGCACCGCCTGCCCGGGCACCCCGTCACGGGCCGCACGGGGCTCGGGTGCCCGCCGCATCGCCGCCAACCGCGCCTCGACGTCGACCGAGCCGGCACACGCACCCAGCAGCCGCTGGCGCAACAGACCCGCTTCCGGTGGGTCGCCGTAGAACGGAGCGACGGTGAACGTGTTGACCGCCGTGCCGCCCGCTGAGCGGACCTGCGCCCGCAGCACGCGCAGACCGGAGACGGCGAGCACACCGGCCATCTTCGCCAGCAGTCCCGACGCGTCGGGGGCACCCATCGTGATCTCGAAGCGGTGCGCCTGATCGGTGGCGACGATCTCGACGACGACGTCGCCGCCGGTGAACCGCTCCAATTCGCCGACGGTGGGCGCCGCGGGTTCGAGCACCTGCTCCCCCGCAATCCTCGTGGCGGTGTTGGCGACCAACTCCTCGGTCAGCGACTGCTTCCAGTCGCTCCACACTCCGGGCCCCGTGGCCAGCGCATCGGCCTCGGCCAGCGCGCCGAGGATTTCCAACAGCACCCTGCTGCCCCCGATTTTGCCCGCGACGTATTCGGCGGTGTCCGGATCGGCGACGTCGCGCCGCGCGATGGTCTGCGCCAGCAGCAGGTGATGGGTCACCGTGTCGGCGAGCACGTCCACATCCCCGGGCCACAACCCGAGCCGGGTGCCGATCACTCGCGCCATCCGGGCGCCGATCTCGCTGTGATCACCACCCCGACCCTTGCCGATGTCATGCACCAGTGCGCCGAGCAACAACAGATCCGGTCGTGACACCCGGGTGGTCAAGGGGGCGGCGTTCGCGACGGCCTCGAGCAGATGACGGTCCACGGTCCAGGCGTGGACGGCGTCGCGCGGCGGCAGGTCCCGCACGAAGTCCCACTCCGGGAAGAGTCGGCCCCACAGCCCCATCCGGTCGAGCGCCTCGACCGGCGCCAGCATCGCGGTGCCGGTTGCCAACAGGTCGAGAAGGCTGTCGCGGATGGCGCCGGGCCAGACCCCGCGGATCTCCGGGGAGTAGTCGGCCAACCGGTGCAGCGTCGAACTCGAGATGGGCAACCCGGACCTGGCGGCCGCGTTGGCGACCCGCAGGACCAGCCCCGGGTCGTGGCTCGGGATGGCGTCGCGGGCCAACACGACTTCACCGCCGTGTTCGACAACGCCCTCGTCGAGCGGGCGCCGCACCGGGAGGATCCCGCGCACCGACAACCCGCGCCGCGGAACCGCGCCCCGTGCGGTGCGCAGCCCGACCTCGACGGCATAGCTGACGGTGCGAGCCTCATCGGAGATCAGCCGCGACAGCGCGAACCGGTCGCCGAGGTGCAACGCCGCCGCGATCTCGTCGGCGTCCTGGGCGCGCAGCTGCTCACGCGCGCGGCCGGCCACCCGGTGCAACTCGGTACGGACGTCGAGCAGCCGCCGATAGGCGGTGGCCAATCCGCCGCCCGGCGCGTCGTCGGCGGCCAGGCGCAAACCGTCGGTGAGGTGCGCGAGCGCGAGCGCGTTGAGCAGTTGGACGTCGCGCAGCCCGCCCCGACCGTTCTTGACGTCGGGCTCGCTGCGGTGCGCCACCTCCCCGGCGCGCACCCAGCGCTGCTCGGCGTGCTCGATCAGCTGCGGAAGGCGGCGCGGTGCATCCTTGCGCCACTGGCGGCGAATCTCGCCGATCAGCAGATCGGACAGGTCGTCATCGCCGGCGATGTGGCGCGCGTCGAGCAGGCCGAGCGCGGCGGCGAAGTCCTCCCCCGCCACCTGCAGAGCATCCGGCACGGTGCGCACGCTGTGGTCCAGGCCGATGTTGGCGTCCCAGATCGGGTACCAGAGCTGATCGGCCACCTCCCGCACCCGTTCGGGGCGGTCACCGTCGTGCAGGAGGACCAGGTCGAGGTCGGAGTAGGGCAACATCTCCCCGCGGGCGAGACCGCCGACGGCGACCAGCGCGAAACCGCTGCCCGGCGTCACACCCGCCCGGGTGGCCGCACCGCCGAGCCAGAGTTCGAACAGGTCGCCCAATGCCCGGCGCAGCGCTGCCGCGTCGGGCACCGGCCGCTTCTCCGGGGCGAGACGGGGGCTGCCGATCAGGGCTGCGCGGGCGCGGACGAGGTCGGCCGCGGGGTTGGTTGTCGGTCCTGCGGTCATCGCTTCGCCCCAGCGCTGCGCCCCGCCCGAGGGCTAGAGCGCCTCCGGTCCGCGTTCCCCGGTGCGTACGCGCACCACCGAGTCGACCGGCGACACCCACACCTTGCCGTCGCCGATCTTGCCCGTGCGGGCCGCCTCGACGATCGTGTCCACCACCGCGTCGACGATCCCGTCGTCGACGACGACCTCGATGCGCACCTTCGGCACGAAGTCGACGGAATACTCCGCGCCCCGGTAGACCTCGGTATGGCCCTTCTGCCGGCCGTAGCCCTGGACCTCGCTGACGGTCATGCCGACGATCCCGGACTGCTCCAGGCCCGCCTTGATGTCCTCCAACGTGAACGGTTTGACGATTGCGGTAATCAGTTTCATCTGTGTAAGTCCCTCTCGGTCCTATTCAGCCTAGTGGCGAGTCACGCCAAGTCGTATGCGGTCTCGGCGTGCGCCGATTCGTCGATACCGGTCATTTCCTCCTCCGCGCTGATCCGCCACCCCAGCGGCTTGAGCACGAAGGCGATGATCGCGGTCAGGACACCGGTGAACGTGAGCGCGGCGAGCGCGATGACGGTCTGCACCGCCAACTGCTTGAGGTCATGTCCATAGAACAGGCCCGTGTCCTTGGCGAGCAGGCCGATACCGATCGTGCCCCACAGGCCGGCGACGAGGTGGACGCCGACGACGTCGAGCGAGTCGTCATAGCCCAGCTTGGTCTTCAGCGAGATGGCCAGAGCCGCCAGGACGCCCGCGACGGCACCGAGCGCGATCGAGCCGACCGGTGTCAGGTTCGCGCAGGCCGGGGTGATGGCCACCAGGCCGGCCACGATGCCTGACGCGGCGCCGACGCTGGTCGGGTGACGGTCGCGGATCCACTCCACCCCGAGCCAGGCCATCATCGCCGCCGCGGTCGCCACGGTGGTGTTGATCCACACCAGGCCCGCCGATCCGTTGGCCGCCAACGCCGACCCGGCGTTGAAACCGAACCAGCCGAACCAGAGTAGTGCGGCACCGAGCATGACGAACGGGATGTTGTGCGGCCGGTAGGCCATCTTCCCGAAGCCGCGGCGGGCTCCGATGATCAGGACGAGGACTAGGGCAGCGATACCGGCATTGATGTGCACGACCGTGCCTCCGGCAAAGTCGATCGGCGCCACGGCTGCCGCATCGCCCGCTGCGTTCAGGCCGAACATCTTGGCCGCGATACCGCTGGTCGATCCGCTGAGCAGCCCGTTTCCCCAGACCATGTGGGCCAATGGGAAGTAAACCAGGGTGGCCCACACGCCGGCGAACACCAACCAGGTGCCGAAGGAGACGCGCTCGGCCAGTGCGCCGCTGATCAGCGCGACGGCGATGACCGCGAAAGTCAACTGGAAGGCGAGGAACACGATCGCCGGGATGGTGCTGCCCGCTCCGGCGAGTACGACGTGTGAGACGCCGTCGACGGTCTTCGTCTGGGTCAGCTGGTCAGAGCCGAACAGGCTGAACGGGTTGGCGAAGATTCCGGCAATGTCGGAACCACCCGCGATCTTGTCGCCGAAGGACATCGAGAAGCCCCACAGCACGTAGATGATGCCGACGACGCCCATCGTCGCGAACGACATCATCATCATGTTCAGCACAGACTTCCCGCGGGAAAGACCGCCGTAGAAGAATGCCAGGGCCGGGGTCATCAGCAACACCAGTGATGCGCTGATCAGAATCCAAGCCGTATCGCCGGTATCGGCCACGCCGAACACATTGTCCGGCAGTGCCATCATGGTTTGTCCCACCACGGGCCGTCCTCCTTGCTCTCATCCACCTGGGTGCTCCAGTGATGAGACAAAGACTGCTAGGCGCCTGTTTCCCCCACGGTGCCCGTGGTGTTTCCCTGGCGTGAACGCTCGCGCCCGCCATGTTTCGCCTCGGTTACATCACGGGCGCGGTGCGCGCCGATTGCCGTCGCGGTTGCCGCCACCGTGCCGTCCTCGTCGGTGGCGAGCGCGTCCAAGAGAGCATCGGCGCCCGGGGTGGCGATCTCCGCGACGGACTGCACCAGGCGCAAACGCGCGGCCGCCTCGGTCGTGTCCCGCAACGCCCGTGCGATCTCGCCCACCACACTCTCTGCCTGCATCGACGAGGATCGCGCAATCCGCCCCAGCACCTCGGCCGCAGCCACATCCGAACGCCCGTCGACGATCATCGCCACCAGCGGTGTGCTGACGGCGGCGAAGCCCAGTCGCCCGAGTTCGAGCGCGGCGACCGAGCGCACCGTCGGGTCATCGCCGGTCAGTGCGCCGTGCAGCACCTCGGACGACAGCGGGGTCGCCACAGTGCCGCGCGGAGACGGGTCGATGGATCATCCGCGGCTAAGACCGCGGCCGCCACTGTCGTCATACCCACCACTCAACACCCTGACACCGTGTCAGGGTCAAGCGTCAGGGTTCAGAGCAGCGCGTCGACAAAGGCCGCGGGATCGAAGGGGGCGAGGTCGTCGGCGCCCTCACCGAGGCCGACAAGCTTGACGGGCACGCCGAGCTCCTCCTGCACGGCGAAGACGATCCCGCCCTTCGCGGTGCCGTCGAGTTTGGTCAAGACGACGCCGGTGATGTCGACGACGTCGGCGAACACCCGCGCCTGGGCCAGGCCGTTCTGGCCGATCGTCGCGTCGAGGACCAGCAGGACCTCGTCGACCGCCGCCTTCTTCTCCACGACGCGCTTGACCTTGTCCAGCTCGTCCATCAGCCCGGTCTTGGTGTGCAGGCGCCCCGCGGTGTCGACGATGACGACGTCGACACCGGAGTCGATCCCGGTGGACACCGCGTCGAAGGCGACCGAGGCGGGGTCGGCCCCCTCCTTGCCGCGGACAGTCTCTGCACCCACCCGCTCGCCCCAGGTCTGCAGTTGGTCGGCAGCGGCCGCACGGAAGGTGTCGGCCGCGCCGAGCAGCACCCGGCGGCCGTCGGCGACGAGCACGCGGGCGAGCTTCCCGGTGGTGGTGGTCTTACCCGTGCCGTTGACGCCGACGACCAGCACGACGGCGGGACGGCCGTCATGCGGAAGCGCCTGGACCGCGCGGTCCAAGCCCGGGTGCAACTGCTCGGTCAACACGTTCTTGAGCAGTGCGCGCCCCTCGTCGGAATCGCGCACCGGACGCACTGCCAACTCCGCGCGCAACTTGTCGGTGATGGCGGTCGTGGCCCGGGTGCCGACATCGGCCATCAGCAAGGTGTCCTCGACCTCCTCCCACGACGCCTCGTCCAAGTCGCCGCCCCCCAACAGGCCGAGCATGCTCTTGCCCAGTGCGCCTTGCGACCGGGCGAGTCGGCCGCGCAGCCGGCCCAGGCGGCCAGCGGTCGGGACGATCTCGTCGAGCGCCGGAGCGGTGGGCGCAGGAGCGGTGGGCGCAGGAGCGGTGGGCGCAGGAGCACTGTCGAGGACGGGTTCGGGTTCGGGCTCGCCTTCCGAACCGGGCTCGATGCCGGGCTCGAGCGTCGCGACGTCCGTACCCTGGCCGAAGTCGAAACCGGAGCGGGTCTGGTAGCCGCCCGCCCGGGTGCTTTCACCAGCCCGGTCGGACGGCGATCCGAGCGACACCCGGCGCCGGCGCGCCAGTACGAGTCCCACCACGATCGCTGCGAGCAGCGCGATGACGACGATTCCGATGATGACCGGGGTTTCCAAGACTGCTCCCTATTCGGCGGTGCCGGGTTCGGCCCGTCCACCGGGCGAACCGGTGGTGATGAGATTCTGCCCACGCAGGCGCTGCGAGATCACCTGGGTGATGCCGTCGCCGCGCATGCTGACGCCGTACAGGGCGTCGGCGACTTCCATCGTGGGCTTCTGATGGGTGATGACGATGAGCTGAGAACGCTCGCGCAGTTGCTCGAACAAGCCGATGAGCCGCTGCAGGTTGGTGTCGTCGAGTGCCGCCTCGACCTCGTCCATCACATAAAAGGGCGACGGACGCGCACGGAAGATGGCGACGAGCATGGCGACGGCGGTCAGCGACTTCTCGCCGCCGGACAGCAGCGACAGCCGCTTGACCTTCTTGCCCGGCGGGCGTGCCTCGACCTCCACGCCGGTGGTGAGCATGTCCGACGGATCGGTCAGCACCAGGCGGCCCTCCCCACCGGGGAACAGTTTGCCGAAGACCTCGGTGAACTCGCGCTCGACATCGACGTAGGCCTGGGTGAACACCTCCAGGATCCGCGCATCGACGTCCTCGACGACCTGCAGCAGGTCGGTGCGGGCCGCCTTCACATCCTCGAGCTGCGCGGACAGGAAGTTGTAGCGCTCTTCCAGTGCCGCGAACTCCTCGAGCGCCAGGGGGTTCACCTTGCCGAGCGTCGTCAGGTCCTTCTGCGCCTGCTTGGCCCGCCGTTCCTGGGTCGCGCGGTCGAAGGGCATGGGTGCCGGGGCGACCACCAGTTCACCGCGCGCCTTGGCGTCTTCGTATTCGGCGAGCTCCAGCGCCGACGGCGGGGACGGCACCTCCGGGCCGTATTCGGCGATCAAGTCCTCGGCGGTGATGGCGAACTGTTCGGTGACCTGCTCTTCAAGCTGCTCGATGCGCATCGCGGCCTGCGCCTTGGCCATCTCATCGCGGTGCACCGCGTCTCGCAGCCCGTCGAACTGTGTGGTCAGTTGCCCGACCTGCGCCTTCAACTCGCCGACGGCGGCCGTGTGGTCGGCGCGCACCTGGTCGAGTTCCTCACGGGCGGCCTGCGCATCGGCGACCGCCGCGGCGAGCCGCTCGGCGACCCGGGCCCCGGATTCGACGACTGCGGCCGCGACGGTGGCAGCGTGCCGACGGGTCGCGTCGGCCCGGCGGGCTCGCTCGCGCGCCTCCCGCTCCTGCCGTGCGGCGCGCCGCAGCGAGTCGGCACGGCCACGGGCGGAGGTCAGCCGCTCCTCGGCGGTGCGCAGCGCCAGGCGCGACTCCACCTCGGCGGCTCGGACCTGAGCGACTGCGCGCCCAGCCTCGTCGCGCGCCCCGTCGTCGACGGCAGCGGACTGGGCGCCGGCGGCAGGCTCCTCGCGGGCCACCCGCAGGCGCTGCGACAGGGCGGCCAGCTTGGCCACGGTGTCCGCATGGCCCTCTTCGGCGAGTTGGCGCTGCCGGGTCAGTCGGTCGGCCTCGTCCCGGGCTGCTCGGATGTCCTGGCCCAGTCGGGCGAGGTGTTCGTAGGCCGCGCCCAGCGACGAGTCCGACTCGTGCAGTGCGGCGAGCGCCTCCTCGGCCGCCTCGCCCCGGTCGGACTGTTCGGTCAGCGCCCCGGCCAACGCCGCGCCGAGCTCCTCCGCGGTCCGGCCGGCCCGGGCCAGTTCGGCGGTCGCCGCGTCGATGGCGGACTGGACCTCCAGACTCGACGTGCGCCGCGCCGACCCGCCTTCAACCGCCGCTGCGGCGATGCGGTCGCCGTCGGCGGTCACCGCGGTCAGCTGCGGGTGCTGCGCGACGAGCCGGCCGGCCACGGCGGCAGCGTCGGCGACGTCGGTGGCGAAGACGACGACGTCGTCGAGCAGCGCGTCGATGGCGCCGCGGATCGACGACGGGCAGGTGACCACCGTGCGTGCCCAGCGCACTCCTGCCGGAAGGTCGGGCCCGCCGGGCTCGGGTCGTGTCCGCAGGCCACCGACGAGCAGGGCGGCCCGACCCCCGTCGCCGGCCTTCAGCGCGGCGAGCGCCGCGGTGGCGGCGAGTACGTCGACCGTGGCGATCGCGTCAACGGCCGGCCCTAGCGCAACTGCTACGGCCGGCTCGAAACCGGCGGCGACGGTGAGCAGGTCCGACACCGGCGCCAACAGGCCGTCCACCGACTTCTCCAACAGCCAGGCGCCGCCGTCGTTGCGCTCGAGCCCGACCGCCAGAGCTTCGATGCGGGCGGTGAGCGAGGCGATCTTCTGGTCGGCCTCGCGCTCGGCGGCGCGCAACGCCTCAACGCGCTCATCGGCGGCGCTGGACCCGGCAGTGCACCGTTCATGGTGCTCGTCGAGCCCCTTCTCGGCCGACTCGAGCTCGGCCACCGATGCCGACACCGTGTCCATCTCGGCTTGAGCCCTGGTCGCGCGGCCGAGGGCCGCATCGATCGCCGCGGTCAGCCGGGCGGTCTCGGCGTCGACCGAATCGGCACGGGTCGTCAGGTTGGCCACCTCGCCCTCGAGGCGGGCGAGCCCTTCGCGCCTGTCGGCGACTGCGGCGATCGCCGCCGCGTGTGCGCGCTCGACGCCCGCGGCGTGTTCCTCGGCGGTGGCCAGCCGGGCCTTGACCTGTTCCAGGTCGCCACCGGCGCGGTCGACCTGCGCGGTGAGCTCGGATTCCTGTTCGGCCGCCCGCTGCGCCTGAGCCTCCAACTCGTCGGGGTCGGGCCCGGTCGCCACCGTCGTCGGCGTCCCCAGGTGCTTGCTGCGCTCGGAGGCGACCCGGATCGTCGCGTCGACCCGCTCGGCCAGCGCGGACAGCCGGAACCAGCTCTGTCCTGCGGTCTGCGCGGCGGGCTCGATCTGCGCCAGCGCCGCCTCCCGGTCGGTCAACTGCGCGGTGGCGGCCTCCAGTGCCGCTGCCACCTCGGCCTGCTGGCGGCGGATGGTGTCTTCCAACGCGGACTGCTCGGCCATCTCGGCGCGCCGGGCGACGAGGTCGTCGGCGGCCAGGCGCAGCCGGGCGTCGCGCAGGTCGGCCTGCACGGTGGCCGCGCGCCGGGCGACCTCGGCTTGGCGGCCCAGGGGCTTGAGTTGGCGGCGCAGCTCACCGGTGAGGTCGGTCAACCGCGCCAGGTTCGCCTGCATCGAGTCCAGCTTGCGGACGGCCTTCTCTTTGCGCTTGCGGTGCTTGAGGACGCCCGCGGCCTCTTCGATGAAGGCGCGTCGGTCCTCGGGCCGCGACTCGAGGATCGCCGCCAATCGGCCCTGCCCGACGATGACGTGCATCTCACGGCCGATACCGGAGTCGCTGAGGAGTTCCTGGACATCCATCAGCCGACAGGATTGGCCGTTGATCTCGTATTCGCCGGCGCCGTCGCGGAACATCCGCCGGGTGATGGACACCTCGGAGTAGTCGATGGGCAGCGCCCCGTCGGAATTATCGATCGTCAGGGTGACCTCCGCACGGCCCAACGGGGGCCGCCCCGAGGTACCGGCGAAGATGACGTCCTCCATCTTGCCGCCGCGCAGCGCTTTGGCACCCTGCTCGCCCATCACCCAGGTCAGCGCATCGACGACGTTCGACTTGCCCGACCCGTTCGGGCCCACCACACAGGTGATCCCGGGCTCGAAGCGCAGCGTCGTGGCCGACGCGAACGACTTGAACCCTTTCAGGGTGAGGGATTTCAGATGCACGACGGTACAGAGTACCCAGTCAGCGCTCGACAAACCCGCGCAAGTCGCCGCGCACCACCTCGAACCGCTCGACGACGGTGTCGACGCGACCAGGGGTCGTCGGCCCGTGCAAGTACGCCAGAAGCCGGTCGAGGTCTGGGCGCGGCCCTTCGGCAACCACGTGCACGCGCCCATCGGCCAGGTTCGCCGCGTAACCGACCAACCCCAACTCCAGGGCCCGCGACCGCGTCGCCCAGCGGAACCCGACGCCCTGGACCTGCCCGTGCACGAAGGCGCTGAGCCGCTGCGATCCGGGGTCCACGACGGTGTCAGTCCGCTTCGATGACGAGGTTGACCTCGGCGCCGGCCTTGAGCGTGCGCCCGACCGTGCAGGTGCGGTCGATGGCCCGCTGCGCGACGACCAGCAGCCGCTGCGCGGCCTCCGCATCGAGTTCGGACAGGTCGAGCTCGAGGACCTCGTCGAGCACGGGGTAGGTCTCGGCCTCTCGGTCGGCAGCGCCGCTGACCCGGATGGTCGCGTCGTAGGCGTCGCCGAGCCGGCGGGCCAGCGGCACATCCGACGCCATGCCGCTGCACGCGGCCAACGCGATCTTGAGGAGTTCGCCGGGGGTGAAGACGCCGTCGACGTCCTCCGACCCGACCTGCACACTCGCGCCGCGCGAGCTCTGCCCGACATAGCGGCGCGGGCCGGTGCGCTGCACCCAGAGTTCAGTCATGGGCTCCATTCAACACTCCGAGCCAAACACCGGCGCGCTTCACCACCGGAAGTCACCCGGGGGTCGCCCGCGGTCCACGGTGTTCCCGGGCGGGTTCAGGCCCGTCCGCGCTCGTCGCTCGGCAGGCCCCGGTACGCCTGCCAATCCGAGAGCAATTCTGCACGCGTGCCGGTGGGGTGCTCGCGGTGCCAGGCGCGCGTGAAGCGGTTGTACTCGAATTGGGCGTCGATCTCGCGTTGCGGCCGATCCCGAGTCGCACGCCAATGGGCCAGTGCGTCGGCGAGCGTCTGGTGGCCATCGGTGGCAGCGAAGAACTCGCGCATCGGTGCGTCGAACGCGAACCCGGTGCCGATCTGCTCGACGAACCATGCGCGCACCACCTGGCTGCAGCGCTGACCTGCGGGGATGACGGTGTGGGCGGTGAGCGGCCCCGAGAGCTGGGGTCCGGTTCGGCGCCGGGCCCCCGCGCCGGCGACCGGCTCGGCGTAGTCCTCCCCGGCCAGGGCCGCCCCGATACGCTCCGACAGCACCGCCTTGGCGCCGGTCGCCGAGATCCCCAGAACCCGCGCGAAGGCCGCCAACTCGTCTTTGAGCCAGTACCACCGGACGAACTCGTCGGCGGGCAACGCGGGCGTCAGATCGGGGCGGCGCGAGTCGGTGGGCACCGGGACCACCCTACGGTCACGCATCTGCCGCGACTCGGAAGTTCTACGACGCCCGACGTCCCGGGCGCCGACCCGATACGACGAATTGCTTGCGGTGAGAGCGGCGCGCCATAGCCGCTGCACCCCATCCCGGCGTGCTATCACCGCCGGAGCGAACGTGGAAGACAGGAGGCGGCTTCCTTCTGAGTTCGGCGATCGCCGACGACGAACGGAATGCCCGACGAGCAGATGCCCCCGGCCTGGTCGTCGTCACCGTGGACTATCGACCCGCGCCCGAACACCCGTGGCCGGCAGCACCGGACGACTGTGCCACGGCCGCGCAGTGGCTGATCGCATGTACGCACGAGCGCTTCGGAACCCAGGAGCTACTCTTGGGCGGCTTCTCCGCCGGCGCGACACTGGCGGCTGCCACCCTCTTACGCCTTCGCGACCGCGGGTCCGTCGGCGCTTTCCATGGAGTGCTACTGAAGCGGGCACCTCGAGGACCGCTTCGACCTTGACGTATCACCACATGGATTTTCGAACCACCACACTCCGGTGGGGAGTAGGGCCGCTACAGACATCAATGCATGGTTGCTCGACGCGCTCAGTCGGCGGTGATCGAGCGCGACGACCACGACGGCAGCCGCGCCCCCTGACCGCCTCGACTCACCGACTCAGTGTGACGCCGTGCTCACACGAGGTCGTCGCTGGCAGCGCGGACAGAAGAACGAGCTGCGGTTCATAAACGACTCCCGCTCGATCGGCGCACCGCAGCGCCCGCACGGCTGCCCCTCCCGGCCGTACGCATTCAGCGACCGCTCGAAATAGCCCGACTCGCCGTCGACGTCGACGTAGAGCTCGTCGAAGGAGGTCCCCCCGGCGGCGAGCGCCGAATCCATCACCGCGCGCGCGTGGCCGAGCAGCTCGACCAGCTTGGCCGCCCCGATGGAGTCGGCCATCCGCGTGCCGCGCAGCCGCGCCCGCCACAGGGCCTCATCGGCATAGATGTTGCCCACACCCGACACCAGCGTCTGGTCGAGCAGCGCGCGCTTGACCTCGGTGTGCTTGCGACGCATCGCCGCGCTCACGGCCGTGGCGTCGTAGACCCCCTCGAACGGGTCCGGCGCGATGTGCGCGACGACCGACGGCACCGACCCGCCGATGGCGTGAGGGTCGGGCACCAGCTCGTCGACCTGCCAACCGCCGAAGGTCCGCTGGTCGACGAACCAAAAGCCACTGCCCTCCAACCAGGTGCTGATGCGCACATGACGCGCGTCGGCGGGCGCCCCGTCCGGCCCGATCCGCAGCTGTCCGCTCATCCCGAGGTGGATCACCAGTGCTTCCCGCGCGGCACCGCGGCCGTCGGCGACGTCGAGCCAGAGGTATTTGCCGCGCCGGCGCGCCGCGGTCGCCGTCATGCCGCGCAAGCGTCCGACGAGCTCGGCGGCGCCTCCGGCCTGCCGCCGCACCGCGCGGTCGTGATGCACGACCACCTCGGTGAAGCTGCGCCCCACGACATGGTCCTCGACGCCGCGCCGGACCGTCTCGACTTCGGGAAGCTCAGGCACCCGGTTCCCCGGCGCGCTCGACCGCCGCAGCGCCGTCGTCGAGCGCCCGCCACGCCTCCTGCGCGGCGACCTGCTCGGCCTCCTTCTTCGAGCGGCCGATCCCGGTGCCGAGTTCCTCGCCGCCGACGACGGCGGTCGCGGTGAACTCCTTGTCGTGGTCGGGCCCGGTGGAGCTGATCAGATAGGCCGGCGGTCCCAGCGACCGTGAAGCGGACAGCTCCTGCAGCGAGGTCTTCCAATCCAGGCCCGCGCCGAGTCGGCCGGCTTCGGCGACGGCATCACCGAACAGGCCCACGATCACCTTCTCGGTCGGGGCGAAGCCGTGCTCGAGGTACACCGCGCCGAGCAGTGCCTCCATCCCGTCGGCGAGGATGCTGTCCTTGTCGCGGCCACCGGTCATCTCCTCGCCGCGGCCGAGATAGAGGTAACGGCCCAATCCGCCGGGCCCCAGGGTGCGGGCCAACCGGGCCAGGGCCTGACCGTTGACGACGCTGGCGCGGATCTTGGCCAGCTCGCCCTCCGGACGGTCGGGGTAGTCGCGATAGAGCTTCTCGGTGATCACGATGCCCAGCACCGAGTCACCGAGGAACTCCAACCGCTCGTTGGTGGGCAGGCCGCCGTTCTCGTAGGCGTAGGACCGGTGCGTGAGGGCCAAAGTCAACAGGTCGGCATCCACTGATGCCCCGACCGCGCCGAGCAGGGTCTCGGTGCCGCGGTCAGGATCAGCCATTGCTCACCGACCCGTCGCCTTGGTCGGTGAACCTATCGACCAGGCCCGCCCAACGGGGATCGATCTTGTCGTGCGCGTGTCCCGGCTCGGCGGAGTCGAGCGCGACACCACAATCCGGGCACAGTCCCGGACAATCCTCGCGACACAGCGGGGACATCGGCAGTTCCAGCCCGACCGCGTCGATGAGCGCCTGCTCGAGGTCGATGCTGTCGTCCTCGACGCGGAAGACGTCCTCGTCGGCGGTCGTATTGTCGGTCTCGCTGTCGGGATAGGCGAACAGCTCGGTGAGGAAGACCGTGACCGTGTCCTCCACCGGCTCGAGGCAACGCGAACACTGGCCCGCCGTCTCACCGCAGGCGGTGCCGGTGACCAGGACGCCCTCGGAGACCGACTCGAGCCGCAGGTCGAGGTCCATCTCGGTACCCGCCTCGATGCCGATCATCGCCGAGCCGATGCGAATCGGCGTCACCACGGTGCGGTGCGATTCGATCATGCTGCCGGGTCGGCGACCCAACGACCGGATGTCGAATACGAACGGTGCGTCAACTGGTGCGGCCACACCGACACGATACGCCCCGGGGGGCGCTCAGACCGCGAGCGGCGGCTGTTGATCGGAATCGTGGACTGCGCGGGGGTACTCGACGTAGTCGTGGATCCCGGCTCCCGTGCGCAGTTGCGCCCGGCCGCGGCCCACCGTGCGGATCGTCCCGGTGAGGACCTCCTCGAAGTCGGCGAGCTTCTTGTCGACATAGATGTCGCATTCGCCGCGCAACCGGTCGGCCTCTGCGTGCGCCGCGTCGATGACGCGCTGCGCCTCCGACTTTGCCGCCACGACGACCTCGTCCTGGGCGACGAGTCGCTGCTGCTCGGCAATTCCGTCGGTCACCGAGCGCTCATAGTGCGCGTTGGCGTTCTCGATGATCCGGGCCGCCTCGGAGCGGGCCCGGCCGGTCACCGACTCGTGCTCGCGCGCGGCACTGGTCGTCAGGCGGTGCGCTTCCTCGGTGGCGTCGGCGATCATCGTCCGGCTGTGGCCGGAGGCGTCGTCGACCATGCGGTCGGCCGCGGCGCGGGCCTCGGCGACGAGCCGGTCGGCCTCGGCCTGCGCACCGGCGAGCATGGCGTCGGCGTCGGCCCTGGCCGCGGAGATGGTGGCGTCGGCGTTCTGCCGGGCGTGGCCGACAAGCGCGTCGCGCTGGTCGAGCACGTCTTGCGCATCGTCGAGTTCGGTGGGAATGGAGCCTTTGATGTCGTCGAGCAGTTCGAGCACGTCGCCGCGCGGAACCATGCAGCCCGCCGTCATGGGGACGGCGCGCGCCTCTTCGACAATCGCAACCAGCTCATCGAGGGCTTCGAATACGCGGTACACAGCAACACCCCTATCTCGCAGTGGCAGAATTCCACTTCCGTGGCTTCTGTGGCTATTGTGCCGAATGCGACTGGTGTGATTGGGGATGCTTCCGGTCGGCGTGTCGCGCCGAGCCCGACGATCAGACTAGACGCTCCGCTCCCCGTTCACCTTCGCCATGACCGCGCCGAACACCTCCGGGGACAGGAACGGCTCGACGTCGCCACCGAGCACGGCGACCTCCTTGACCAACGAGCTCGACACATGCGCGAAGCGCGGATCGGTCCACAGGAACAGCGTCTCAACGTCGGCCAGTTCGCGGTTCATCTGCGCCATCGGCACCTCGTACTCGAAGTCGCTGCTCGACCGCAGGCCCTTGATCATCGTCGTGACGCCCTCGTTGGCCATATAGTCCACGAGCAGCCCGCGCCACCGGTCGACGCGGACGTTGGGCAGATCTGCACACGTTCGCGCGATGAGGTCGATGCGCTCGTCCACGGTGAACATCCCCTGCTTGTTCGGGTTGACGACCACGGTGACGATCACCTCTTCGAAGCGGGCGGCCGCACGCTCGACGACGAACCGGTGTCCGAGCGTGAAGGGGTCGAAGGACCCCGGGCACAGTGCGATGCTCATGGCCACGAACCTACCGTGCCGGTCGCGACCGGGCCGGCAGTCTGGGTCAAGCGCCGCACACGTGCAGCGCCAACTCGCAGAACATCGAGTCCGCCCAACTGAACCAATCCCGGGTGAACACCGAATCGTCATCGACGTGGAAGCTCTCGTGGACGTAGCGGGTGCCCGCCGTCGTGGCGGCGATGGTGCCGAGCAGCCCGAGCGCTTCGCCCCGGTCGAGCGCGGTGAGCCCCGCGACGGCCAGCGCGATGGGCCACACATGAAAGGCCGGTGTGTGCGGACTCCCCGGGCCGGCGGCCAGCGTCCCGCGGAAGTAGCAGGGGTTGTCCGGCGAGAGGACGAACGCGCGGGTGCGCCGGTAGCGCAGATCGGCCGGGTCGACACCCGCGACCAACGGCAGTGACAAGAGGCTCGGCATGTTGGCGTCGTCGGCCAGCAACACGCCGCCGCGTCCGTCGACCTCATAGGCCCAGATGTCGCCGTGCCGCGGATGCTCGACCACCCCGTGCCCGGCCACCCCCCGACGCAGTCCGACGGCGAGTCCGCGCGCCCGCCGCGCGAGCCCGTCGGCGGGCCCGAGTCGGGCCGCGAGCAACTCGAGGGTGTGTGCCGCCATCAGATTGGCCGGAACGAGGTACCCGTAGACACACGCGTCATCGGACGGACGGAAGCCCGACCAGGCCATTCCGGTGGGTGCGACGAGGGTTCCCCGCCCGTTGCGGGCCAGCGTGTCCTGCGGGGTCGTGTCGGGGCGCACGAATCGGTACGACGAGGAGTTCTCATGGTCGGTCTCGCGGGCCAGGGTGTCGACGGCCGCGAGCGCGGCGGCGCGGAACGCCGGATCGAACTGGCCGAGATCTCCGGTCGCCCGGGCCAACTGCTCGGCCAGCTGGAAGGGGAAGCACAGGGAATCGATCTCGAACTTGCGCTCCCACAACCAGGGGTCGTCGCCGAGGTCGCGCGGCTCGTGGCAGTTTCCGTTGGGCTCGGCGTTGAACGCGTTGGCGTACGGGTCGTGGGCGAGGAAGGCGAACTGCCGGCGCACGACCCCGCCGATCACCTCGGCCAGCGCGCCGAGCTCGCCGGCCCCGTCGGCGGCCAGCAACCGAAGGTAGGGGCGCATCTGTGTCGCCGCATCGCGCAGCCACATCGCCGGGATGTCGCCGGTGATCACGAAGACCGTGCCGTCATCGAGCCGGTGCAGCGTCCGGGCGAGGGTGCGCCGCATTGCGGCCGCGAACAAGCTCGCGCAGCGCGCCCCCGCGACGGCGCCGACCCGGTCGGCCCACCGCGACAGCACCGTCGGCGGCAGCAACTCGTCGGGATCGGGTGTGCCCCCGGACCCCGTCATCGACACACCTGTGCCCACTCCACCCTGGTGTCGCCGTAGACCTTGTGAAAGACCGGTTCCACCGCCGTCGGCCACGTCGTCGGAGCGCAGCGCTTGGCCCGCTCGAGGACCAGGTAGCCGTCGCGCAAGAGCGGTGCGACGAGGTGCAGGACCCCGGTGAGCTCCTCGTCGGGCAGGTCGTAGGGCGGATCACAGAACACCATGTCGAAGGCCTCTCCGGCGGCGTTGCCCAGGTAGGCCGTCACGTCGGAGCGCACCACCGTCGAGCGCCGGTCCGCACCGCACCGGGTGATATTCGCCGTCAACCCGCGGACCGCGGACCGATCAGCGTCGACGAACACCGCGCGGGCCGCCCCGCGCGACAACGCCTCCAGGCCCAGCGCCCCGGTGCCCGCGAACAGGTCGAGCACCGTCATGTCCGCGAGGTCGATGCGCGCGTCGAGGACGCCGAAAACAGACTCGCGCACGCGGTCGGAGGTCGGCCGCGTCGCACCGGAGGCCACCTCGAGGCGCCGCCCCCCGAACTCACCGGCGATGATCCGCGGCATCAGGCCAGAGCCAGGTCGTCGGCGTGGACCACCGGTGCGCGCAGGTCGGCGGGCAATTCGGCGCTACTGCGGCCGATCATGTGCACGACCTCGTCGGTACCGAAACCGACGACGCCGCGAGCACACAGGTCGCCGTGCCGGTCGACGAGTTCGACGACGTCGCCGGCGGAGAACGCGCCGTGGGCACCGACGACACCGGCGGCCAACAACGAGCGCCGCTGCCGCACCGCGTCGACCGCACCGTCGTCGAGGACCAGGCGGCCGTGCGTCTCGGCGGCATGGCGCAACCAGAAGCGTCGCGCCGACATCCGTTCCCCGACCGGCGCGAACACCGTGCCGACCGATGCGTCGCGCAGCGCGGCGGCGGCGTCGTCGGCGGCGGCGAGCAGCACCGGAACACCGCCGTCGGCGGCCAACCGGGCGGCGGCGAGCTTGGAGGCCATTCCCCCGGTCCCCAGCGCACCGCCCGATCCGGCGATCACCCCGTCGAGATCCGCGGCACCGGCGACCTCCGCGATAAAGCGGACCGGGCTGTCCGGAGACGACTTGCGGGGATCCCCGTCGTAGAGGCCGTCGATGTCGGAGAGCAGCACCAGCGCCTCGGCACCCGCCAGGTGTGCGACGAGCGCCGCCAACCGGTCGTTGTCGCCGAACCGGATCTCATTGGTGGCGACCGCGTCGTTCTCGTTGACCACGGCGACCGCCCCCAGCGAGCGCAGCCGGTCCAGCGTCCGCTGCGCGTTGGCGTGGTGCGACCGGCGGGAGATGTCGTGCGCGGTCAACAGGACCTGCCCGACCACGCGGTCGTACCGGGCGAACGAAGTCCCCCAAGCGTGTGCGAGTGCCAGCTGACCGACACTCGCCGCCGCTTGCTTGGTGGCGAGGTCGGCGGGTCGCTTGCGCAGGCCCAGCGGGGCGAGCCCGGCACCGATGGCACCGGAGGACACGACGATGACGTCGGTGCCCGAGCGCATCCGCTGCTCGAGTGCCTCGGCGAGCCGGTCGAGCCGCTCGACGGAAAGCCCTTCGTCGAGGTCGGTCAGCGCAGCAGAACCGATCTTGACCACGACACTGCGCGCCGCCGCGATCGCGACGCGGGTGGGCGAAGGCGCGCCGGGACCCGCGCTCACTCGTCGTCCCAGTCGTCCCCGCCGTCAATATCTGCGCCGTCAATATCTGCGCTGTCGACCCCGGCGTGATCCCACTCGGCGTGGTGTTCGCGGCGCAGCTTGCGGGCAGCCCTGCGCTCGGTGGCGCCGACCCGGTCGGTGCGGTCGAGTCGGATGTCGGTGCCGCGCCCGGTGATCGGGACGTCGTCGCCGCTGGGTGCGGTCGGCTCCCAGTCGAAGCTCACATCGCCGACGGTAACCGGCGCGCCCGGCTCGGCGCCCTGGCGCACCAGTTCGGCCTCGACGCCCAACCGGTTGAGCCGGTCGGCGAGGTAGCCGACCGCCTCGTCGTTGTCGAACTGGGTCTGGCGGATCCAGCGCTCGGGCCGCTCGCCGCGCACGATGAACCCGCCGGAGACCTGCGGATCCGGCACGACGGTGAACTCCGCCGCGTCGACGGCTTTGGGTCGGATGACGGTCCGTCGGGCCTCCTGCTTGGGATGGGCGGCACGGTACTCGCGCACCATCGCGGCGAGCGCGAAGGCCAGTTCCCGGAGCCCGTCTCGGCTCACCGCCGACACCCGGTACACCGGCCAGCCGAACGCGGCCAGGTCTGCCTCGACGATGTCGGCCAGCTCGTCGGCCTCGGGGATGTCGGTCTTGTTCAGGATGATGATCCGCGGTCGTTGCGCGAGGTCGCCAAGACCGTGATCAGCGTCGAGTGCGGGCTGATAGGCCGCGAGTTCGGCTTCGAGCGCCCGAATGTCTGATACCGGGTCGCGATCGGATTCCAACGTCGCACAGTCGACGACGTGGGCCAGGACCGCACAACGCTCGATGTGCCGCAGGAAGTCCAGCCCCAACCCCCGCCCCTGCGCGGCACCGGGGATCAGTCCGGGCACATCGGCGATTGTGAAAGCGTCGATCGATCCGGCGCGCTCCCCGGCCCGGGTGGGCGCCGTCTGCACCACGCCGAGATTCGGGGCCAGCGTCGTGAAGGGGTAGTCCGCGATCTTGGGCTTGGCGGCCGAGAGGACCGAGACCAGCGACGACTTGCCGGCAGACGGAAAGCCGACGAGCCCAACATCGGCAACGGACTTCAATTCGAGGAGCAGTTCATGCTCTTCGCCCGGTTCGCCCAGCAGGGCGAATCCCGGCGCCTTGCGCGCCTTCGACGCCAACGCCGCGTTGCCCAACCCGCCCCGGCCGCCCTGAGCGGCAACGAAAACAGTGCCCGCGCCGACCATGTCGGCCAGGATTTGCCCGTCGGAATCGAGGATCACGGTGCCGTCGGGTATGGCCAGCTCCAAATCCTCCCCGTTGGCACCGCTGCGGTTGTCCCCCATCCCGGGCTTGCCGTTGCCGGCCCGCGCGTGAGGGCGGAAGTGGAAGTCCAGCAGAGTGTGGACCTGCGGGTCGACGACCAGGCGGACGTCACCGCCCCGACCGCCGTTGCCCCCGTCGGGACCGCCGAGCGGTTTGAACTTCTCCCGGTGCACCGACGAGCATCCGTGGCCGCCGTTGCCGGCGGTGACATGGATCCCCACCCGGTCGACGAAGCGCGACATCGGTGCCTCCTACAGCAACGGCGGGTGCGCAACACCCGTTCCGACAACGAACAGGGCGGGCCGAGGGATCATTCTGATCCCCGCCCGCCCTGTACAGAGCTTATGCGCCCCGGATCAGGCCGATGCGGCTTCCGGGACGATGTTGACGGTCTTACGGCCGCGCTTGCTGCCGAACTCGACCGCACCCGTCGCCAACGCGAACAGGGTGTCGTCGCCGCCGCGGCCGACGTTCACGCCGGGGTGGATGTGGGTACCGCGCTGGCGGACCAGGATCTCGCCGGCGTTGACCTTCTGACCGCCGAAGCGCTTCACGCCGAGGCGCTGGGCGTTGGAATCGCGACCGTTGCGGGAGCTCGATGCGCCCTTCTTGTGTGCCATGTCGTGGTACTCCTCGTACTGGAAACTCGGGATACACGGGGGGCTCGCCCCCGTGCGACTACTTGATTCCGGTGACCTTGAGCACCGTCAGCTGCTGACGGTGGCCTTGGCGCTTGTGGTAGCCGGTCTTGTTCTTGAACTTGTGGATCCGGATCTTCGGGCCTTTGACGTGCTCGACGACCTCGGCGTTCACCGAAACCTTGGCCAGCTTGTCGGCCTCCGTGGTCAGCTCGGCACCGTCGACGACCAGCGCGACGGGGAGTTGCACGGTGCTGCCGGGCTCGCTTTCGAGCTTCTCGACCTTCACCACGTCGCCTTCGGCGACCTTGTACTGCTTACCGCCGGTCTTGACGATCGCGTACGTAGCCATCGGGTATTCCCTCAATCTTCGTTGTCACAAACAAAATGCCTGCCCGCGTTGCGCTGCAGGTAGGCGACTTTCCAAGGTTACGGGAGTGCCTCACCGTGGGTCAAACCGGCATGCCACCGACCCCTGGTGAGCAGGCTCACTCCTCGTGCTGCGGCGCTCCCGACGGACGGGTCGCCGCGCGTCGACGCGGGCGCCGGACGACCGCGACGGCGTCGGCATCGCCTGCCCCGCCGGCTGAGGTCGTGCGTGTCGCAGCGGGTGCCGGCTCGTGCTCATCGGCGCCGATCACGATCGTGGCACCAGACCCGGTCGACACCGGGGCGCGTCGAACCCGGCGATGGCGCGCCTTCGGCGCGGGAGCCGACTCGACCACCGGTGCGGCCGGTTCGGCTGCCGGTTCTGGGACCGCGACCTCTGGGACCGCGACCTCTGGGACCGCGCCTTCTGGTATCACGGTGATTTCCACCGCCGCAACGGCCTCGACGGCTTGGGTCGCCTCGGCGGACTCTGCCCCGGCCATCTCGGCGTCGGCGACCTCGTCGTTCTCGTGGATATGCGCGTGCATGGCGCGGAACAAGGGGTGCTCGGCGGGATTGTGCGCGGGGGCCTTCTGCTCGACCTGCTGCTCGACAACTCCCTCGGACTTGCCCCGCCGGCGTCGAGAGCGCTTGGCCCCCTCGCGCGCAGGTTCGTCTGATGGGCGCACCTCGACCGGATCGGCGTGCACGATGACGCCACGGCCCGAGCACTGCGTGCACGTAGTGGCGAAGGCCTCCAACAAGCCGGTACCCAGCCGCTTGCGCGTCATCTGCACCAAGCCCAGCGAGGTCACCTCTGACACCTGGTGGCGCGTGCGGTCGCGGGCGAGCGATTCAGTGAGGCGCCGCAGCACCAGATCACGGTTGGACTCGAGGACCATGTCGATGAAGTCGACGACGATCATGCCGCCGAGGTCGCGCAACCGCATCTGGCGGACGATCTCCTCGGCCGCCTCGAGGTTGTTGCGCGTCACCGTCTCCTCGAGGTTGCCCCCCGAGCCGGTGAACTTGCCGGTGTTGACGTCGACGACGGTCATCGCTTCGGTGTGCTCGATGATCAGGGTGCCACCCGAGGGCAACCAGACCTTGCGGTCGAGGGCCTTCGCCAACTGCTCGTCAATGCGGTGCACCACGAAGGAGTCCGGCGCGTCCGGACCGGTCTTCTCGAAGCGTTCGACCCGATCCATCAGATCCGGGGCCACGCCGGCGACGTAGCGCTCGACCAGGCTCCACGCCGTGCGCCCCTCGACGACCAGCTTGCGGAAGTCTTCGTTGAACAGGTCGCGCACCACGCGCACCAGCAGATCGGGCTCCTCGTAGAGCGCCTTGGGTGCGACCGACTTGGCCTTGCCCGATTTGCCCGTCGCAAGGTCGGCGTCGACCTCGATCGATCGCCACTGTGCCTCGAGCCGTTTGATATCGGCCTCGAGGTCCTCGGCGCTGATTCCCTCGGACGCCGTGCGGATGATGACCCCGGCTCCCTCCGGCACGATCTTCGCGAGGATGGACTTGAGTCGCTTGCGCTCGACATCGGGGAGTTTGCGGCTGATCCCGGTTGACGATCCGCCCGGGACATACACGAGGTAGCGGCCGGCCAGCGAGATCTGCGTCGTCAACCGGGCGCCCTTGTGGCCGACGGGGTCCTTGGAGACCTGCACCAGCACATTGTCGCCCGGCTTCAGTGCCTGCTCGATCTTGCGCGATCCGCCATCGAGGCCGGCCGCTTCCCAGTTCACCTCACCGGCGTAAAGCACGCCGTTGCGGCCTCGCCCGATGTCGACGAAGGCGGCCTCCATCCCCGGCAGCACGTTCTGGACGCGGCCGAGGTAGATGTTGCCGACCATCGACGTGGAGTTCGCGGTGGTGACGAAGTGCTCGACGAGCACGCCGTCCTCGAGTACGGCGACCTGGGTGTAGTCCTCGCGATCGCCGTCGGCCTGCTCGGCGCCGGAGTGCACCTTCTCGCGCACGACCATCACCCGCTCGACAGCCTCACGCCGCGCCAGGAACTCCGACTCACTCAGGATCGGTGGCCGGCGGCGACCGGCGTCGCGCCCGTCGCGGCGCCGCTGGCGCTTGGCCTCGAGCCGGGTGGAGCCGGAAATGCCCTGCACTTCGTCTCGAACGCGCTTGCTGCGCGGCTCCCGCTCGTGCACGACCGTGTTCGGAGGGTCGTCCGCCGATCCCTCGTCGGCGCTCTCCCCACCCGCCTTGCGGCGCCGACGGCGTCGACGGCGCTTGGAGGTCGCCGTGGCCTCACCATCGCCGGCCTCACCATCGCCGGCCTCACCATCGCCGGAGTCGTCAGCCTCGTCGTCCCCGTCGACATCGTCGGCCTCTGCGGCGTCGGCGGAACCATCTCCGCCGGTCTCGGGTCGGACTGCCTCACCGGTGCCGACGGCATCGTCGGAGTCCTCGTCGGCGGCCGTCTCGTCGGCGCCCTCCCCACGGCCCCGCCCGCGACCCCGACGCCCGCGACGCCTGCGGCGCGCACGTCCGGACTGCTCCTCCGCATCATCCTGGGCAGCCTCGGCGGGCTCACCCCCCGCGGCGCCGCCTTCCTCGTCCAGGGCGCTCTCGTCCACGGCGTCCTCATCCGCATCGGCTTGGGGACGCGGGGCGGGTTCGGGTGCCTGCGGCGGCAGGAAGAGGGGGTTGGTCGCCTCGGGAGCGGCAGCCCGGATCGGGGCGTCAGTGGAGGCCGCCGCTGCGGAGAAGAGCGCTCCGGGCGCCGACGCTTCGGGATCGCGGTGTGCCACCGGAGCCGCACTTGCCGCATCGACGGGCGCGGGTTCGGGCGTCGGAAGGCCGCCGAGGCGTTCGACGACCTGCTCGGCGATCGCGCGGTCGATCGTCGCCGAGGCGCTGCGGACAACAGAGCCCAGTGCCTGTAGATGCTCCAACACGTCACGGCTGGTGGCGCCCAACAATCGGGCCAACGCGTGGACGCGCATCTTGTCGGGAAGTTCTGTAGCCGGGGCCGACGCGTTCGCGTCGGTCGGCGACCCATTCTCGGTCACGTATTCTCCTTGCACCCCCGGGCGCGTCGACTTCAACGCGGCCACTCGGGGGCTCATGCGATATGCGGTTGTGGGCCGTGCCGGATGTCCGGCGCGACCTCATGACTGGTCTTCCGGTGCGCTCAGGCGTCGAACCGGGATGCCCGGTGCGGCGTGTGTGCGCCCCTCGTGGTGAGCGTGAATCACGGACCTCGACGCCGCGGCGCTCTCGACATGAGAAGCATCCGTGGGGAGGCCCTGCCCCCGACGCAGGTGAAGCATCGCGGGCGGTGAACCGTCACCGGTGTTGCGGGCCGAAACGTGTGTGCCGGTCGCAACACAGGCCAGTCTCTCATATCGCGCGGGGTTCGGGAGAATCCCGCGCCGATGAACCGCGGCGAACGCGATCCTTACAGGTTGGGGAACCAGAGGGAGATCTCGCGGGCCGCCGATTCCGGCGCGTCGGACCCGTGCACGAGGTTGTTCTGCGTCTGCAGCGCGAAGTCACCGCGGATCGTGCCCGGTGTCGCCTTCTCGACCGGGTCGGTCCCGCCGGCGATCTGGCGCCACGCGGCGATGGCGCGCGGACCCTCGACGACGGCCGCGACCAGCGGACCGGAGGTGATGAACTCGAGGAGGTCGCCGTAGAACGACTTGCCCTCGTGTTCGGCGTAGTGCCCGGCGGCCACCTCGCGGGTTGCAGTGCGCAGATCCAGCGCGACCAGGGACAGGCCCTTACTCTCGATGCGGCGGATCACTTCACCGACGAGGCCGCGGGCGACGCCGTCGGGCTTGATGAGTACCAGGGTGCGTTCAGTCACCCAGGAATCCTAAATGACCACCCGCCGGGGTCGCGACTCGAACCCCGCCAAGGACCGCAACCCGGGCAACTGTGGAAAGCCCATCGGTGTCCGACCCTCTCGCGCCGGGTTATCCACAACCTGACCGGGGCCGTTCTCAGGCACCCGATCCACGCGTACGCTACGACCATGAGGCCGGAGAAAGTGCGCAAGGAAGCCCAGATCGACAATGACATCGCTGCGATCTACGGCATCCTCACTGATCACTCAACACGGCTTGATGGCATCGTCGGGCGACTCGACGACCTCGACACGAGAGTCGACACCCTCGACACCAAAGTCGACACCCTCGACACCAAAGTCGACACCCTCGACACCAAAGTCGACACCCTCGACACGAAAGTCGACACCCTCGGCACGAAAGTCGACACCCTCGACACCAAAGTCGACACCCTCGACACGAAAGTCGACACCCTCGACACCAAGCTCGACATCGTGTTGGAGCGCCTCGGCTCCTAGTCGTGTGTCCCGAACTCCTGGTCCCCGATGGGCTCTTGACCAGGTAGCCGGCCGCGGGCGATACGCTCACCGACGTCTCGCTTGATGTAGATCACGTAGGCCCACACACACGCGAAGACCAGTCCGATCACCGCGATCGACCAGTGGAAGACGCCCCCGACGATGGTCAGCAGGGTCAGCGCACAGTCGAGCGCCAGCGCCCATGGACGCCGCTGCAAGCCGCAGGCACCGATGAGCGCCACGATCAGCACACCCAGATAGATGCCGCTGGCCGCAGTCAATCCGCCCGCGATCTTGGCCACCACCGGAAACGCCAACCCGACGACGATGGCCTGCAGGATCAACAGGCCGGACATGACGCCGCGCAAACCCTTCCACGGGTCGGTGGTCGGGGCGGTGAACCTCTCGCTCATGCCGGCTCCTTTCCAAACAGGGACCGGGCGGCGCCGGCGGTGACGACCGAACCGGTGATAACGACCCCGGCGCCCGAGCGCGGCGCACCCCCGTCCTCCTCGGCCAGTGCGATTGCCTGCTCCACCGCGTCGGGCAGGAACGGCTCGACGACGATGCGGTCCTCTCCGAAGATGGGCTCGGCGGCTTCGGCCAGGCTCGCGGTGTCCAGTGCGCGCGGGGAGCCGTTGTTGGTCAGCACCACCTTGTCGAAGACCGGCTCGAGCGCCGTCAGGAGGCCGAGGACGTCCTTGTCCGCCAACACCCCAATCACGCCGATCAGCCGTTGGAAGTCGAATTCGTCGACCAGTGCCGCCGCCAGTGCCTGCGCGCCGTGCGGGTTGTGTGCGGCATCGAGATACACCGTCGGTGCGCTGCGGACCCGTTCCAGGCGGCCGGGATTGGTGACCGACGCGAACCCGGCGCGCACCGCGTCGACGTCGAGTTGGCGGTCGGGCCCGGCACCGAAGAAGGCCTCGACCGCCGCGAGGGCGAGAGAGGCGTTCGAGGCCTGGTGAGCCCCGTGCAGCGGCAGGAACACCTCCGGGTACACCCCGCCGAGCCCCTGCAACTCCACCAACTGGCCGCCCACCGCGGTGCGCGCACCCAGCACGGCGAACTCCGAATCTTGGCGGGCGACGATCGTGCCGGCGTCCACGGTGGCGCGCAACAGGACATCGGCGACCTCGGGTTCCTGGCGGGCCAGGATCGTCACCGGGTCGAGCGGGACGAGCCGGTCGGGGTCGGCGCCCTTGATGATCCCGGCCTTCTCCCCAGCCACCGCGGCGAGCGTGTCGCCGAGGTAGTCGGCGTGGTCCATCGCGATCGGCGTGATCACGGCGACCTGCGAAGCGATCACGTTCGTCGCATCCCAGCGCCCGCCCATCCCGGTCTCCACCACGGCGACGTCGACGGGGGCCTCGGCGAAGACGGCATAGGCCATGGCTGTGAGCACCTCGAACTTGCTCATCCGCGGGCCGCCGGCCGCAGTCGACGAATCGTCGACCATCGTGATGAACGGCTCGAGTTCGCGATAGGCGTCGACGTAGGCGCGCGGGCTGATCGGGGTGTTGTCGATGGAGATCCGCTCGGTGGCCAACTGCAGATGCGGGCTGGTGATTCGCCCCGTGCGCCGGTGCAACGCGGTGAGCAGCGCATCGATCATGCGCGTCACCGACGTCTTGCCGTTGGTGCCGGCGATGTGGATGCTCGGGTAGGAGTCCTGCGGTGAGCCCAGCAGGTCCAGCAGCGCGGTGATGCGGGTCAGTGAGGGTTCGATCTTCGTCTCCGGCCAGCGCGTGTCGAGTTCGGCCTCGACCTCCGCCAACTCGGCCAGGTCCCCGGGATCTGGCGCCGACCCGCCCGCGCCGGGGCTGCTCACGCCCCGCCCAACGCAGCCAGTTTGGCACCCAAGCGCGTGATCTCGTCACGGGCGAGGTCCTGGCGGGCGCGGATCTTGGCGACCACGTCGTCGGGGGCCTTGGCCAGGAACTGCTCGTTGCCCAGCTTGGCCGTCGTCGTCGCCATGTCCTTCTCGACGATGGCGAGATCCTTGGCGACGCGGCGCTTCTCGGCCTCGACGTCGACGGTGCCCGACGTGTCGAGGTCCACCTGCACCCTCGCCCGGCCCAGCCGCACCTCGATGGAGGCGGTGGCGGTGAACCCGTCGTCAGCCGGGTCGAGCCGGGCCAGCGAATCCACGTAGTGGCGGTCCCCGGCCAGCCCCGCCTCGGTCAGCCCGGTCACCACAGCCGCAACGCGCTGGCCCGGGCGAAGGCCCTGATCGCTGCGGAATCGGCGCACCTCGGTGATGAGCTTCTGCAGGTCGTCGATGCGGGCGGTCGCGTCGCCGTCGGGGGCGGCACCCGACACTGTCGGCCAGGGCGCGACGACGACGGACTCGCTGCCCGTCAGCGCACGCCACAGCACCTCGGTGACAAACGGCATGACCGGCGACAGCGCGCGCAACAGCGGATCGAGGACGGCGCCGAGGACGCGCGCGGTCGAGGCCTTGCGGGAGCCGTCGGCGAGCTGCACCTTGGCCAACTCGAGGTACCAGTCGCAGACCTCGTCCCAGGCGAAGTGGTAGAGCGCCTCGCACGCCTTGGCGAACTCGTAGGACTCGAAACCCTCGTCGACGACGGCGAGCACCTCGTCGAGCCGGTGCAGGATCCACCGGTCGGCGATGGTGAGCGACTCGCGCGGGGGCAGCTCACCGGCGCAGGTGGCGTCGTTCATGAGTGCGAAGCGGGTGGCGTTGAAGAGCTTGGTGGCGAAGTTGCGCGAGCTCTGCGCGTGGTCCTCGCCGACCGAGATGTCGCTGCCCGGGTTGGCCCCGCGGGCCAGGGTGAAGCGCAGCGCATCGGCGCCGAAGCGTTCCACCCAGTCCAGCGGGTCGATGCCGTTCCCGCGCGACTTGCTCATCTTCTTGCCGTGCTGGTCGCGCACGAGGCCGTGCAGGAACAGGTCGGTGAACGGGACGCGCGCGTCGCGCTGGGCCAATCCGGCGGTGTCCTTGCCGCCGACGTAGGTGCCGAACATCATCATCCGGGCAACCCAGAAGAACAGGATGTCGTATCCGGTGACCAACACCGAGGTCGGGTAGAAGCGGCTCAGGTCCTGCGTATCGTCGGGCCAACCCATTGTCGAAAACGGCCACAGGCCCGAAGAGAACCAGGTGTCCAGGACATCGGTCTCCTGGGTGTAGCCGGCCGGCGGCTCCTCCCCCGGGGCCGGGCACACGACCTGCCCGTCGGGCCCGAACCAGACCGGGATGCGGTGGCCCCACCACAGCTGGCGCGAGATGCACCAGTCGTGCATGTCGTCAACCCAGGCCGACCAGCGGGGCAGCATCGACTCGGGGTGGATCGTGGTCTCCCCGTCGCGAACCGCATCGCCCGCGCGCTTGGCGAGGGACTCCACGGCCACCCACCACTGCATGGACAGGCGCGGCTCGATGGGCTCACCGGTGCGCTCGGAGTGCCCGACGCTGTGGCTATAGGGCCGGACTTCCTTGACGATGCGGCCCTGCTGGCGCAGCGCTTCGCACACCGCCTTGCGGGCCTCGAAGCGGTCCATCCCGTCGAACTGCGTCCCGGTGTCGAGGACCCGGGCCTGCTCGTCGAGGATCGTCGGCATCGGCAAGCTGTGGCGCTGGCCGATCGCGAAGTCGTTCGGGTCGTGGGCGGGGGTGATCTTCACCGCGCCGGAGCCGAACTCGGGGTCGACGTAGTCGTCGGCGATCACCGGGATGGCGCGGTCGAGGAAAGGGTGCTCGAGCTCGGTGCCGACGAGGTGCGCATACCGCTCGTCGTCGGGGTGCACGGCGATCGCGGTGTCGCCGAGCATCGTCTCCAGCCGGGTCGTGGCGACGACGATGTGCGGCGCCTCGTCGTCCATCGAGCCGTAGCGGAAGGAGACCAGCTCGCCGTCGACGTCGGCGTACTTGACCTCGATGTCGCTGACTGCGGTCTGCAGCGCCGGTGACCAGTTGACCAGGCGCTCCGCCTGGTAGATCAGTCCGTCGTCGAAGAGCTGCTTGAAGATGGTGTGAACCGCTCGGGAGAGGCCCTCGTCCATGGTGAAGCGCTCGCGCGACCAGTCGACGCTGTCGCCGAGGCGGCGCATCTGGTCACCGATGGTGCCGGAGATGGCCTCCTTCTCCAGCCACACCCGCTCGATGAACGCCTCGCGACCCAAATCGTCGCGGGTCGTGCCCTCCTCGGCCAGCTTGCGCACGACCATCGTCTGCATCGCGATCGCGGCGTGGTCCATGCCGGGCAACCACAGGACCTCGAAGCCCTGCATGCGCCGGCGACGGCACAGTGCGTCCATGAGCACGTGCTCGTAAGCGTGCCCCATGTGCAACGATCCGTTGACGTTGGGCGGCGGGATCACGATCGAGAACGGCGGCTTGTCGCTGGTTGCATCGGCGGTGAAGTACCCGGCGTCTACCCACCCCTGGTACAGCTCCTGTTCGTGGTCGGCAGGATTCCAGGCAGCAGGCAGCGAGCTCGTCGCGTCGGGGGTGGTCACAGCGTCAATTCTAGGGATGACGACGGAAGGGGCACGCAGGGGGCGGGCCAGGGGCGCATATCCCGCAGGAACTCGCAGATCCTGCACCGATCGGCGCGGGATCTGCGAATTCGTGCGGGCACAAGCCAAGAGTTCACGTGGACTCCAAGTGTTGCCGGAGGCCGCTGATCAGGACCTCGAGTCCGAACTCGAACTCGCGGTCGTGGTCGAGGACCGCGAGCGCATCGGCCGAGTCGACGACGTTGTGCAAACCGGCCGACGTCAACTCCGCTTGCCGACCGGATAGCCCCCCCAAGTTCTGTGCGGCGAAGGTCGGGCCCACCGAGGATTCGCGCAGCACCGTGCCGACGAGGAAGGCGACGACGCTGCGGAAGCCGCGCACGGCGTCGTCGGGGCTGAAGCCGGCCGTCCGCAACACGCCGAGCGCGGCATCGGTCAGCGCCAGGCCGGTCATCGAGCGGAGCTGGCGGGTCAGCAACAGCACCGCGACATGCGGCTGCGCCGCCACCGACTCCCGGAACCCCGTCGAGAGGGCTCGGACATCAGTGCCCAGATCGCCAGTCGGAACCGGCTGCGGCAGCGCGTCGAGGAAGCGCAGCGCCACCGCGTCGAGCAACGTGTCCTTGTTGGCGAAGTAGTTGTAGAGACTCATCGGGTCAACCCCGAGCGCCACCGAGATCCCCCGCATGGTCACCTTGTCTCCCCCGTCGCGGTTGATCAAACCCGTTGCCGCATCGAGGATCCGGTCGCGACTCAAACCGCCCGCGTGCTTCTTGGGGCGGCCGCGCTTCGGCTTGGGCGTCACCGTCGACACCTCCACATCCGACTCCTCCACATCCATGTCCGCATTCTCCCGCACCCTCTTGCGGGAATTAAATCTACACTGTAGATATAATTCGGAACACACCGAACAAAGGACAACCGATGACCGTCCGCCTCTCGGCCATGACGTTGGGACACGTGACCATCCCGACGGCGTTCCTCGTCGCGGAGCGCGAGGGGACCACCAAGGTCCCCGTCACCTCCTACCTGATCGAGCACCCGAAGGGCCGCGCCGTCTTCGACACCGGGATGAATCCCGTACTGAGCGGCTCGGCCGACCCGGGCGAGCACGTCGGCGACCTGCTCGCTGCGTTGCACGTCTTCGACTACCTCGTCGGGGAAGATCTGGGCTCGCGACTGCGGTCCCTCGACGTCGACCCGGGATCGGTCGACTACGTGATCAACTCGCACCTCCACTTCGACCACTGCGGCGGTAACGCCGAGGTGCCCAATGCGGAGATCGTGGTACAGCACAGGGAGGTCGACGCCGCCGCCGACGGCGGCGAGCTGCGCGGGTACATCGACGCCGACTACGCGACCGGGCAACCCCGCCGCCTCGTCGACGGCGAGCACGACTTGTTCGGCGACGGCAGCGTTGTCCTATTCCCGTCGTACGGACACACACCGGGGCACCAGTCGGTGCGGGTGCGCACCGAATCCCACGAGTTCGTCTTATGCGGGGACGCCTGCTACCTCAAGGAATCGCTGGACACCCTGGCGCTACCGGGAATCATCGCCGACCCCGACTCCGCGCTGGCCTCGCTGCAGTCCTTCCGCGACCTGCAGGCCGCGGGCGCAACCATCATGTACGGCCACGACCTGAACTTCTGGCAATCGGTACCCCAGGCGCCGATCCGCCTCGGCTGATCCGCCGGATCGGCCGAACCTCCACCCACAGTGAAAGGAACACCCAGATGAGTCGCCTATTCGGAGAGATCCGCCAGATCGGCTACGTCGTCAAAGACCTCGACGCCTCGGTCCGCAAGTGGGTCGAGCTCGGCGTCGGCCCGTGGTTCGTCATCAACAACGTCGAGACCGACTACTTCCGGTATCGCGGCGAGGACTCACCAGTCGAGATGAGCATCGCCCTGGCCAATTCCGGAAGTGTCCAGCTGGAGCTGATCCAGCAGCACAACGACGCACCGTCGGCCTATCTCGACTTCCTCAACGCCGGCCGCGAGGGTGCGCAGCACGTCGCGTATTGGACCGATGACTACCAATCCCTCTACGACAAGGCGCTCGACGCCGGATACACCGTGTTGCACGAGGGCGCCATCGGGGGTGAGCAGGGCCGGTTCGCCTACTTCGACACCGAGTTCGACCCCGGCACCGTCATCGAGATCAGCGACATCAGCGGCCCGAAGGGCCAAGTCTTCGAGTACATCAAGAACACCGCCGCAACCTGGGACGGCACCGACCCGATTCGAGCCTCGCAATGACCAACACCCCCATGGACCTGCCCGCTCTGGACTCCCTCCCGGCGGAGCTGCGCGAAGCCGTCGCCCAACGCGGGAACATCCACGTATACCGCATGGTCACGCACTCCCCCGGCCTCGCACCGTCGTTTCTGACCATGGCCACCGACATGTTCATGGCCAACTCGATGCCACCCGCGTGGCGCGAACTCGCCATCCTGCGCGTCGGCCATCAGTACGCGGCGCCCTACGAGGTCCACCACCACGTGAACATCGCCCGTGCGGTCGGCCTGAACGACGCGGCCATCGCCGCCGCCGAATCCGGCGACCTCGATGGCCTCGACCCGGCCGAGAAGCTCCTGGTCGAACTCACCGACGCGCTGCTGGACCGGCACACCCTCTCCGACGAGGAGCGGGCCGCCGCTCTCACCGTCCTCGACGTCGACCAGTTGGCCGCGTTCGTCCTCACCGTCGGCTTCTACCAACTGGTCAGCAACTTCCTCAACGCCTTTGGCGTCACGCTCGAACAGTTCTGACCCGCTCCACCTCGAAGGGGAACACGCGCGTCGCCTCGTGAATCCCGCGGAAATTCGCAGATCCCGCACCGATTGGTGCGGGATCTGCGAATTCGTACGGGAAGAAGGCGCTACGCGCTCTTGTCGCGCGGCTCCGAGCGCGACTTCTTGCGGGGGACCACTGTCGGCAGCACGTTGTCGCGCACGGTCTCGCCGGTCACCACGACCTTCTCGACATCGTCGCGGCTGGGGATGTCATACATCACCGGGAGCAGGACTTCCTCCATGATCGCGCGCAGGCCGCGAGCACCGGTGCCGCGGTGGATGGCCTGGTCGGCGATGGCCTCGAGCGCGTCGTCGGCGAACTCGAGTTCGACGTTGTCCATCTCGAAGAGCTTGGTGTACTGCTTGACCAGCGCGTTCTTCGGCTCGGCGAGGATGTTGACCAGCGACTGCTTGTCCAGGTTGGTCACCGAAGCGACGATCGGCAACCGGCCGATGAACTCCGGGATCAACCCGAACTTGATCAGATCCTCCGGCATGACCTCGGCGAAGTGGTCGGTGGTGTCCACCTCGTCCTTGCTGGCCACCGTGTTGCCGAAACCGATGCCGCGCTTGCCGATCCGGTCGGACACGATCTTCTCCAGCCCGGCGAATGCGCCCGCCACGATGAACAGCACGTTCGTCGTGTCGATCTGGATGAACTCCTGGTGCGGGTGCTTGCGCCCACCCTGCGGCGGCACCGACGCCTGGGTGCCCTCGAGGATCTTCAGCAGCGCCTGCTGCACGCCCTCGCCGGACACGTCGCGGGTGATCGACGGGTTCTCGCTCTTGCGGGCGATCTTGTCGACCTCGTCGATGTAGATGATCCCGGTCTCGGCACGTTTGACGTCGTAGTCGGCCGCTTGGATCAGTTTGAGCAGGATGTTCTCGACGTCCTCGCCCACATATCCGGCCTCGGTGAGTGCGGTCGCATCGGCGATCGCGAAGGGGACGTTGAGCATCTTGGCCAGCGTCTGGGCCAGATAGGTCTTGCCGCAACCGGTCGGGCCGAGCATCAAGATGTTCGACTTCGCCAGTTCGACGGTCTCGCCGGTCTTGGCGTCCTTCTTCTCCCCGGCCTGGATGCGCTTGTAGTGGTTGTAGACCGCGACGGCCAGCGTCCGCTTGGCGTTGTCCTGGCCGATGACGTAATTGTCGAGGAAGTCGCGGATCTCCACCGGCTTGGGCAGCTCGTCGAGTTTGACTTCGCTGTTCTCGGCGAGTTCCTCCTCGATGATCTCGTTGCACAGGTCGATGCACTCGTCGCAGATGTACACGCCGGGACCGGCGATGAGCTTCTTGACCTGCTTCTGGCTCTTCCCGCAGAACGAGCACTTCAGCAGGTCGCCACCGTCTCCGATTCGCGCCATCGATGTCTACCTACTTCCTGCTGACCGGTGCACCAGCGCACACCTGCGGGCGGCCACTTCTGGATTGGTCACCGCCGGTACACCGACGGTACTCGGGTCCAGGGGCAACTTCGAGCTACTTGGGGCGAATGTCGCCACTATTCTGCGGGCGGAGAACTACTTGCCGAGCGACTTCTTGCGATAGCCGAAGACCTCGTCGATGATCCCGTACTCCTTGGCCTGCTCGGCGGTGAGGATGTTGTCACGATCAGTGTCGACGCGGATCTTCTCCGGCGTCTGACCGGTGTGACCGGCCAGGATCTCGTCGAGGCGGCGACGGATGCGCTCGATCTCGGCGGCCTGGATCTCCAGGTCGGACACCTGGCCCTGGTAGGCGCCGCCGGTGCGCGGCTGGTGGATCAGGATGGTGGCGTTCGGCAGCGCCGCGCGCTTGCCCGGAGTACCGCCGGCCAGCAGAATCGCCGCGGCCGAGGCCGCCTCACCGAGGCAGACGGTCATGATGTCGCAGTGCACGTACTGCATCGTGTCGTAGATGGCGAGCATGTCGGGCACGCTGCCGCCGGGCGAATTGATGTACATCGTGATGTCACGGTCGGGGTCCTGGCTCTCGAGCACCAGCAACTGCGCCATGACATCGTTGGCCACCGTCTGGTCGATCGGCGTGCCGACGAAGACGATGCGCTCCTCGAACAGCTTCGCGTACGGGTCGTACTGGCGGTGGCCGGTCGGGGTCTGCTCGATAAAGCTGGGCAGGATGTAGCGCGCCTGCAGGCCCCGGTAGGCCTGCGCGGCGGTGGCGCCGTCGGCGGGGAGGTTGGCGTGATTGCTCATGGGGGCTCTTTCGGAATCGGTGCGAATGATGGCGGCGGGCTGGAGCTGCGGGCTAGAGCGGCGGGCTAGAGCGAGGTGACGACGTGGTCGACGAGGCCGTAGGCCTTGGCCTCCTCGGCGCGGAACCACTTGTCGCGGTCGGAGTCGGCCTCGATCTTCTCCAGCGGCTGGCCGGTGTGTTCGGCGTTGAGGAGGTTCATCTCCTTCTTGGTCGCCGAGAACTGTTCGGCCTGGATCGCGATGTCGGCCGCGGTGCCGCCGATGCCGGCCGACGGCTGGTGCATCATGACCCGCGCGTGCGGCAGGGCGTGCCGCTTTCCCTTGGTGCCCGCGGTCAGCAGGAACTGTCCCATCGACGCCGCCATACCCATCGCATAGGTCGCGATGTCACACGGCGAGAGAGTCATGGTGTCGAAGATCGCCATCCCCGCGGAGACCGAACCGCCCGGGGAATTGATGTAGAACTGGATGTCCTTGTCTGGGGCCTCCGCGGTGAGCAGCAGGATCTGCGCGCACAGGCGGTTGGCGATGTCGTCGTCGACCTGGGTGCCCAGGAAGATGATGCGCTCGCGCAGCAGCCGCTCGTACACCGAGTCGTTGAGCGTCAGGCCGGCAACGCCCGACGACATCGCGGGGGTGTGGATCGAGGAAGTGCTCACTGTTCCTACCTTCGGGATTGGTCTGCAAGATCAAGATGCGCTGACGGTGGTGTTGCTACCGACACTAACCAATCACCGGCCCCGACCCATCCCGATAACACGCCGATTCGCTCACGGCGAAAACGGAAAGTGCCGTGGAAGCGGACCCGCACACGGGCCCGTTCCACGGCACTTGCACCGATGTGGGGCCGGCCTACTCCTGGCCCTCCGCGGCTTCTTCCACCGCGGCGTCCTCGGCGTCGGTCACCGGTCCGAAGAACTCGGCGGTGTCAACGGCGGCACCGGTGTCGTCGGTCACCGCGACGAGGCTGACGATCGAGGCCAGCGCCTTGCCCCGGCGCGCGTCGGCGTAGACCGCGCCGATCTGGCCGGCCTGCTGGAGCTGGTTGACGAACTCCTGCGGAGCCATGCCGTAGCGCTGTGCCGAGAAGATGATCTGCTGGGTCAACTCCTCCTGGCTGATCTCGGTGCCCTGCTCGTCGGCGATCGCGTCGAGCAGCAGCTGGGTGCGCACCCCGCGCTCGGCGCCCTCGCGCGCGTTGTTCTCGAACTCCTCGCGGGTGGTGCCCTGTGCCTCGAGCAGGCGCTCGAGCATCTCCTCGTCGTGGCCGATGCTGTGCAGCACCTGCTCGAGCTGGCCCTCGATCTCCTCTTCGACGATCTTCTCGGGCAGCGGGAAGTCGGTCTTTTCCAGCAGCTCCTCGAGGACCTTGTCGCGGATGGCGTTGGCCTGCTCGATCTTCTGCGACTGCTCGACGCGCTCGCGCACCGAGTCGCGCAGCTGCGCGACGGTGTCGAACTCGCTGGCGAGCTGGGCGAAGTCGTCGTCGAGCTCGGGCAGTTCACGCTCCTTGACCGCACCGACCGTGACCTTCACCGCAGCGTCGGAATCGGCGAACTCGCCGGCCACGAGCTTGGTGGTGAACTCGGCGGTGTCGCCGGCTTTGAGCCCGACGACGGCCTCGTCGAGCCCGTCGATGAGCTGGCCGGAACCGACCTCGTGCGACAAGCCCTCGGTGGTGGCATCGGGGACCGGCTTGCCGTCGACGCTCGCCTCGAGGTCGAGGATGACGTGGTCGCCGTTCTGGGCGCCGCGTTCAACGGCCTTCAGTGTGCCGAAGCGCTCGCGCAGCCCCTCGAGCTGCTCGGCGACGGCATCGTCGTCGGATTTGAGGGCGTCGACGGTGACGGCCAGCGACGAGTAGTCCGGCAAGACGATCTCCGGCCGCACGTCGACCTCGGCGGTGAAGGTGACCGGCGCGCCGTCCACGAGCTCCCCCAGCTCGATCTCGGGCTGGCCGATGGCCGCCACTTCGGCCTGCTCCACGGCCTCGCCGTACTTGGCCGGCAGCGCGTCGTTGACGACCTGGGCGAGCACGGTGTCGCGCCCGACCCGCGCCTCGATCAGCTTGGCGGGAGCCTTGCCGGGGCGGAACCCGGGAATGCGGACCTGCTGGGCCAGTGTCGCGTAGGCCCGGTCGAACTCGGCCCCAAGCTCCTCGAAAGGCACTTCGACGTTCAGCTTCACCCGGGTCGGGGTCAACTGCTCCACGCTGGTTTTCACGCGCCTTCTCCTTATGTATGGGTTCTTCGTTGTCGGGATGACAGGATTTGAACCTGCGACCCTCCGCTCCCAAAGCGGATGCGCTACCAAGCTGCGCCACATCCCGTGGGCATTCGAGATCCCCGCGAAATCTCAGAACCCCGCGAAATCTCACTGCAGAGCGGGTGACGGGAATCGAACCCGCGTAGCTAGTTTGGAAGACTAGGGCTCTACCATTGAGCTACACCCGCGTGCAGGCAGCGCCCCGGGGTCGCCGGGATCGCCGCGTGCGATGAACGACTGTACATCGTGGTCGACAGGTCGTTGAAATCGGGGCACCCCCGCCGACGGTGCCGAATGTCACAGAGTGCGTCATCGCTGGTGACGGACGCCTTCGGCGCAGGTGGGCGCCCGCAAGGCCCGGCTGGGCGACCGATGTCGTTGGCTGAAATGAAACGTTTGTGCAACGATTGACGATGAAATCACCGAGCGGCCCCCCGCTCTGTTCCGGGTTCCCCCGGGGTGATAACGGGTACACGGGGCGATTCGGGCAAGCCCGGAGTCGCCCAACCCTGACGACAACTGTGAAGGACACCAAGAGAATGCTTAGCACCACCAAGCATGCTCGGCGCACCGCTGCCAAAGGCGTGTTGGCCGCGCTGACCGGAGCTCTCGCCGTCGCCCTGGCGCTCCCGGCGTCGGCCACCGCCGCACCGGTCACGATCATCCCGGGCCTGCCCCCGATCGAGATCCCGGGCGTGCCGGCTCCGCCCAAGCCCAAGCCGCAGCCCAAGCCGCAGCCCAAGCCGCAGCCCAAGACCGACAACGGCGTGGCCGTCCCGGATATGCCGGCAGTCAGCAGCCGCACCGGCTGGATCGCCCTCGCCGACGACGCCAGCCACACCATCTTCTGGTGGAAGGACGGGCAGTACGACCGCTCGATGCCGATCTCCATGGGCACCAACAAGCACCCGACGCCCAACGGCACCTACTTCACCAAGGAAAAGCACCGTGTCATGTGGATGGACTCGTCCACCTACGGTGTCCCGGTGAACTCCCCCGAGGGCTACCGGACCCGCGTGGAATACGCGACCCGGATGGACTGGAACGGCATCTTCATCCACGCCGCACCCTGGTCGGCAGCACAGCAGGGCCGCAGCAACGCGAGCCACGGCTGCATCAACATCAGCCAGGACAACGGCCAGTGGGTCTTCGACACCATCCCGCGCGGCACCCCGATCGTCGTCCGCGGCACCATCGGCGGCGGCAACTGGCGCACCCCGCGCGACTGATCAACATCGCAGACGCAAGCGAGCCGGGCCCCACGGGCCCGGCTCGCTTGCTTTCCAGTCTCAGCGTTGACATAGCGGACACCAGAACAGGTTCCGGCCCGCCATCACCTCGTGCGCGACGGGAGCGCCACAGATCCGGCACGGTTCCCCCACCCGTCGATACACATAGGTGCGTGGACGGTCGGAACGGTAGGACGGGGCACCGTGATCGTCCGCGGACCGGACGACGTGCATCTGGCCGCGCCGCACGCCAACCGCCATCAACGCCAGCAGGTCCGACCAGAGCGCGTCGAACTCCTCGTCGGTGATCGCCGTGCCGGGCCGATGCGGGTCGATTCCCGCTCGGTAGAGCACCTCGGCGCGGTAGACGTTGCCCACCCCGGCGATGACCTTCTGATCCATCAGCAACGCACCGATCGGACGCTTCGACTTCGCGATCGCCACCCGGGCGCGTGACGGATCGGCGTCGGGGCGCAGCGGGTCGGGCCCGAGCCGGGCGATCAGGCGATCGAGGTCCTCGGGGGTGTACAGCTCGCAGGCGTTGGGCCCGCGCAGGTCCACCGCCGCCGTCGGACCGACGATCCGCAGCCGCACCTGTCCGACCGGCGGACCCGGCGGAGCCGGCAGTTCGTGGAATGCGCCGTAGATCCCCAGGTGGATGTGGACCAGTCGACCTCGAGCGAAGCGTGGTGGTGAGCCGGGTGGACGGTACTCCTGCAGCAAGTGCTTGCCCCACGCCTGCGCGCGGTGGAAGACCCAACCGTCGAGCAGGGCGGCCTCGTCGGCGAAGCGGCCCTGCGGGCTGCTCAGCGCCACCGGCTGCCCGCCGAACAGGCGCTGCTGGCGCCGGGCGAGTCGGTGAAGGGTGTGTCCCTCAGGCACCGGGCACGGCGGGGGCGACGCCGGTGCGCTCGTACTCGGCGAGGATGTCGATGCGCCGCTGGTGGCGCGCCTCCCCCGACCACGGCGTCGCCACAAACGCGTCGACGATGGCCAGCGCCTCGGACTCGGTGTGCATCCGACCCCCGAGCCCGATCAGCTGGGCGTTGTTGTGCTGGCGCGCGAGCTCGGCGGTCTCCACGCTCCAGGCCAGCGCACACCGGGCGCCGGGCACCTTGTTCGCGGCGATCTGCTCCCCGTTGCCGCTGCCGCCCAGCACGATGCCCAGGCTGCCCGGGTCGGCGACGGTGCGTTTGGCCGCCTCGATGCAGAACGCCGGATAGTCGTCGAGGGCGTCGTAGGCGTGGGCGCCGCAGTCGACCACCTCGTGGCCGGTGGAGCGCAAGTGATCGGCGATCCGGTTCTTCAACTCGAAGCCGGCATGGTCAGCACCCAGGTAGACACGCATGGCGCCACTATAGTTTGGTGTCGTGAGCCAACCAGTAGACGCCCCCGGACTGTCGTCGCCGATTCCGTCGGTGCCCGGCATCCCGGCCGGCCCCGCCCCGCAGCCGCAACCGCTCCCGCCCGATGCCCACTGGCTGCCCCCCGCCCGCTACGCGGGCGCCCCGCAGCGCCACCCGTGGGAGATCCCGATGCTGGTGGTGATCATCGCGATCACTCTCGGCGGCTATCTGGCGATCGTGTTGGCCGTGGCGCTGAGCAACCTGAGCTGGCAGTTCCTCTCGCTGCTGTTCCTGCCCGTGCTCTTGGCCCTCGCGCGTGGCATCAACTACGCCAGACAGCGGGTCAACGGCGTTCAGATCACCCCGACGCAGTTCGGCGAGGCCTACCAGATGGTCGCCGACGCCGCGGCGCGCTTCGGCCTCGAGTACATCCCCGACGCCTACGTGATCAACGGCAACGGCGTCCTCAACGCCTTCGCCTCGGGCCACGGATTCCGCCGATTCGTCGTCATCAACAGCGACCTGTTCGAGATCGGCGGGCAGGCCCGCAACCCCGACGCGTTGCGCTTCGTCATCGGCCATGAAGTCGGCCACATCGCTGCCGGGCACGTCTCGTACTGGCGCCAGCTCGGCAGCACGATCGGGATGCGGATCCCGGTCATCGGCGCCATCCTCTCGCGCGCGCAGGAGTACACGGCCGACAACTTCGGCTACTACACGCAGCCCTCCGGTGCCCCCGGCGTGATCGGTGCACTGTCGGCGGGCAAGTACCTGCTCGGGGCCATCGACTTCGACCAGTTCGCCGACCGGGCCAGCCAAGAGCGGGGGCCTTTCGCAGTGGTGGTCAACGCCCTGTCCAGCCACCCCGTCCTGACCTGGCGTGCCGCCGCGCTGCGCGACCGCACCCGGGCCGGGTCGATCCTGGTGCGCCCACCGGTCATCACGCGCGGCGCGGGCAGCGGCAATGCAGTGCCGATCATCCCGCCGCCCCCGCACCCGGCGGCCGTCCCCGCGGGCTACCTGCCCAACGGAATGGTGTCGCAGACGCGGCCCTGAGAACGCGCGAATCAGTCGAACGACGGATCCTCGGTCCGGGTGCGCTTCAGCTCGAAGAAGTGCGGGTTGGACGCCACTGCCACGACCCCGTCCCACAGGGTCCCGGCGTCCTCCCCGCGCGGTACCCGTGAGATCACCGGACCGAAGAAGGCCACACCGTTGACATGGATCGTGGGGGTGCCGACATCGGGGCCGACCTGGTCCATGCCCGCGTGGTGGCTGAGGCGGATCGCGTCGTCGAACTCCGTGCCCTCGGCCGCCGAGGCCAATTCGGCGGGCAGCCCGGCCTCGGCGAGTGCGGCGGGGATCACCGCATCGAAATCCTTGTCGCCGCCGTTGTGGATGCGCGTGCCCATCGCGGTGTAGAGCGGCGCGAGGATCTCGTCGCCCCGCTCGGCCGCCGCTGCGGCGAGCACTCGGACCGGCTCCCAGGCGCGCTCGAGGATCTCGCGATGGCCGTCGGGGACATCCTTGCCCTCGTTGAGCACCGCGAGGCTCATGATGTGGAAGTTGACGTCGATGGGTCGGACCTGCTCCGCCTCGAGGATCCAGCGGGAGGTGATCCAGCACCATGGGCACAGCGGGTCGAACCAGAAGTCAACGCGATTGGTCATGTGTCCGTTGTACAGGCCCGCCCACCTGGCGGACCGTGGACGGCTTCCACGGCTACCCTCTAACGCGTGACTGAGCCGAACCTGACCCGCGACCAAGCCGCTGCCCGACGAGAGGTCCTCACCGACGTCGCCTACGCGATCGACCTCGATCTCACCGACGGAGCCGGCAAGCCCGGCGAGCGCACGTTCCGCTCCACCACGACGATCAGCTTCGGCGCGCGGCCGGGCGCGCAGACTTTCGTCGATCTCGTTGCCCCGCAACTGATCTCGGCGACACTGAACGGTACTGCGCTCACCGTCGAGGGATACGACGAAGAGCTCGGGCTGACGCTGCCCGACCTGGCGCTGCGCAACGAGCTCGTCGTCGTCGCCGACTGCGCCTACTCCAACACCGGCGAGGGGCTGCACCGCTTCACCGACCCGGCCGACGGCGCGGTCTACCTGTACTCGCAGTTCGAGACCGCCGACGCCAAGCGCATGTTCGCCTGCTTCGACCAGCCCGACGTCAAGGCCGTCTTCGACGTCACCGTGATGGCGCCCGCCGACTGGCAGGTCGTCTCCAACGGGGCCACCGCGTCCACCGCCCCCGGGGAGAACGGCGGCCTCGCCCACACCTTCACCACGACCGCCCTGCTCAGCACCTACCTCGTGGCGCTGATCGCCGGGCCGTACCGGCGCTGGACCGACACCTACTCCGACGCCCACGGCACCATCGATCTGGGCCTGTTCTGCCGCGAATCGCTCGCCGAGCACATGGATGCCGAGCGGCTGTTCACCGAGACCAAGCAGGGCTTCGCCTTCTACCACCGCAATTTCGGCATCCCGTACGCCTTCGGCAAGTACGACCAGCTGTTCGTCCCCGAGTTCAATGCCGGCGCCATGGAGAACGCCGGCGCGGTGACCTTCCTGGAGGACTACGTCTTCCGATCGCGGGTCACCAACTACCTCTACGAGCGCCGCGCCGAGACGGTGCTGCACGAAATGGCGCACATGTGGTTCGGCGACCTGGTCACCATGCGCTGGTGGGACGACCTGTGGCTCAACGAGTCCTTCGCAACCTTCGCCTCGGTGCTGTGCCAGGCCGAGGCCACCGAGTACACGAACGCCTGGACGACCTTCGCCAACGTGGAGAAGTCGTGGGCCTACCGCCAGGACCAACTGCCCTCGACGCACCCGGTGGCCGCCGACATCCCCGACATCGCCGCGGTCGAGGTCAACTTCGACGGCATCACCTATGCCAAGGGCGCCTCGGTGCTCAAGCAGTTGGTCGCCTATGTCGGGCTCGAGCCGTTCCTGGCGGGTCTGCGCGACTACTTCGCGGCCCACCAGTTCGCCAACGCGACCTTCGACGACCTGCTCGCCGCGCTGGAGCGCTCCTCAGGCCGCGACCTGTCCGACTGGGGCGCACAGTGGCTCAAGACCACCGGCATCAACGTGATGCGCCCGGATTTCGAGGTCGGCGACGACGGCCGGTTCACCCGTTTCGCCATCGTGCAGGAAGGCGCCGCCCCCGGTGCCGGGGAGACGCGAGTGCACCGGATGAAGGTCGGCGTGTACGACTCCGACGAGAACGGCAGGCTGGTCCGCGGCTCCGTCGTCGAACTCGACGTCGACGGGCCGCGCACCGACGTCGCCGACCTCGTCGGGGTCGATGCCGGCGAACTGGTCCTGCTCAACGACGACGACCTCACTTACGCATCAATCCGGCTCGACCCCGCGTCGTTGCGCGTGGCCACCGAGCGCATCGGCGACATCGCCGATCCGATGCCCCGCACCCTGATCTGGTCGGCCGCCTGGGAGATGACTCGCCAGGCGGAGATGACCGCGCGCGACTTCGTCGACCTGGTCTCGCGCGGCATCGCCGCGGAGACCGAGATCGGCGTCGTACAGCGCGTCCTGCTGCAGGCGACAACCGCACTGGACGCCTACGCCGACCCGCAGTGGGCATCGTCGACGGGATGGCCTGCGTTCGCCGCCCGCCTGCTGGAGTTGGCCCGCGCTGCCGAACCGGGATCGGATCACCAGCTCGGCTTCGTCAACACCCTGCTGACCGGGGTGACCTTCGGCGAACAACAAACGGTCCTGCGCGGCCTGCTCGACGGGGATGCCCCCGCATCGCACGGGCTCCCCGGCCTCGTCGTCGACACCGACCTGCGCTGGCGGATCGTCAAGGCCCTGGCCACGGCGGGCATCGTCGACACGGCCGAGATCGACGCCGAGCTGCGCCGTGACCCGACCGCGGCCGGACAGCGCAACGCCGAAGCCGCGAAGGCCGCCCGGCCCACCGTTGCCGCGAAGGCGGCGGCCTGGGACGCGGCGATGTCCGACGACGCACTGCCCAACATCACGGTGCGGTCGATCGCCGAGGGGTTCGTGCGCCCCGGTCAGCGCGACGTGCTCGCCCCGTACGCCGAGAAGTACTTCGCCGGCATCGCCGATGTGTGGCGCCGGCGTTCGAGCGAAGTCGCCCAAACCGTGGTCATCGGCCTCTACCCTGGCTGGGACATCAGCGAGGACGGACTCGCCCGCGCGGATTCCTTCCTCGCCGGTGACCATCCACCCGCGCTGGCGCGCCTCGCCCTCGAAGGTCGGGACGGTGTCGCCCGCGCGCTGCGGGCCCAACGTTTCGACCGCACCGAATCCCCGTAACACCGGACACGCTGGAGCCCGAGCCGCTGCAGCCCAGAAGGGACACCGATGACCCTCGACGTCGAACAGTTGCCGCCGGCCCCGCCCAAGCCCACCCGCAACCGCACCCATTGGCTCTACATCCTGGTGATCGTCGGCGTCGTCGCCGGCGTGACGGTCGGGCTGGTGGCCCCCGCGGTCGGGAAGGAGATCGCCTTCCTCGGCACCATGTTCGTGAACCTGATCAAGATGATGATCGCACCGGTCATCTTCTGCACGATCGTGATCGGCATCGGCTCGGTGCGCAAGGCTGCGACCGTCGGCAAAGTCGGGGGCTTGGCCTTCGTCTACTTCCTCGTCATGTCGACGGCGGCGCTGGGAATCGGCCTGCTGGTCGGCAACCTGCTGCAGCCGGGTACCGGATTAGACTTCCGGCCCGACCCGGGCAAGGGTGCAGAGTTGGCCGGCAAGGCCCATGAGGCGGGCAACTCCATCGACTTCCTCCAGGGCATCATCCCCGACACCCTCGTCTCGGCGTTGACCTCCGGGCAGGTGCTGCAGGCGCTGTTCGTCGCACTGCTCGTGGGCTTCGCGATCCAGGCACTCGGCAAGGACGGCGAGCCGATCCTCACCGCGGTCAGCTACTTCCAGAAGCTCGTCTTCAAGGTGCTGGCCATGGTTCTGTGGACCGCACCGATCGGCGCCTTCGGGGCCATCGCCGGCGTCGTGGCGCAAACCGGGTGGTCGGCGGTGCGCGAGCTCGCCGTCTTCGTCATCGCCTTCTATGCGACGTGCATCGTCTTCGTGTTCGTCATCCTCGGCCTGCTGCTGCGCGCCGTGACCGGCCTCTCGATCTTCCGCCTGGCGCGCTATCTGGCCCGGGAATACCTGCTGATCGTCGCCACCTCCTCGTCGGAGCCCGCCCTGCCGTCCCTGATCGCCAAGATGGAGCACCTCGGCGTCAATACCTCGACGGTAGGCATCGTCGTGCCCACCGGGTACTCGTTCAACCTCGACGGAACCGCCATCTATCTGACGATGGCGTCGCTGTTCATCGCCGATGCGGCCGGCAAGCCGATGTCGCTGGGCGAGCAACTGGGTCTGCTGCTCTTCATGATCATCGCGTCCAAGGGTGCGGCCGGGGTCACCGGTGCCGGCCTGGCGACGCTGGCCGGCGGATTGCAGGCCCACCGGCCCGACCTGCTCGACGGAGTCGCCGTCATCGTCGGCGTGGACCGCTTCATGTCCGAGGCGCGCGCGCTGACCAACTTCTCCGGCAACGCGGTGGGCACGCTGCTCATCGGCACCTGGACGCAGACGATCGACCGGGCGCGCGCCGAGCAGGTGCTGCGCGGGGACTTGCCCTTCGACCTGGCCGAGGCCGGGTCGACCGCCTCGGCGCACTGAAGGCCCCGTTCGGCGCCGCCAGGTGGCTGCGCCTCACGCCTTTCCGGCCTCAAGTGTGAGGTGTGCCACAATTCGGCCGCTTCCGCCGGGTCGGATCCTCCTCACAGAATGTTGCAGCTGTGTTTCGGGGCACCGGCCAGATGACCGGTTCGTCGCAATTCGGGAATCCGACGAACACCGCCGTAACAATCCTTAACATCACCCAAACATCAGCTGTGATTCCCCCCAAGCAACTCCAAGGATTCCCCGGCTTGCGCCATTCATTACGGATTGATAAACCTGTTCTCACGGCTTCAACAGCAGGTCAGCGAGGGATAGTCTTCCTGGTCCCACCTCGCTGCTTGGACAGCCGCATGATTCGGGAGTAAGTGGCAACGGCGCCAAGACCGATAGCAGTCGGCCCGATTCCTCGATTCCGGCATACCGGATAACCGAAAGAGAGTCCTTCGATGATGAACACCTTCGCAAAGAGCGTAGCGGCAACGGCACTCACCGGCAGCGCTATCGCCCTCGGCTCCGGGATGGCCAATGCCGCTCCGCCCGCCAAGCCGCACGCGCCGGTCAACCCGGACCGGGTGAGCGCCGGCCTCGCCCCCGGTGTGACCTACACCGGTGACTCCAAGTCCGGGGCCGCGGAGATCAAGACCCCCTGGGGGAAGGTCTCCATGTCGCAGGGCCGCTACGCCGTGTCCGACGCGGCGGGCCGGGCGGTCTACGGCGATCCGAAGACGACCGGCCTCAAGCCCTCCAAGCAGTCCTCGGTGACCGCCGCGTCGTCGGCAAATCTGTTCCGTCCCGGGATGGGCGCGGTGGCCGGCGCGCCCGCGCCCAAGCCTCTGACCGAGAAGGAGAAGAACGACGCGAAGGAAGCCGCCGTCGCCAAGGTGGGCACCAACTTCGGCCTCGCCTACGGTGTCGGCGCCATGGTCGGCGGCGTGGCGGGCGTCGTCGTCGGATGCCCGGTCGGCGCGGTCACCGCCGGGCTGACCAGCGCAGCGGTATCGGCCGGCGGCTTGACCCCCGCAGGCGCAATTCTGGGTTGCCTCGTCGGAGGTGCGACCTTCGGCGGCATCGCCGCGATCGCCGGTGGTGCCGTGGTGGCCACGCCGGTCGCGATCGTCAGCGCCGGGCAGCAGATCCAGTACCTGCAGTCCATCGGCGCGCTGTAGCGGCCGCACCCTCGAGAACGACGAGGAGGGCGGGTGGGCAATTGCCCACCCGCCCTCCTCGTCGGTGCGGTATCGAAGCCCGGGTGGGCTACGGCGCGACGGCGGCGGTCGCCATGACGCGCAGCGCCGACACGAGGCCATCGATCAGATCACCGCGCCGGAAGGAACCGGCGGCAGCGGTCACGCCGAGTGCCGCGACGCGGTCGTTGACTCGTCCGGCGACCGCGCTGCCCGACACCACGGCGATGTCCTTGGTGTTCGGGGAGACCGCGATCACCGTGCCGTGCGCCGGCTCGGGACCCTTGCGCAGGATCTCGCGCGCGTCGGCGACCGGGTCGGAGCCGAGGTCGCCGAGGTAGACCGAGAAGCGCACGCGGGCCTCCTCGGAGCAGTCCTTGAGGGCCTGGTCCAAGCGCAGCAGCTCGTCGGGGGTGAACGGAAAGCCCGGCACCTCGGCGTCGGGGAAACGCACCGCAGAGACGCGGCCGCTGTTGGTGACCACCGTGCCCACCGGCAGGTCGCCGAGGGGGCTGGTCGCGACGACATCACCACTTGCCATGAGCGGCGCCTCCTTCGGAGTCGGAATCCTGCGCGTGGGCCGGCAGCGCCATATTGGGCACCTCGGTCGCGGAGAAGAGGATCGGGGCGTGACTCCACTTCTGGTCGAGCGTGTAGCGCTTGGGCGCCGCGTACTTCGTCTTCCCGACGAAGGTCAGGTACATCATCGACAACACACACAGAATCACTGCTGTGCACACCGCGATGAGTACCGGGAGCCCGATGGGGACGATGAGGTCTTCTACCACGTCCGACCCTCTCTAATCAGTTGGCTGTCGGTTGAATCTATCAGTGCGCGGGCGCACAGCGCAGCGCGGGCAAGACATAGCGCCGGAAATGTCGCCGGATCGACTCATCGTCGTGGCCCGGTGAGGCCGATTCCCGAAAGAGTTAGGCACAATCCTTGATCTGTGTAGCCTCGCCCCATGACCACACCCTCCGTGGCGGTGATCGGCGCCGGGATCAGCGGCCTGACCTCGACCAAGATGCTCACCGACTACGGCGTCGCGCACACCGTCTTCGAGTCGTCGGACCGGATCGGCGGCAACTGGGCGTTCGGCAACCCCAACGGGCACTCGAGCGCCTACCGGTCGCTGCACATCGACACGTCCAAACACCAGTTGTCCTTCCGCGACTTCCCGATGCCGTCGCAGTACCCGGACTTCCCGCACCACACGCAGATCAAGGAGTACCTCGAGGACTACGCGCTGGCGTTCGACCTGAAGCGCACCATCGAGTTCTGCAACGGCGTGGCGCACGCGCAGCGGTTGCCCGGCGGCGGCTGGGAACTCGACACCGAGCAGACCGGCAAGCGCCGCTTCGACCTGCTCGTCGTCGCCAACGGGCACCACTGGGATCCGCGCTGGCCCGACTTCCCCGGCGAGTTCAGCGGCATCGAGATGCACGCCCACCACTACATCGACCTCACGAACCCCCATGACTTCACCGGCAAGCGCATCCTCGTCGTCGGGCTGGGCAACAGTGCCGCCGACATCGCCGTCGAACTCTCCTCGAAGGCACTGCAGAACACCCTGACGCTGTCCACCCGGTCCGGCGCGTGGATCGTGCCCAAGTACTACGGGGGACAGCCGGCCGACAAGTTCTACCGGACCTCGCCGCACATCCCGCTGAAATGGCAGCGCAAAGCCCTGCAGATGATGATCCCGATGGTCGGGCGGCCGGAGAGCTTCGGCCTGCCCACGCCCAACCACAAGTTCTTCGAAGCACACCCGACCCAGTCGATCGACCTGCCGCTGCGCCTGGGCTCCGGCGACGTCATCCCCAAGCCCAACATCAGCAGGCTCGACGGCGACACGGTGCACTTCGACGACGGGACCTGCGACGACTTCGACATCATCATCTACGCCACCGGCTACAACATCACCTTCCCGTTCTTCGACGAGGACTTCATCAGCGCTCCGGACAACCGGATCGACCTGTACAAGCGGATGTTCCACCCCGGCATCGACGACCTGGTCTTCCACGGGTTCGCCCAGGCCACGCCGACGCTGTTCCCCTTCGTCGAGTCGCAGGCCCGCCTCGTCGGGGCCTACGCGGTGGGCAACTACCGCCTGCCGCCCGTCGACGAGATGGCGCGGGTGATCGCCGCCGACATGGAGCGCTACACCGGACACATGCTCGATCGACCGCGCCACACCCAGCAGCTCGACTACTTCCTCTACGAGCACGACATGCGGACCAAGGAACTCCCCGAGGGCCTCGGGCGAGCCCGCCGACTCGGCCCGCCGGCGTGGGCCGGTGTCGGCGAGCCGTCGTCCGACGCGAGCGCGGAGGCCAGCGCATGAGCCCGGCACGGCCTTCGTCCACGCGCGCCGACGACCGGATCGACGTCACGTTCACCAGTGGCGGGGTCAGGTGTGCGGCGTGGTTCTACCCGGCACGCGGCTCCGAGCGGGCCCCGGTGGTCGTCATGGCACACGGCCTCGGCGGCACCAAGGACGCCGGGCTCGACCCCTACGCCCGGGTGCTGCGCGACGGAGGCTACGCCGTGTTCGCCTTCGACTACCGGGGCTTCGGCGCGTCCGAGGGCAGTCCCCGCCAACACGTCAGCATGCGCGACCAGGTCGGCGACTACCACGCTGCCTGCGAGGCGGCGACCCGCCAGCGCGGCGTCGACCCGGGGCGGATCATCCTGTGGGGCGTCTCGCAGTCCGGCGGGCACGTGTTCGAGGTCGGCGCGTTGCGCACCGACGTCGCAGCGATCATCTCCGTCGTGCCGATGGTCAGCGGCCCCGCCGCTGCCCGCCACGCGCTGCCCCTGCACACCCCGACGAGTCTGCTGCGCTCCACGACGACGGGATGGCGCAGTGCGGTGCGGCAACGGCTCGGCAAAGCGCCCGCGACGATCCCGATCGTCGCGCCACCCGGGGGTTTCGGTGCGCTGACGGCCCCGGGCTACTTCGAGGCCTGCACCGCTCTGGCCGGCCCGACCTGGCGCAACGAGGTCGACGCGACCATCGGCACCGAGATCGCCACCCACCGCCCGGGCCGATTCGCGAAACAGATCACCGTGCCGATGCTGGTGCAGATCGCCGACCTCGACCGGGCCGCGCCACCGCACGCGGCGGCCAAAGCGGCGTTCCACGCCCGCGCCGAAGTCCGCCACTACCCGTGCGACCACTTCGACGTGTTCGCCGGCGGCGACTACAGCTGGTTCGACACCTGCGCCGCGCACGAGGTCTCGTTCCTCGCCCGCCACCTCGCCTGAACCCCCGAGTCTGCCGTTGACGCCTCAGGCCGCCAGGTACTGCTCCCAGACCGGATCGATATCGGATACGGCCGCCAGCAGCCGCCAGTGCCGCCCCTTGGGCGCGGTCGGCAACCGGTGGAGGACCCACCCGATCTCATGGAGCAGGCGATCCGCCTTGCGGCGGTTGCACGGCGCGCAACAGGCGACGCAGTTCTCCCAGGTGTTCGCACCGCCCCGACTGCGCGGCACCACGTGGTCGATCGTCGTCGCCCGGTCCCCGCAGTACACGCACCGGGCACAGTCGCGTCGCATCAACGCCGCGCGAGTCATGGGGACTTGCGCCCGATAGGGCACCCGCACGTAGTGGCGCAGCCGGATGACCGACGGGACGGCCACCGCGAGCTGCTCGGAGTGCGCGACGAGGTGGTCGTCGTCCTCGTGCACCGTTTCCGCGCGCTCGCTGATCGTCAGCACGACGGCCCGCCGGGCCGACACGACGGTGAGCGGCTCGTAGGTGGCATTGAGCAGCAGCACGCGCTGGCATTGCCACGTCATCGCGATCACGGTGTCAAGACAACCACGACCGGAGCCGACACGCACCCGATATGTGACCGGTGGTGCTTCAGACGGGAACGCCCCGCTGACACGGCACCGGGGCGACCCGGGCCGGATCGAGGTGGTTGAGGATCATCGCGATGACCGCCCGGTCATAGGTGAGCGCCAGATGCCCGACCACCGACTGCGGGCACACCCGCTGCACGACGACGTTCGTCACGTTGGGTGCCGGTGGCAGCAGCGCGTTGCGGTACGGGGTGACGAACTCGTCGTAGGTGCTCGCGATCGCGACGTACTTCACGCGGGGGTCGGTCTGGCGCAACTGGGTGTAGGTCTTCGGGTCGGCGAACTCGTTGCACCCCGGGCAGGGCCCTTCCAGCAGCTTGCGCATGCCCGGGATCTCGACGGTGGCCAAGCCGCTGACCGTCGGATAGCCGGAGACGACGCCGCCCACCGAAATCGCGCGGAAGACAGTCTCGGCTCCCCCGTAGCGCTTGATGTAGATCGACTGCACGGTACCGCCGAGCGAGTGCCCGATCAGGTCGACCTTGCTCGCACCGGTGCGTGCCCGCACGCGATCGACGAAGGCCCCCACCTGCTTCGCCGACACCGCCATCCGGTCCAGGTTGCCGAACGGCCCGTGCGGCGGAAGCTGCCCGGTGGTCAGGGTGAACACGCAATAGCCCTCGTTGGCCAGCCGCGGTGCCAATGCACGCCAGCTGTTGTTCTGATTGGCCATGAAGCCGTGCAGGAGGATCACCGGGCGAGGGTGGACCGCTCCGCGGCACGATGGCAGGTTCGCGCCGGGCGGCGGGGTGTCGGCGGACAGGCTGGCCGAGCCATAGGCGGTGAAGAAGTCGTAGTCGACCGGGAACTGCGGCCGGGCCGCAGCGGATCCCGGCAGCGCCACCCCGAGGACCAGTGCCGCGCCCATCATGGCCGCTCCCGGCGACCACCACCGACGTCCCTTGTGCCGATCGCGCATGCCGATACCCCTCCCGACCGATAGACCCGGTTCCCCGAGACCGTATCGCGCGATTCGCACCGCTGCGGGCGGATGTGGACAATGAGACCGTGCCAAGTTTCTACGACGAGGTCGGCGGACACGAGACTTTCGCGGCGATCACCAAGCGCTTCTACGAAGAGGTCGCGCGCGACGAAATCCTGCACCCGATGTATCCCGAAGCCGACTTGGGCCCGGCCGAACGACGGCTGCGCATGTTCCTGGAACAGTATTGGGGCGGCCCCCACACCTACTCCGAGGAGCGCGGGCACCCCCGGTTGCGAATGCGTCACGTGCCGTACCACATCAGTCCGATCGAGCGGGACGCCTGGCTACGCTGCATGCACACGGCCGTGGCCGAGATCCCGGCCGAGGTACTCGACGACGATCACCGCCGCGCGCTGTTGGACTATCTGGACATGGCCGCGAACTCGTTGGTGAACGCGGAGTTCTGAACGAAAGGGACGGTTCTGAACGAAAGGCAGGCGGTCGCGATGAGTCCGACGCCCAACATCGTGCGCTCGGCGGCCGCCGCCCCGAACATCGTGCGGTCCGCCGCGGTCGACCCGCAGCCGCCGGCGCACGGCATCCGACCTCGCACCGGCACCCAACTGGACCCCGACGATCGCGACTGGTGGCGCCAGGCGGTCGTGTACCAGGTCTACCCGCGATCGTTCGCCGACTCCAACGGCGACGGGGTCGGCGACCTCGGCGGGATTATTGCCAAACTCGGCCACCTCGAGTTGCTCGGCGTCGATGCGGTCTGGCTGTCCCCGGTGATGCGCTCGCCGATGGCAGACCACGGCTACGACGTCTCCGATCCGCGGGCCATCGATCCACTGTTCGGCGACCTCGCCGCCTTGGACCGACTCGTCGCCGAGGCCCACGCCCGCGACATCCGCGTCGCGATGGACCTCGTGCCCAACCACACCAGCATCGAGCACCCCTGGTTCACCGCCGCCCTATCGGCCCGACCCGGCAGTGCCGAGCGGTCGCGCTACCACTTCCACGACGGCCGCGGCGCGGACGGGTCGCAACCGCCGAACAACTGGGTCAGCGTATTCGGCGGACCCGCGTGGACGCGCATCACCGAACCCGACGGCACCCCCGGCCAGTGGTACCTGCACCTGTTCGCCCCCGAACAGCCCGACCTGGACTTCGACAACCCGGAGGTCGTCGCGGACCTCGAAGAAACGCTGCGCTTCTGGCTCGACCGCGGCGTCGACGGGTTCCGCATCGATGTCGCGCACGGCCTCGCGAAGGCACCCGGGCTGCCGGACATGGATCTCGCTGTCGCCCAGGTGCTGCGGCACACCGACGACGACCCGCGGTTCAACAACGCCGGGGTCCACGCGATCCACCGCCGGATCCGCGCCATCGTCGACGAGTATCCGGGTGCATTCACCGTCGGCGAGGTCTGGGTCGACGACAACTCGCAGTTCGCGGCCTACCTGCGCCCCGACGAGTTGCATCTGGGATTCAACTTCCGGCTGGCGATGGCCGCGTTCACCGTTGACGAGATCCGCAGTGCGATCGAGAACTCGCTGGCCGCGGTGGCGGCGGTCGGCGCTCCCCCGACCTGGGCCCTGTCCAACCACGACGTCTTTCGCGAAGTCACCCGCTACGCGCCCGACGACTCCCCGGCCGGCGTGGCCACCGGCACCGACCGGGCCCGGGCGATGCTGCTCGTCGAATTGGCGCTGCCCGGCACGGCCTTCCTCTACAACGGCGCCGAACTGGGCCTGCCCAACGTCGAACTGCCCGACGAGGTCTTGGCCGACCCGGTGTGGGAGCGCTCCGGGCACACCGCGCGCGGGCGCGACGGCGCGCGGGTGCCCCTGCCGTGGGAGGGGGATATCGCACCGTTCGGCTTCAGCACCAATCCGAAGACGTGGCTGCCGATGCCGGCCAACTGGGCGGGGCTGACCGTGGAGCGACAGCTCGAAGACGTCTACTCGACGCTCTCGCTGTACCGGCGCGCCATCGAGTTGCGCTACCACCGCGCCGAATTCCGCGGCGACGAGATCGACTGGTACGGGGCACCCGCCGGTTGTCTGGCCTTCCGCCGCTCGACCGGCAACCTGGTCTGCGCACTGAACACCGGGTCGACCCCGGTCAGCCTGCCCCCCGGCGAGGTGCTGCTCACCAGCAAACCCCTCGTCGACGGCCGGCTGCCCGGCAACGCGGCGGTCTGGTTGGTGTCGGGCCACTGAACGGCCGCGACTGTCACCGTGGCCCGACCTCGATCCGGTGACTAGGGCGTGTCTCCCAATAGGGTGGCCCACGTGAGGCAGGCGTGGAGGACGGCGCCCGCGCGGTAGGTGATGGCGAGTTTGTCGTACCGGGTCGCGACGCCGCGCCATTGCTTCACCAGCGCGAA
>WBZS01000403.1_pt1 | contig 58886 bp, 62 predicted proteins | sample 5204201 | NCBI WGS metagenome assembly WBZS01 (sample SAMN12344357, study PRJNA552823) | activated sludge metagenome | biome: Activated sludge suspended growth; feature: Nitrification reactor; material: Wastewater; isolation source: activated sludge from nitrification reactor of wastewater...
CATCTCGAGATCAGGGACCGTCGGACCGGGCGGCGCGAGGTCCTCGAAACGACATCGCGCGCGGCGTTCGAGATTCTCACCGACGATGGCAGCCACGGCATCCCGCTCCGGGCGTGAGCGCGGGGCAAAGATAGAAGCCCAATCACAATCCTACGGCGCTAGCCGCAAAATTCCGCGGTTCGCCTGCCGATCGTAGATCACCTCGGCGCCATGCACCTTCGACATCGCGGCGATCTGTGAAACAATCCGGCGTCCGAGACCGGTGTCGGCCAGTCGCGGGCGGCCTCGATCGGGGGCGTTGCTGTCGAAGCCGAGGTCAAGCGGCAACAGTTCGACGGTGGTCAGGCGGGTGCCATCGAAACGCAGAATCGCAGCGGCGCCCTCGAAGGCCTCGCGGCGGCGGTTCAGCGCGCCGGCGCCGGCGGCGTGGAGGATGTCCGCGGGGCCAGCTTCGTCGCCAAGTCCGTGGCGCTCATAGGCTTCCGCCGGCAGTGCCGCGATCTGCGCCGCCTGGTAGGCGAAATCGCCGAGGCCGAGGAAGACCGGCTTTCCCTCCACGAGAGCGATACCGCGAACAGCGTGCGCGCCATGCACGACGACGATCGAGGCACCGGCCGCGACGACCTCGGCTACGAAGCGCATGAGCCAGGGCGATTGATTGTGCGAATGGATCGATACGACGGTGATGTCCGCATCGCCCGCGGCTGCCCTGACCGCTTCGAGGTTGCCGTCGCGATCCTCTTTGACCGGACGCTTGCCACGCTCGACCGAGAACCGCGGCGCGATCCGGAACCGCGCGCCGAAACGCCTGAACTCCGATTGCGAGTAGCGTTGCGTATCGCGGCCGAGTGGCCCGTCGACCGCCTTGAGCATGCGCACGAACCATGACGGCACGGCGAGATGAGGCTCCCGGGTCACCGACAGGGGATTGACGCCCGGGCGACCGGGCATGTCGGGGCGGGAACGCGACGCGCGGCCGTAGGGAACGAAGGTCGCCGCCATCGAGACATGGGCGATGCGCAGTCCTTTTCTGGAAATGCCCCCCGGAGCGCGCGCCCGCTGCAGGTCGGCGCCCGATCCCGAAAGCACGATTCCCGCGCCAGTGACGTGCTCGATCGTCTCCAGCACGCCTTCGCTGCCATAATCGAAAGCGTGGTTGTTGGCATGCGCCACCATGTCGACGCCTGCCCAGGCGAGTTCGGTGGCGATTGCCGGAGGCGATGTCGTCCAGGTCCCGCCCGACTCGGCCTGCGCGAAACCGCGATAGGAATGGATCACTGTCTCGAGGTTGAGAATCGTCGCGTCGGCCGCCCGCATTTCATCGACGAGGTCGAGGAATGCGGGTTCGGTCACCGCCGACCAGGGAACGGTGAGCATTGCATCGCCGGTGAGAAATAGCGAAAACTCCGCTGCCATGCGCCCTCTCCCTCGCTGCGCATGCGAACTGGCGATCCCGGCAGGACTCGAACCTGCGACCATCGGCTTAGAAGGCCGGTGCTCTATCCAGCTGAGCTACGGGACCGCATGCGCGTCCCCTTACAGGAAAACGGCCGGCCGCGACAAGAAAGCGGTCAATGCGTCCAGGGCTGCCGACGGTCGAAGCGGAAATTGTCGGAGTACGAGACCGCCTTCGGGCGCGAACCGTGCGGCTCCTCCACGCGATAGGCGATCGCGTGCTTCTCCGCGTAGGCGATGGCCTCTTCCCTGGTGGCGAAGCGAAGCCTGACCTGGGCCTGCGTGTCGCTCGTGCCGGTGTAGCCGGTCAGCGGGTCGATCGGTTTCCGCGCAGCCGGTTCGAACTCGATCAGCCAGATCCCGGTCTTCGCCTTGCCGGACTGCATGGCTGTGCGGGCGGGAGAATAGATGCGCGCGGTCATGTCGACACCCCGTAAGAGACCGTCCGCCCGTCGGAGCGGAGAGATTCGAACTCCCGACCCTCTGGTCCCAAACCAGATGCGCTACCAGGCTGCGCTACGCTCCGGACGGCGGACAGCACGCGGATACACGCGAATCCGGCCTACCGCAACATGCTCACAGCGGCAGTTCGGCCTGCCCCTCGTCGAGCGCGGAGACGATCTCGCCGGCCAGCACCCGCGTGATGCGCGCCTGCCGCGCGATCGCGGTGCGGTCGAGCCGCTCCACCACGTCGGCGGCCGTGGCGAGCGAGCGCTCGATGCGGCGCACGAGGAAGGCGACGACATGGGGCTCGACCTCGACCTGTCGGTCGGCAAACAGCTTGGCGATGACGGCGCTAAGAAGTGCATCGTCCGGCTCGGCGATTTCCACCACCGTCGCCGCCTTCAGGCGTGAGGCGAGATCGGGAAGCGTCACCCGCCAGCCGGCCGGGCGGGTGCGTGCCGTCAGCAGAAGAGCATGCCCGCCGGCGCGGGCCGCGTTGATGAGGTGGAAAAGACCGGTTTCGTCCAGTCCGGCGCGGTCGCAATCCTCGACGAGCACCGGCCCGTGGAGGTCGCCGACGGCGCCAGCGACCGCATCCGCCGGCACCTCGGCAGCGCCAGCGCGTTCACGCCAGATGGCGCCGAGATGGCTCTTGCCGGCGCCCGCCGGACCGACCAGCAGCACCAGCGGCGACGGCCAGTCGGGCCAATGGTCGATGAGGTGCACGGCGGCCGCGTTCGCCGGGGAAACAACGAGGTGTTCGCGCGACAGCCCCTCGCTTGCGGGAAAGGCAAGCGGCAATTGGCGCTCGTCGCTCACGTGGTCGATTCGTCCGCGCCCTCGTGCCCGCGATAGAGCGGCGAGGCAAGGTACCGGTCGACGGCAAAGCGCACCAGGACGCCGACCGCGGCGGCGGCCGGCACGGCGACGATCAGCCCGACGAAGCCGAACAGGTAGCCGAAGGCGAGCAACGCGAACATCAGCCAGACGGGGTGAAGCTGCACGCTCTTTCCGACCAGCTTCGGCTGCAGGATATTTCCTTCCAGGAACTGGCCGGCGAAGAACACGATCGCCGTGGTGGCGATCGGACCCCACTCGGGCCAGAACTGGACGGTCGCGACACCGAGCGAGACGGCCAGCCCGACGATGGAACCGACATAGGGAATGAACGAGATCAGGCCGGCAAAGAGGCCGATCAGCAGCCCGAAATTGACCCCGACCAGCGTCAGGCCGGTAGCATAGAAGACGCCAAGGATGAGACAGAGCGTGCCTTGCCCGCGCACGAAACCGGCCGTCACCGTATTGATGTCGGCGGCGAGGCGGCGAACATTGGCGACGTATTCGCGCGGGGTCCAGCTATCGATCTTGGCGATCATGTGGTCCCAGTCGAGCAGCATGTAGAAGGCGACGACCGGGGTAACGACAAAAAGCCCGATAATGTCAACCAGCGCCTTGCCCGAACTCCAGATCGAGGAGAACAGGCCGGTGAGGAACGTCGCGCCTTGCGTGACGAGGCTGTTGAGGTTCGACTGGAGATGCTCATGGTCGATGCCGAAGCGCGCCAGCCACGATGTGTCGAAGGACGTGATGAGACTTTGCAGGCGCTGGATGTAATCGGGGATCCGTCCGGCGAAATCGCCGAACTGCGAGACCAGCATCGGCACCACGATCATCAGGCCAATGAGAAAGACGACAAGGAAACTGGTCAGGATCGCCACCGTCGCCATCACCCGCGAAAGCCCGATCGCCTCCAGCCGATCGGCGACCGGATCGAGGAAGTAGGCGAGAATCATGCCGGCCGCGAACGGCAGCAGGATGGTGCGGAACACCATGAGAAAGGCGACAAGCAGCGCCGCGGCGATCAGCCAGAAGATGATCTGCCGCTTGAAGGAGGCGGCAAGCGCCGCTTCGGCCGCTGATTCCAGCGCCGCGAGTTCAGTCTTGGTCGGACGTTTCGCCATAGCCGCCCATGTGCTTCAGCCAGCCGAGGAGATAGGCCGCCGCCGAAGTGGCGGTCAAGAGGCCGGAAACCGCCACCAGGCCTAAGCGCAGTTTTGCCAGCCCGATCCCGAAAGCGAGATCGAACAGCACGACGCCGACGAGCACGATCTGGACCGCCGTGTTGGCCTTGGAAACGTAGAGGGGTTTCACCTCGACCGGGTTGCCCATCATGGACGAGAGCATGACCGCGCCGACGATCAGCCCGTCGCGCGAAACGGCCGCGACCACCAGCCATAGCGGCAATTGCTGCTCGAAGCCGAGCACGATGAAGACCGAGACCAGCAGCAGTTTGTCGGCAATGGCATCGAGCCAGGCGCCGAGTTCCGATTTCTGGTCGAGGGCGCGGGCGAGATAGCCGTCGACGCCGTCCGACAGGCCGGCAACGACGAAGCAGATAAGCGCCCAATGGAACGCGTCGGACAGCAGCGCCAGCACCACGGCGGGCACCAGGAAGAAGCGCAGCAGGGTGATGAGGTTGGGGATGGTCAATCGAAATCGGCCGCCTGTTCGCCGCCATTGTCTCGCGCATGCGGCGAAACGGCAAGCCCGATCCCTTGCCGCCTGCCGCCGCTCATGCCATGAGCCGGCCAGCCAGAATGGGATTCTCGCTCATGAGCGACGGGAACAACGGCCTCACCTATGCGCAAGCGGGCGTCGACATCGACGCCGGCAACCTGATGGTGGAGAAGATCAAGCCGGCGGTGCGCTCGACGCGGCGGCCCGGCGCCGATGTCGAGATCGGCGGCTTCGGCGGCCTGTTCGACCTGAAGGCGGCGGGTTTTGTCGACCCGATCCTGGTCGCCGCCAACGACGGGGTCGGCACGAAGCTCAAGATCGCCATCGAGACCGGCCTGCACGATACGATCGGCGTCGATCTCGTCGCCATGTGCGTCAACGACCTTGTGGTCCAGGGCGCCGAACCGTTGTTCTTCCTCGACTACTACGCCACCGGCAAGCTCGACCCCGACCAGGGCTTGTCGATCGTCGCGGGCATCGCCGAGGGCTGCCGGCAGGCCGGCTGCGCGCTGATCGGTGGCGAGACGGCCGAGATGCCGGGCCTCTACCGCGAAGGCGACTACGATCTCGCCGGCTTCGCCGTGGGCGCCGCCGAACGTGGCTCGCTGCTGCCGTCGGGAGACCTCGCCGAGGGCGACGTGATCCTCGGCCTTGCGTCCTCCGGCGTGCATTCCAACGGCTTCTCGCTGGTGCGCCGCATCGTGGAGCGTTCCGGCCTTGGCTGGGACGTCCCTGCCCCGTTCGCGCCGGAAAAGACACTAGCCGAAGCACTGCTGACGCCGACGCGCATCTATGTGAAGCCGCTGCTTTCGGCGATCCGAGCGACCGGCGCGATCAAGGCGCTCGCGCACATCACCGGCGGCGGCTTCCCGGACAATATTCCGCGCGTGCTACCGAAGGCGCTCGCCGCCGAGTTCGACCTTCCGTCGATCGCCGTGCCGTCCGTCTTCTCCTGGCTGGCGAAGACGGGCGGCGTCGCCGATACCGAAATGATGCGCACCTTCAACTGCGGGATCGGCATGATCGCGGTCGTCGCGCCCGAAAACGCTGACGCGGTTGCCGCGGCCCTTGCCGGCGAAGGCGAGACGGTCATGCGGATCGGCCGACTGATCGCGCGCAACGGCGAAGGCGTCGTTTACCGGGGAAGCATCAGCCTGTGAGACGAAAACGGGTCGCCGTTCTCATTTCCGGGCGCGGCTCGAACATGGCGGCACTCATCGAGGCGGCGGGCGATCCGGCCTATCCGGCCGCAATCGTCGGCGTATTGTCGAATGTCGAGGGCGCAGCGGGACTGGACCGCGCCGCCGATGCCGGCATTGCCACGGCGGCCATCCCGCACAAGGCCTTTGCCTCGAAGACCGCCCATGAACGGGCAGTCAATGAGCAACTCGACGCCTGGGATGCCGAGATCGTGTGTCTCGCCGGCTACATGCGCCTGCTCTCGGCGGAATTCGCCGCGCGTTGGGCCGGCCGGCTGATCAACATCCATCCCTCGCTGCTGCCGAAGCACAAGGGGCTCGACACCCACGCCAGGGCAATTGCCGCGGGCGACGCGGAGCATGGATGCACCGTGCATTTCGTCACGGCGGAAATGGATGGCGGACCGGTCGTCGCGCAGGCGCGGGTGCCGGTGCTGGCAGGCGATACGCCGGACACCCTCGCCGCGCGCGTGCTCGAACAAGAGCACCGGCTCTATCCCGAGGCGTTGGCGATGGTCGCGCGCGACGAAGCGACGCTATCGCGGCCCTAGCCGCCGATCCGGGCCTGCGCCCCTGCCCGAACCGCTCTGTATCCCTCCGACGGAATTCGGGTTATTTGACAATCAACAAAACATACACATGAGGGAGGATGCGCATGTCGATCGGGCCTTTGCGTGGTGCGGCAATCGGCGGGGTTCTGCTCGCCCTTTTCCAGTTCCAGACAACGCCGGCTGGTGCCGCCTGTGGCGCCCTCGTCGAGAAGGCGACGGGAAACAGCATCGCTTCGGCGGCGGCACGCGCCAAAACCAGGGCCATGTCCAAGGTGGCGAAAACGGCGGGCGCGGCGGCGCTGGCCAAGACCACCTTCAGCGAACCGGCCTGCGTCTATCTGGACGACGGCTCCAACCGGGTTCGCTGCGAGGTGACGGCGTCGTTCTGCATCGACCCGCCTCCTCCCGGCGGCAATTCATCGGGCAAGAAAACCCCGATCTTGCCCGGCCTGCCGCAGTTCCCGGGAACGGGCAAAGTCAAGTCCTGCACCAGTTTGAAGGCCAACGCGACCGGTAACGGCTTGTCCCAGGCCACAAGCCTCGTGCGCAGCACGCTCGATTCCGCCATCCGCCAGCAGACGGGCAAGACGCTGAACAGCCCCGGCGTCTCCTACACCGAGCCCGCCTGTTACCATCTCGACAATGGCACCGATCATGTGCGCTGCGAGATGAGCGCGACGGCGTGCCCGTAAACGCGTAGGCGGGGCCTGCCCAAAGGACGGCGCACGCTCCGCGCAGGGTCTTGCGTTGACGTGCTTCAAGGCGGGACCGACCCGGCGGCGGTAGTATTTTTCCGAAAGGAAACCGCGATGCCGAAAACTTTCGTTTCGTTGTCCTTCGCCTTGTTCTTCCTGATGTTTGCGACCTTCGGCGCGACCGCCGGGGAAGGCGTTCTGACCGTCGGCAAGGGCGGCGATTTCGCCTCCATCCAGGCGGCGGTCGATCACGTGGCGTCCGGCGCGTCCATCGTCGTGCGGGCGGGGACCTATCGCGAACGCGTGGTCGTCGACAAGGCGCTGACGCTCAGCGCCGAAGGCGCAGTCGTGATCGACGCGGGGCGCTCAGGTTCGGCCGTAACGCTCTCTGGATCCGGCATCACCTTCACCGGCTTCGAAGTGCGCAACGCCGGTTCGGCAAAGACCGATGCGGGGCTGTTCATTTCCGGAAACGGAAACACCGTCAGCCGAGTAAAGGCAACGGCGAACAATTTCGGCATCGTCGTCTCCGGCGGCCACGACAACGCGATCACGGACAGCGAGGCGATCGGCAACAAGCATGATGGCATCGCGGTTCTCGGCGCCGTGTCGACGACGGTCACCGGCAACCGGACCGAGGGAAACGGGCGCGCCGGCATCTGGCTCGCGGCGACGCATGTCGGTCAGGTCATGCAGGAGGCGGTCGGCAACAGGATCGGCGACAACGAGACACGGAAGAACCGCAGCTTCGGCATCGCGCTCAACACCGGCGCCAACCGCAACGAGATCACCGCGAATCGGGTCGAGGCCAACGGTCGGGCCATGTCCGACGCCGGAATCCTGCTCAATTGCGGACCGAACGGCAATCTCGTCGAGAACAACAGCCTCGCGCGCAACCAGAAGCACGGAATCTTGGTGATGTCCGGCGCGTTCTCCAACCGGATCGTCGCCAATTCGGTAACGGGAAGCGCCAACGGCATCGGCATTTATGACGCCAATTCCAACGAGATCGCCTCCAACACCGTGACCGGTTCTGCCGACTACGGCATTCGCCTCGACGACATGTCGCCGCTGATGGACGGCACGGGCCAGGCGGCGGGGATCGCAGGCGCCTTTCCGGTGTCCTCGCTCAACACGCTCCACGGCAACGACATGACGGTCAATCAGATCAACGCCTTCGACCGGTCGGGAACACCGTGGTCGCCGCCCGGCAACAGCAGTGCCGCGCCGGCGAACCTGCCGGCCGGCGGCCAGATGCTTGAACCCAACCGCTGGGACAATGGGGCGGAAGGCAACCACTACGACGATTTCGACGAGGAACGCGAAGGCTTCCTGGACCGCAATGGCGACGGGATTGGCGACAATGTCCACGCCATTCCGGGGGGCGCTGCCGTGGACCATTTCCCGCTGGCGCGGACGGTTGGCACGAATTGAACGCCGGCGGCCCCGCCGGCCCGCCTCAAGTCGTCAATTGATCAGACGAAAACCGAACTGATTGCCCACAGGCCGAATCCGGCGAGCAGAACGCCCGAGGCGCGCGATACCCAGGAGGTGAACGTCTCGGGCAGGCGGTGGCGCACGAGCGCCACGCCGCCGCTGAGGATGATCCACCACAGCATCGAGCCGGCAAAGACGCCGGCGACGACCGGACCAACCCCGGCAATGCCGGGGACTGCGGCAAGCCCGAGACCGGCGAACACGGCGGCAAACGACAGGATCGTCGCCGGGTTGGCGATGGTCAGCAGGAACGTCGCCGCTGTCGTGCCGGCGAGGTCGCGGGCCGAGACCTTTGCCGCGGCGCGGGGCGGTTTCGGCCTGAAGCTCTGCCAGCCCAGCCACAGCATGAATGCGCCGCCGGCCAGGCGTAGCGGCAGGTCGATATGCGCAAGCACTGCGGAGAAGGCGGCGAAACCAGCCGCGGCGAGCAGCGCATAGGTGCCGTCGGCGAGCGCCGTCCCGAGACCTCCGGCGACGCCCGCAAGAAAGCCCCGCTCTAGCGTACGGTTGACGCACAGCGCGCCGATCGGACCAAGCGGCGCGGCGATCGCCAGGCCGAGCAGGATGCTCTTGGCGAACATCATCCCGTCGGTCATGGCGCCGCCTTGGCGACGAACACGCCCGATACCGGCGAGGACAGGACGATGACGGTCTCGCTGCGGCCGACGACGCGCTGCGCCTTGAGTTCGGCCAGGAAACCCTCGATCTCCGGCGTGGCGCCAACCCTGAGCTTGACAAGGTAGGACCACGCGCCCGTGACGTGATGGCATTCAAGGATCTGCGGGTGGCTTTCGGCGTAGCGGCGGAAGGCCGCCTCGTCGGCATCCACGCGCAGGGCGATCCAGACGAACACCAGCGTTTCCAGCTCGAGCGCAGCGGGATCCGTCTCGATGGTGAAACGGCGAATGGCGCCGCTCGCGACGAGGCGCCGGATGCGTTCGTTCACGCTCGAGGGCGACAGGCCCACCCCGCTGCCGATCTCCGCCAGGGACTGGCGGGCGTCAACGGAAAGAATGCCGATGATTTTCCGGTCAATTTCGTCCATTACCGCAAGATATACGGCAAGTCATGCTTTTCAACAAATATCTTGCGGAAACCTGCAAATTTCACCGCGCCGCCTCTTTCCGGTGCGGCGGCGCGGACGTCGCGGCGGGGAGCGCGCGCTATGCCTTCTTGTCCGGTTCCTTCTTCTGGCCCTTGTCCTTGCCCTCATTGGCGTGGGGATAATCGGTCAGATAATCCGGCTTTTCCCCGGCAGTCCGGTAGGTTGCCGCGCCACCGGCCATCTTCAGCACGCCAAGTTTCTTGAGGAGATCGAGAACGCCCATATCGCCCTCCTTTCGCTTTGCGACAAGGATAGGCGCGCGCCGGCGACGCGCCATGACAGGGGTCAAGCGACCTTATTCAGCCACACCCTGGTGTCGTGAAACGGGATGCCCCCATAGGGCGGCGCCTGGTCGGCGGAGACCAGGATGTTGATGCCCTCGCCGCGTTCATGCGCCTTGTTCGGCCAGATGCCTTCCGCGACGACTACCCCCGGCCGCACAGCGCCGGAAATGCGCGCATGCAGCACGACCGCCCCTTGCGCATTGCCGATCTCGACGCGTTCGCCGGTTTCCACGCCGAGCGCCGCTGCGTCGTCCGGATGTACCATCAGTTCCGGCCGGCGCTCGCGCTCCCGCGACGACGGGGTCTCGGTGAAGCTGGAATTCAGGAAGGAATGGGCCGGCGAGGTCGCAAGGCGGAAGGGATGCCCGGCATCGGCCGATTCGATGAAGTCCGCCTGGTCCGGGAAAGCCGGCAGGCGTGCGACATCGCCGAACGGGCCGACGGAAGCCGGCGGACGATTGGGCGCAGGCGTGCCGGTCCAATCCGGGCGGAAGCGGAATTTCCCGTCGGGATGGGCAAAACCGCCGGAAAAATGCGCCTTCTCGAAATCCGGCTGGATGTCGAGCCAGCGCTTTTCCTTCAAGGTGTCAAAGCTCTCGCCCAGCGGCGCCAGCATGCGGTCGATGTGCCGGCGTTCGGTGAGGCCCCAGCCGGGCCGGCCGGCGACACCAAGGCGTCTGCCCAATTCCTCGATGACAAAATGGTTCGGCACCGGTCCTTGCGGCGGATCGACGACCTTCGGCCCGAGCACGATGTGCTGGTTGCCGCCGCCGCGATAGATGTCGTCGTGCTCGAGGAACATGGTCGCCGGCAGGATCACGTCGGCGAGTTCCGCCGTCTCGGTCATCACCTGCTCGTGCACGCACGTGAACAGATCGTCGCGCAGCAGCCCCTGCCGCACCAGCCGCTGTTCGGGCGCGACATTGGCCGGATTGGTGTTCTGGACCAGCAGCGCGGTCACCGGCGGGCCGCCGCGCAATTCGTGCGCATCGCCCGTCAGCACGCGGCCGATGCGGCTCTGGTCGAGCCAGCGCACGGCCGGATCGATGTCGGCGTGGCCTTCGAGCAGGCTCTTGTCGAGCCCCTTGTAGATCGCGCCATTGTTGTGGAAGGCGCCGCCGCTCTCATGCTTCCACGCGCCGGTGACGACCGCGATCGAGGCCGCGGCGTGCATGGAGACCGCGCCGTTTCGGTTGCGGGTGAAGCCGTAGCCGAGGCGGAAAAAGGTCTTTTTAGTCTCGCCGACGAGGCGGGCGAAGGCTTCGATCTCCTCGACCTTCAGGCCGGTGATGGCGGCCGCCCATTGTGGCGTACGCGGTTGAAGATGTGATTCAAGTCCGGCGGGGTCGTCGCTGAATTCGTTGAGATAGTCGCGGTCGGCAAAGCCGTCACGGAACAGCACATGCATCACCGCGCAGGCGAGCGCGGCGTCGGTGCCGGGCCTGAGGATCAGCGCCAGGTCGGCCTGGCGCGCGGTGGCGTTCTCGTAGATGTCGACGACGACGATCTTGGCGCCGCGCTCCTTGCGGGCGCGGGTGGCGTGGGTCATGACGTTGACTTGCGTCGCCGCCGCGTTGGTGCCCCAGATCACCACGCAATCGGCCTTGGCCATTTCGCGTGGGTCGGCGCCGGCAAGCGTGCCCGTCCCCATCACCCAGCCCGTCCAGGCGGTGTTGGTGCAGATCGAGTCGTACTGGTTGGAATAGCGTTTGGCGTGGCGCAGGCGATGGATGCCGTCGCGCTGCACCAGGCCCATCGTGCCGGCATAGAAATAGGGCCAGACGGTTTCTGACCCGTGACGGGCCTCAGCCGCTTCGAACTTCTCGGCAACGAGGTCGAGCGCGGCGGCGAGGCTCGCCTCCTTCCACTTGCCTTCGCCCCTGGCGCCGGCACGGACAAGCGCCGTCTTCAGGCGGCCGGGATGGTTCAGCCGTTCGGCATAGCGGGCGACCTTGGCGCAGATGACGCCGGCCGTGTAGCTGTTCTCCTTCGCCCCGTAGAGCCGCCCCACCCCGCCATGGGGAAGCAGTTCGACATCGAGCGCGCAGGTCGACGGGCAATCGTGCGGGCAGGCCGAATGGCCCGTGGGCGTGATAGCGTTCATGGCGGCAGGCTATCGCCGCCCTTCCCGATTGTGTAGAGCCGCGGCAATGACATTTTGTGATCGGCGCCATCGACCGCGATGAACTACCGCCACGCCTTCCATGCCGGCAATTTCGCCGATGTCGTCAAGCATTCGGTGCTGGCGCTGATCGTCGAGCATCTGAAGAAGAAGGACAAGGCGTTCCGGGTCATCGACACGCATGCCGGCGTCGGCGCCTACGACCTCTCTTCGGGTCCGGCGCAACGTACTGGCGAGTGGCGCGACGGTATCCGCCGCGTCCTTGACGCTCGTTTCGCGCCGGAGGTCGAGGCGCTGCTAAAGCCGTGGCTCGACGTCGTACGCGGCGAAAATCCGTCCGGCGGGATCGCTCGCTATCCCGGCTCGCCGCTGCTGGTGCGACGCATGCTGCGCGGCCAGGACCGGCTGACCGCGATCGAACTGCATCCGCAGGACGCGAACGCGCTCAAGGCACTGTTTGCCGACGATTTCCAGGTGCGCGTCATCGCGCTCGACGGATGGTTGGCGCTCGGTGCCCATGTGCCTCCGAAGGAAAAGCGCGGGCTGGTGCTGGTCGACCCGCCCTTCGAGGAGGAGGGCGAGTTCGACCGCATGGCGGACGGGCTCGACAAGGCATGGGCGCGCTGGCCGGGCGGCACCTATGCGCTGTGGTACCCGCTGAAGCACCGCAAGACGGTCGAGGCGATGCGCCGGCGACTGAAGGCGGCCGGCATTCCGAAAATCCTCGACATCGAATTGTCGATCCGCGCGCCTTCGGCGGAGCCGCGCCTCGACGGTTGCGGCATGGTCATCGTCAATCCGCCGTTCACGCTGAAACGCGATTGTGAAACGCTGCTCGCCGCGCTTGCCCCGCTGCTGGCCGAGGACGGCAAGGGAGCGTGGAGCGTCACATGGATCGCTGAGGAATCTTGACCGCCCGCCCCGCCTCGCCCAAAGTCCCGCGCGCTCACAGGTGACCGACTCATGAAACCGCTTCTCGCCGCCGCCGCCCTCCTTCTCCTCGCCCTGCCGGCCGCCGCCGGGGAGCGGGTTTCGCGCGAGTGCGACGATCCGGGCATCCTCGAGCGCATCCGCCACAAGTTCGACTACCAGGTCACGCATGTGCCGCATCTGCCGGATGTGTCGATTACGGGCTTCAGCCGCGTGCACCAGCACCGCTATTTCGCCGCGAAGGAAAGCCGGCCGATCGCCCGGCGCTATTGCGGCGCGACGGCGCGGCTTTCCGACGGGCGCAAGCGCTATGTCTGGTACCTGATCGAGAACCCGATGGGCTACGCCGGTGTCGGCAACAATGTGGAATTCTGCGTGACCGGCTTCGATCGCTGGTACGTCTATTCCGGCCGCTGCCGCGTCCTACGCTGATTCAGGCATGCGCTCCAACCCGCTGAAATCGCTGGCCGTTCTCGCGGCGCTGCTGGCGCTCGCGGTGCTGGCGCAACATTTCGGCGGCGACGGATCGGGGCGCGTCGCCGGGCCAGGCGGCAACGAAGGCGGCTTCGATTTCTACGTGCTGGCGCTGTCGTGGTCGCCATCCTATTGCGAAATCGAAGGCGCGGATGCCGACCGCGACCAATGCGCCAGCGGTCGGCCCTATGCCTTCGTATTGCACGGGTTGTGGCCGCAATACGAAAAGGGCTATCCGCGGGACTGCCCGTTCGATCCGGGTGACGGGCCCGACAATCAGCTGGTTCGTTCCATGCTCGACATCATGCCGGCCGCCGGGCTCGTCCGCCACGAATGGAAGGCGCACGGCACCTGTTCCGGCCTTGCGGCGCCCGCCTATTTCGGCAAGGCGCGAGCGGCTTACGAACGGGTCGTCGTTCCGGACCGGTTCCGTGGCCTCGACCGGTGGACGAGTGTCGCGCCGCAGGAGGTTGAACGCGCCTTCGTCGCCGCCAATCCGGGTCTTGGCGCCGCGATGATCGCGCCGGTTTGCGGCAAGCGCTTCCTCTCCGAGGTGCGCGTCTGCATGACCAAGTCGCTCGATTTCCGCGCCTGTCCGGAGATAGACGGCGACGCCTGCCGGCTCGACAAGGCGGTCATGCCGCCGGTTCGCGAATGACATAAGGGAGAAGAGACGTGCCAAAAATCCTCTACGCCAATGCATCGCCCTATTCCGCCAAGGTCCGCATGGCCGCCATCGTCGCCGGCGTCGCGTGCGAGGCGGTCACCGTCGACACCAATGCCGACCCGGAATTGCTGGTTTCCAACAATCCCCTCGGCAAGATCCCGGTTCTGCTGACCGATGACGGCCAGGCCATCTACGACAGCCGCTCGATCACGCATTGGCTCGATCGTCAGGCGAAGGGGATCCTGTTTCCGCGCAACGCCACCAAGCGCACCGAAGTTGAAGTGCTTGAAGCCCTGGCCGACGGCCTCGGCGACTGCCTGCTCGCCCATGTCTATGAGCGCCGCTATCGCCCAGCCGAACTCGCTCACAAGCCCTGGCTCGACCGCCAATGGAGCAAGGCGCTGCGCGCACTCGATCACCTCGATGCCAACCTGCCGCGGCTCGGCCGGCGGCCGAATGCCGGCCAGCTGGCGCTGAGGGCGACGCTCGGCTACGCAACCCTGCGCTTCGCCGGTCAGTGGGAAAAGGGCCGCGGTCGCCTCACCCGCTGGGCCAAGGGTTTTGACCGCAAGTTCCCGGAGCTTGCCGCGCTGTTGCCGAAATAAAACGGCCCGGCGCGAGGCCGGGCCGAGTGCTGCCACAGGAGAGAGTTTTCAGAACTTGACACCGAGGCCGAGAGAGATCTTCGAGCCGCCGGTGTCGATCGACTGGGCGCCGGCGCCGCCATTCAGCGTCTTGGCGCCGTAGTCGGTATAGCGGTACTCGCCGCGCACGAAGACCTGGTCGATCATCTTGGCGTCGATGCCGGCGCCGGCGGTCCAGCCGAGCGCCATGCCGGAATCGCTGCCGACGCCGTCATTGATGCGGACGTGCTTGGCCGCGCCGCCGGCGGTGCCGTAAAGCAACAGCTGGTCGGTGACCGCGTAACCGAGGCGGCCGCGCAGTGAACCGTCGGCGCCGCCCTTGACGGTGGTGGCACCGAGGGTTGCCTTGGACGCATCGTATCCGGCATCGCCTTCGACACCGTAGACGAACTTGCCCGACTGGCCCTGCACGCCGCCGAAAAGGGTGCCATCGAAGCCCCTGAGCGTGCCCGAGCCGTTGACGTCGGACGTCGCGCGGCCGAAGCCGTAGCCCGCGGTCACGCCGGCATAGGGGCCAGCCCAGCCGCCGGATGCGACGGGCTCCTCATAGGGAACGGACGGGGCCGGCGGCTCCTCGCCGACGACATCGGCGGCCCAGACCGCCGGAGAAATGACGAGAGCCGCGGTGGCCACCGCGAAACGAAGATATGCGCGCATTTTCAGTACTCCTTGACTTGCCAACCGCCCCAGTCCCCCAAAGGTCCCCGGACGGCGCGGCGGTCAAAAAGGATTGTGTTCCCGGATTGCGGCCAAAGCGGCGGTAAAAGGTGGAATTGCGGTGACGCGATCATGGCGGGCGGTGGCCGTCTTAACCATGTCGCCGCGGCTGTCAGGAGGCTCCCCGCCATCCCTTTGTCTCGGCCCGCGACCCGCCTATATTGGCCGGATGAAAAGGACTCGAATGCCTGCCCCTGCATGCTCGTCGTTAACCAGGGCATCTCTTTGCCGCAAAGGGCTTTGCGGCGATGAGGCATGGTTGAACGCGACGGCGAATCCGGGGGGTGCCTCCAGTGTCTGACCGCCCCGTCGCTCTCGTCACCGGTGGCGCCAAGCGGATCGGCGCGGCGGTTACCGCCGACCTGGCCAATCATGGCTTTTCGGTGGCAGTGCATGCCCGAATGCTTAACGACGCGGCGGCCCATACCGCCGACATCCGCGCGGCCGGCGGCATTGCCGAACCGTTCTCTGCGAACCTTGCAGACCCCGCATCGGTCGCCGGACTGATGGCGACGGTGCGCGAGCGCCTCGGCCCGGTCGCGCTGCTCGTGAACAACGCCTCCATCTTCGAGGAGGACAGCGTCACGGATTTCGACTGGGACACCTGGGAGCGCCATTTCGCGCTGCACCTGAAGGCCCCGGCGCTGCTGTCGCGGCTGATGGCGAAGGACCTGCCTCAAGACGCCGCCGGCCTCATCGTCAACATCATCGACCAGCGGGTGGAACGGCTCAATCCGCGCTTCTTTTCCTACACGCTGTCGAAATCGGCGCTGTGGACGGCGACGCGGACGATGGCGCAGGCGCTGGCGCCGCGCATTCGCGTCAACGCCATTGGCCCCGGTCCGACCCTGCGCAATGCGCGCCAGTCGGAAGCCGATTTCGCCGCCCAGATCAGCGGGCTTCCGCTCAGGCGCCGCCCCGCGCTCGCGGAATTCGGTGCCACCATCCGCTGGATGTGGGAAACGCCGTCGTTGACCGGCCAGATCGTCCATCTCGACGGTGGGCAGCACCTCGCCTGGGAGACGCCCGATATTGCGGGCATTCCGGAATGAGCGGCGGCAAGGGTTCGGGCGACGACATGGCGGGATTTCCGCCGGACGGTGGTGACGAGGACGACGATGCCGCCGAGACGGTTGAGGCTGGTGCCTCAGCCGCGATCGACTGGTCGCAGGCGGCAAGCGATGCGGACGGGTTGAGCGGCGCCGACGTCATCGCCGCCTTCGTCAAGCGCCTGCCGAACGCGCCCGGCGTCTACCGGATGATGAACGCCGCCGGCGACGTGCTCTATGTCGGCAAGGCGCGCAGCCTGAAGAAGCGCGTCGCCAATTACGCGCAGGGACGCGGCCACACCAACCGCATCGCCCGCATGGTGCGCGAGACGGCGACGATGGAATTCGTCGTCACCCGCACCGAGACCGAGGCTCTGCTGCTAGAGGCGAACCTCATCAAGCGCCTGCGCCCGCGCTTCAACGTGCTGATGCGGGACGACAAGTCATTCCCCTACATCCTGCTGACGAGCGACCACCCCTCGCCCGGCCTGTTCAAGCATCGCGGCGCGCGCTCGCGCGGCGGCGACTATTTCGGCCCCTTCGCCTCGGCCCAGGCGGTCGGACGGACGATCAATTCACTGCAGCGGGCCTTTCTCGTACGCACCTGCGCGGATTCCGTCTTCGAAAGCCGCACCCGGCCGTGCCTGCTCTACCAGATCAAGCGCTGCGCCGGTCCGTGCACGAACGAGGTCTCGCCCGTCGACTATGCCGAACTGGTGAAGGCGGCGCGCGATTTCCTCTCCGGCCGCTCGTCGGGGGTCAAGGCGGCGATGTCGCGGTCCATGCAGGCGGCGGCCGAGGCGCTGGATTTCGAGCGGGCGGCCGTGTTCCGCGACCGCCTGTCGGCGCTTTCCCACGTCACTGCGCAGCAGGGCATCAACCCGCAGGGCGTCGAGGAGGCCGATGTCTTCGCCATCCATCAGGAGGGCGGGCAGAGCTGCGTGGAAGTGTTCTTCTTCCGCACCGGCCAGAACTGGGGCAATCGCGCCTATTTCCCGCGCGCCGATTCCAGCATCGAGGCCGGAGAGGTTCTCGGCGCCTTCCTCGCGCAGTTCTACGACGACAAGCCGGTGCCGCGCCTGGTGCTGCTTTCCACCGAGGTGCCCGAACAGGAGCTCATCGCCGAGGCGCTGACGGCGCGCGCCGGACGCAGGATCGAGGTGACCGCGCCGAAGCGCGGCGAGAAGAAGGATCTCGTCGACCACGCGTTGCAGAATGCCCGCGAGGCGCTTGGGCGGCGGCTGGCCGAAACCTCGACGCAGGCCCGGCTGCTTGCCGGCTTCGCCGAAGCCTTCGGCCTGGCGAAGGCGCCCCGGCGCATCGAAGTCTACGATAATTCGCACATCATGGGCACGAACGCCGTCGGCGCGATGATCGTCGCCGGCGCCGAAGGCTTCGCCAAGGGACACTATCGCAAGTTCAACATCCGCTCGACCGAACTGACGCCCGGCGATGATTTCGGCATGATGCGCGAAGTGCTCGAGAGACGGTTTTCGCGTCTCATCAGGGAGAGCGCCGACGACACCGCACCGCCGGTCGAGGAGGCGGACGCCATGCCGGACTGGCCCGACGTCGTGCTGATCGACGGCGGCCAGGGCCAGCTCAACGCCGTCCGGGACATCCTGACCCGGCTGGGGATCGCCGAGCGCGTCCTCGCCATCGGCATTGCCAAGGGACAGGATCGCGAAGCCGGCCGCGAGCGCTTTTTTATCGCCGGCAAGACGCCGTTCATGCTGCCGGTGCGCGATCCCGTGCTGTATTTCATCCAGCGCCTGCGCGACGAGGCGCACCGCTTCGCCATCGGCACGCACCGGGCGCGGCGCAAGAACGAGATGGTGCGCAACCCGCTCGACGAGATCGACGGCATCGGCCCGACGCGAAAACGCGCACTCCTCCACCATTTCGGCACGGCGAAGGCCGTCAGCCGCGCCGGAGTCGGCGATCTGGTCGCAGTGGACGGGATTTCGGAAGCGCTGGCCCGCCAGATCTACGAACATTTCCACGAAACGGGGTAGCATTTCGCCGAAATCCGCCCCTTCATTGACCGGAAGCGGCCAATGCTGCTTTTCTCGGCAGCGATCAGGAATTCGATTCGCATGGCCAGGCGTGCCTTCAATCTGCCGAACCTCCTCACGTACGGTCGTATCGTCGCCGTGCCGCTGGTGGTGTTGTGCTTCTATCTCGAAGGCCATCTAAAATCGTCGGACACGGCGCGCTGGGCCGCGCTCGCCATCTTCACGCTGGCAAGCCTGACCGACTATCTCGACGGTTACCTTGCCCGCATCTGGCAGCAGACATCCAATATCGGCCGCATGCTCGATCCGATCGCCGACAAGCTGCTCGTCTCGGCCTGCCTGCTTCTCATCGCCGCCGACGGCACCATCGCCGGCTGGTCGCTGTGGGCCGCGATCATCATCCTGTGCCGCGAAATCCTCGTTTCGGGCCTGCGCGAATATCTGGCGGAACTGAAGGTTTCGGTGCCCGTGACGCGGCTCGCCAAGTGGAAGACCACCATCCAGATGGTTGCCATCGGCTTCCTGCTCGCCGGACCGGCCGGCGAGGCGATCCTGCCCCATACCGTGGAAATCGGCATCACGCTTCTCTGGATTTCCGCCATCGTCACGCTCTATACAGGCTACGATTATTTCAAGGCCGGGCTGAAACACGTCGTCGACGACTAGGGTCAGGATGAAACTCGTCTATTTCGCCTGGGTGCGCGAGCGCATCGGGCGCAGTCAGGAAGACCTTACGCTGCCGCCCGAGGTCGCGACCGTGGCCGACATGCTGTCGTGGCTGCAGGCGCAGGGCGACGAATACGCGCACGCGCTGCAGCACATCCCCTCCATCCGCGTCGCCCTCGATCATCGCCACGTGCCCCACGACCATCCGCTGGGAGATGCGCACGAGGCGGCGCTCTTTCCGCCGATGACCGGCGGCTGACGCGATGACCTTCGCCCCGACGGTGCGCGTGCAGGCGGAGAATTTCGATGCCGCCGCCGAGATCGCGCGCCTTGCCGCCGGGCGCGCCGATATCGGCGCCGTGGTCAGCTTCACCGGCCTGTGCCGCGACGAGGACGGAACGCTCGCCGCGCTCGAGTTGGAACACTACCCCGGCATGGCGGAAGCCGAAATCGGCCGCATCGCAGCGGAGGCGGTTTCGCGCTGGCCGCTGGCCGGACTGACCGTCATCCACCGCCACGGATTGCTGAAGCCGGGCGAAAACATCGTGCTGGTGGTCGCGGCATCGGCCCATCGCCGCGCCGCGTTCGAGGCTGCGGATTTCCTGATGGATTATCTGAAGACGCAGGCTCCGTTCTGGAAGAAAGAGCATCTGCTCTCCGGCGAGACCTCGTCCTGGGTGGATGCCAAAGCCGACGACGACGATGCGCTTCAGCGCTGGACGGAATCCAGCAATCCTTAACCCTGTCCGGAATTATCGGCGGCGCGCTACCACTTTTGGTGGTCGTCGGTCGTCGTATTAGCAAAAATGCAATCGACCTGCCGCAAGGTCACTCCACCAAGGGAGACGCCGGCGCGGCATGGACGGGGTGATCGGTCTTTTATCGAGTCTGGGGCATGGTCACGAGTGGCTGATCACGGCCAACCAGATTCTGTCGATCCTGCTGCTCGCCTGGCTGCTGCGCTATCGCCGCCTCTACGCGACGGCCGAAATGGAACGTCGCAACAAGCAGAACCTCATCAACAATCTGGCCGAGGGCATCTACACCTCCACCCCGTCGGGGCGGATGCTCAGCGCCAACCCGGCGCTGGTTCGTCTGAACGGCTATGCGAGCGAAACCGAACTGATCGCCTCGGTCGGCGACATCGCCACCGAATGGTATGTCGACCCGAAGCGCCGCGCCGATTTCCGCCGCCAGTTGATGGAAGAAGGCTACGTCACCGACTTCGTGTCGCAGATCTACCGCCACAAGACCCGCGAGCGGATCTGGGTCTCGGAATCGGCGCGCATGGTCTACGATCCGGTCGCCGGAAAACCGCTTTATTACGAAGGCTCGGTCCGCGACATCACCGAGGATGTCCGGCGCTTCCAGCTTGAGGAGCGGTTGGACCGGCTGACGAGCCAGGTGCCGGGCGGCTTCTACCAGGTCGTCGTCACCGCCGACGGGCGTATGACCGCCCCCTATGCCTCTTCCGGCCTCATGGAAACCCTCGGGCGGAGCGGCGCGTTCGACCCCTATGCAGTTATCCGCTGGGTCCATGAGGACGACCGCAGCGAGGTCATGGCGTCCCAGGTCGCCGCCCGCAAGGACAACACGCCCTGGGCGCAGGTCTTCCGCATCCGCACCGAGAGCGGCGCGATCCGGTGGATTCAGGCGTTCGCGACGCCGGAGCCCATCGACGACGGAGTGATCTGGCACGGGCACCTGCACGACACGACCGAGCGCAAGCAGCGCGAACTCGAAATTGCCGACCTCGCCTTCTTCGACAGCCTGACACGGCTGCCGAACCGCCGCATGCTGCTCGACCGCCTCCCGCAGGCGATTGCGTCGGCGGCGCGGCGCGGCAATTGCGGCGCGATCCTTTTCATCGACCTCGACGACTTCAAGGCGATCAACGATACTTTCGGCCATGCCGCCGGCGACGATTTCCTGGTCGAGATCGGCGGGCGCCTGAGACGGGCCGTTCGTCGAAACGACATCGTCGCGCGCCTCGGCGGCGACGAATTCGTCATACTCCTGGAAGATGTCGGCAAGGACGCAGAAACGGCACGCGAGACGGCGCGGGCCGTCGCGGCCAAGGCGCAGGCCGGGCTCCGCGCCGGATTCCGCGTCGGCAAGGTGCATCACCTCGTCACCAGCAGCATCGGCGTCGTCGTCTTCGACGGCACGGAAACCTCGGCCGACGACCTGCTGAAATACGCCGACCTCGCCATGTACGACACCAAGGTCTCCGGCAAGTCGGGCATCAACGTCTTCGATCCGACCCTGCTCAGCCGGGAAGCCGAGCGCTACCAGCTGGTCCGCGAACTGCACGAAGCGATCACCTGGGAGCGGCTGCTGCTGCATTTCCAGCCCGTCATCGACCGCCACGGCCGCGTTTGCGGCGCGGAAGGGTTGCTGCGCTGGCCGCATCCCACGCGAGGGCTGCTCGGGCCGGAAGATTTCGTCCTGCTTGCGGAACGGGCCGGCCTGGTCAACGAACTGACCCGCCATGTGCTCGACATGGGCGTCCAGGCGCTGTCGGTCTGGCAATCGGATCCGCGGACTGCGCATCTCAGCCTGTCGCTGAATATCGGCATGTCCGCGTTCATGCACCCCGATTTCACCGCGAACCTGCGCCGGCTCATCGACCTGCATGAAATCGAGGCCAACAAGCTGACACTGGAACTGACCGAACAGATCATGAGCCGCGACAAGGACGCGGTGCGTCGGCGCATGGAAGAGGCCAAGGCCCTGGGCGTGCGCTTCTCGCTCGACGATTTCGGAACCGGGCGCTCCTCGGTCGAAAATCTCAAGCTGTTCCTGTTCGACGAGATCAAGATCGACGGCGGTTACGTCTCCCGCATGGAGACGCAGGAGGTCGGCCGCATGCTGGTCAAGACCGTTCTGGCGATGGCCAAGGCGCTGGAGATCGAGGCCGTCGCCGAACATGTCGAGACGGAGAGGCAACTCGACTTCCTCATGGAAAACGGCTGCGACCGCTTCCAGGGCTATCTGTTCGCGTCGCCGAAACCGAGCGAGGATTTCCTTCTGCTCGTGCGCGGCGATCCCGCCCTGGAGCGCGCCAAAGTAGTGCCGCTGCCGTTCAGGGCATGAAAAAAGCCGGGCGAACCCGGCTTTTTCCGCATCATGTCATCGACCGTTCAGCCGACGATCTCGTTACCGCCGAACCAGTAGGCGATCTCCTGGGCGGCCGTTTCCGGCGCATCCGAGCCGTGAACCGAATTCTCGCCGATCGATAGCGCATGCATCTTGCGGATGGTGCCTTCCGCGGCGTTGGCCGGGTTGGTGGCGCCCATCACTTCGCGGTTCCTGGCGATGGCGTTGTCGCCTTCCAGCACCTGAACGATCGTCGGGCCGGAGGACATGAATTCGGTCAGTTCGCCGAAGAACGGGCGTTCCTTGTGGACGGCGTAGAATTCTTCGGCCTGGCGGCGCGACATCCACACGCGCTTGGAGGCGACGACGCGAAGGCCGGCTTCTTCCAGCATCTTGGTGATGGCGCCGGTCAGGTTGCGCTTGGTCGCGTCGGGCTTGATCATGGAAAAGGTGCGTTCGGTCGCCATGACGTGCATTCCTGTCTTCTGTTGGGAAAATCGCGCGCTCCATAACCGAGACGCGAATGCTTGTGAAGGGGCGTCGCCGCATGGCACTAATGCTCGCCGGGCCACCGGGGGACGGGCCATGAAGACGCATTTCCGCATGTTCGCGCATTACAACCGCTGGGCCAACCGCAGGCTCTACGACGCGGCGGCCGCCCTCGACGACGACGACTACCGCCTCGATCTCGGCACCTTCTTCGGCTCGGTGCACCGTACGCTCAACCACATCCTCGCCGGCGATCGCATCTGGATGCGCCGTTTCACCGGCGAAGGCGACCTGCCGGCCTCCCTCGACGCGATCATCGCTGACGATCTCGGCTTCCTGCGGGTGGCGCGCGAGGACGAGGACGAGCGCATCGTCGACTGGATCGACGATCTACCCGATAGCCTGCTGGAAGGCCGCTTCACCTACACGACCGTCACCGACATGCGTACCATCAGCCAGCGCATGGCCCCGGCGCTGGCGCATTTCTTCAACCACCAGACCCACCATCGCGGCCAGGTGCATGCGTTGCTGACCCGCCTCGGCCAGCCATCCCTCACGCTCGACCTTATTTATTTCCAGCGCGAGCCGGAGGGGCGCGAGTTCGCGTAACAAATTGTCCCATCGCGTCAACTCGTGCGCTTGCACCACGTCAATGCGATGAAAGGCGGCATGTTGTTGTGGGCACTCGTGCTTCCGTCCGCATTTCCGCCGGTCTTTTCGAGGAATTTGTCGTGAACGGTAATCGACCATCCGGGCTTGGTCGGAAAATTCGGATTGAATTCCGGATTCAATCCGCGATCCTCGGTTGATCCACCAAAACCGTCGTGAATATCGCGATCATATATGGACGATACACGGTGATTGTGGTTGGGCATTTCGTTCAATAGCAACCGGTGAGCTTCTTCGCCGCCCTGATCCAGCAGCGCCTTGGCCGTCAAATCAACGGTAAGCCCCCCTGTCGTCAATTTGCCGCCTGCACCAGCGCCAATAATGAATTTCCCGATCCCGTCCCGGTATGTTTCCCATCCGCGCGCAGGGCATTCGCCGGCAAATGCGATGACAGCGTCTTTCGGAACGAGACCGAAGCTGCCTACAAATGTCTGCAGGTATGCCCAAATCACCCCGAGCGCGGCAAAAAATCCGGCAACGAGGCCTGCGACGATTGCGGCGACTATTTGCCGGCGGAATTCTGTGACGAAACCACCCAAAGCCGTGACTGCCGTCTCCTGCTGAGTGGTTGCGCCGTTTGCGTTCGACATGATGACCTCCTGCTTTCTCGTACCCACAACAGAGCCAAGAGGGCGTGATTGGAGCGTGAATTCATCAGGCGGATATTCGAAGATGCTGGAACGCCACCATGCAGACTGGACGGTCACGAATTCGCCTGAACCTGTTCTGGCGTGCGCCGCCCTCGCGTCGTTCGATCGTTGTCCATTCTATCCACACCCCCGCCGCCGCCCCTATCCTCGTCGTCAGTTTCTCCCGCAGGGAGCATGCTGCGGTACCGGCTGCATCATGCGGGGGGAACCGGCTCCCGCTTCAACCGGACCCGGACCGGGGCGGCGGGGCGGTGACCATCGGCGCCGGACCCCGCGCCGTGTGAATAAGCTCAGCCGCGCGGTCATGCGGCGGTTCGGGCGAAAGGGCCGGCTGAAACAGGCCGGTCAGACGCGGGGACGCGGCCGGATGGCGGCAACGCCTCCTTTTCGTCCTTCTCCCCTCCTTGGAGAAGGGGCCTGAGCGCAAGCGACGGCGGACGAGGAGGCGTTTCCGCCTGCGTCGGATCGAAGTCCGTGGCAACACGGAAGGCTCCGCCGGCGCGGGAAGGTTTTTGCCTTCCGCATCCGGTCGCAGCGCGGCAAACCGCAGCGAAGCCGGACGGGGCCGTGGCGCGAGCCACAGCTAACTAACCAGAGAGGTTCGGGCCACGGTCCCGTCTTCCCTGACCCCTCAACGGCCAGACGGGAAACCGGGCGTGGCGGGGGAGAAGTGCGAGCCCAAGAATGTCCCCTTGCGCCCTGCCCTCGCCTCCGCCACAAGCCGCAGCATGATCACCATCACCGATCTCACGCTGCGCATCGCCGGGCGGCCGCTGCTGGAAAACGCCTCGCTGGCGCTGCCGGATGGCGCCAAGGCGGGCCTGGTCGGGCGCAACGGCACCGGCAAGACGACGCTGTTCCGAGCCATCACCGGCGATCTCCACCAGGAGAGCGGCACGATCACGCTGCCGAAGAACGCGCGCGTCGGCCAGGTGGCGCAGGAGGCGCCGGCGACCCAGGACGCGCTGATCGACATCGTGCTCGCCGCCGATCTCGAGCGCGCCGCGCTGCTGGCGGAGGAAAAGACCGCCACCGACCCGCACCGCATCGCCGACATCCACACCCGCCTCACCGACATTCGCGCCCATTCGGCCGAAGCGCGCGCCGCCGCGATCCTTTCCGGCCTCGGCTTCGACGCGGAGGCGCAGAGGCGCCCAGCGGCCTCGTTTTCCGGCGGCTGGCGCATGCGCGTGGCTCTCGCGGCGATCCTGTTTTCCGAGCCCGACCTGTTGCTGCTCGACGAACCGACCAACTATCTCGACCTCGAAGGCGTGCTGTGGCTGCAAGACTACCTGCGCCGTTATCCGCACACGGTGATCATCATCAGCCACGACCGCGACCTGCTCAACACGGCGGTCAATTCCATCGTGCATCTCGACGAGCGCCGGCTCGTCTTCTATCGCGGCGGCTACGACCAGTTCGAGCGCCAGCGCGCCGAGCGGGCCGAGGCGGCGGCGAAATCGCGCGAAAAGCAGGATGCCGCGCGCAAGCACATGGAAGCCTTCGTCGCCCGCTTCCGCGCCAAGGCGTCGAAAGCGCGGCAGGCGCAATCGCGCTTGAAAATGCTCGAAAAAATGGCGCCGGTCGCTATTCCGCTCGACGAGCGCACCCTGCCGATCACCTTCGCCTCGGCGGACAAGCCGGTGTCCTCGCCGGCGCTGGCGCTGTCCGGTGTCTCGGTTGGCTACAGCCCCGACAAGCCGGTGCTGCGCAAGCTCGATCTGAGGATCGACCATGACGACCGCATCGCGCTCATCGGCGCCAACGGCAATGGCAAATCGACCTTCGCCAAGCTGATCTCGGGCCGACTCGATCCGCTCTCCGGCACGCTCACCAAGGCGCCGGGATTGAAGATCGCCTATTTCGCCCAGCACCAGATGGATGAATTACGGCCGGAAGAGACCGCCGTCGATCACGTGCGCCGGCTGATGCCGAAGGCGGGCGAGGCCGAGGTGCGTTCGCGGGTGGCGCAGATGGGGCTGGCGACGCAGAAGATGGAGACCAAGGCGCGCGATCTGTCCGGCGGCGAAAAGGCGCGGCTGCTGATGGGGCTGGCAACGTTCGACGGCGCGCATCTGCTGATCCTCGACGAGCCGACCAACCACCTCGACATCGACAGCCGCGGTGCACTGACCGAGGCACTCAACGATTTTCCCGGCGCCGTCATCCTCGTTGCCCATGACCGGCATCTGATCGACGCGACGGCGGAACGGTTGTGGCTGGTGCGCGACGGCACGGTCGCGCCCTTCGACGGTGATCTCGACGAGTATCGCCGGCTCGTCACCCAGACCGAGCAAACGAACGAAAAGGCTTCCGGTGAAGAGCGGACCGGCTCGAAGGCCGAGCAGCGCCGGGATGCCGCCGCCCGGCGCGAGGCGCTGAAGCCGCTTGCCCGAAAGATCAAGGAAACCGAATCCTTGATGGAGAGCCTTCGCAAGAAGATTCAGGCGCTTGACGCGGAGCTTCACGATCCGAAGCTCTATGAGCGCGATGCCGGGCGCGCCGCCAGGCTGGCCAAGGAGCGCGCCGACAAGGCCGGCGAACTGGAATCGCGCGAGGAGGAGTGGCTGATGCTGTCGGAGGAATACGAGACGGGACTGACGGCATGAGCGTCAGCACGGAGCGGCGCGACGATATCCTCGTCGTCACCATCGATCGGCCGGAAGCGCGCAACGCCGTCGACACCGACCACGCGTCGGCGCTGTTCGACGCCTTCGTCGCCTTTGCCCGCGACGAGACGCTGAACGTCGCCGTCCTTGCCGGCGTCCCCGGCGCCTTCTGCGCCGGCTTCGATCTCAAGCAGGCGGCTTCAGGCGTCGGCGACGACTGGTTCGCCAAGCACGACCTCGGACCGGATTTCCGCGATCCGGTCGAAGACATGCGGCCCGGCCCGATGGGCCCGACGCGTCTGCTGTTGCCAAAACCCGTCATCGCCGCGGTCACCGGCCCCGCCGTCGCCGGCGGCATGGAACTGGCGCTGTGGTCCGATCTGCGTGTCATGGAGGAAAGCGCCTATATGGGCGTCTTCTGCCGGCGCTGGGGCGTGCCGCTGATCGACGGCGGGACGGTCCGCCTCCCGCGTATCGTCGGCCAGGGCCGGGCGATGGACCTCGTCCTCACCGGCCGTAAGGTCGATGCCGCCGAATGCCTTTCCATCGGGCTCGCCAATCGTGTCGTCGCCGATGGAGCGGCGGTCGAAGCGGCGGTCGCATTGGCCCGCGAGATCGCCCGTTATCCGCAGGCCTGCATGCGCGCCGACCGCCTTTCGGCCATTCGCCAATGGTCGCTCGATCCGGGGCCGGCGCTCGCCAATGAATGGAAGAGCGTCACGGTCATGTCCGGCGAAGGCCAGGCCGGCGCAGCGCGCTTTGCCGGCGGCAAGGGGCGCGGCGGCAATTTCGGCGATCTGTAGCTCAGGTCGGCGGCGCGGCTTCCCGGCCCCATTGCGGGCCGCGCTGCCTTCCGCTTCCGCCGCCGGTGCCGCTTCCCCCGCCGCGTGTCAGCGAAAGGACGAAGCCGACGACGCCGACCGCCAGCAACATGTAGCCGATCGGCTGGGCGCGCTCGTCGGCGACGAGGGCGTGACGGCGAAGGACCAGCTCCACCGAACGGAACGGCAAGGTTCCCGCATCGCCGAAATTCACCTCGAAGCGGTAATCGCCGGTATCGACCGGATCGATCAGCCCGACTGTTGCCGAAAGCTGCTGGGAATTGCTCCCGCTTTCGCGCGCCTGCTGCGCAACGAAGACGACCGGCGCGGCGAGCACGGTTCGCCCGCCCACTGTCGCGGTGACCGTCAGGTGCGCGGAGGCGTTAGGGGGCGAAAAGGTGTCCATCGTCGTCGCCGACAGCATCACCCGCACCGGCGCGTCGTTCACGTTCATGGGCACGGTGACCGGGGAAAAGCCGCGGGCGCGGTCATAGACCGGCAGGTTCGCGATCAACTCGCCGGAAAAGTAGTCGATCGCCGCCGGATAGACGATACCGAGAAGAAGGCCCGCCAGGGCAACAAGGAGAAACAGGATGCGCATGGTTCAAATCCCCGCGCGTTCCTAGACCCTTTGCCAGACGGCGAAAAGGTGCGGAATGCGCCGATCGGGCCGAACGATGTCGAAATGTTCCTCGGCACGCAGGGCGAAACCGTTGTCAGCAAAGATATGGGCTTCGCGCGGCGACAATGGCCAGGGCGGGCCACCGGCATCGGCGTCGCCGGGACGCGAGCGCGCGTAGACCAGCAGTGTCCCGCCGGGGGCGACAAGCGAGGCGACGGCCAGCGAAAGCCGGGTGCGCAGTTCGCCGGGCACCGACTGGATCGTGTAGCATTCGTGGACGAGGTCGAACGCACCGGCCCATTGCGGCGGCAGGTCGGTGAGATCGCCAGCGCGGTAGTCGACGGAGCTTTCGGGAAAGCGCTGCCTGGCCCAGTCGACCGCGCGCGGGGACAGATCGAACGCGGTCGTCGCCCAACCGACCGCGGCAATCGCCTCGGCATTGTCACCAAGGCCGCAGCCGACATCGACAGCGCGGCGACCTTCTCCGGGATTGCCGGCAAGCCAGGAAGCAAGGCGATCCTTGGGCTTCAGATCAGCCCAGGGTACCCCCGCCGTATCGTTTCCAGCGGTTTCGTAAACCGCATCGAAAAATGCGGCGCGGTCCGTCCGCGACCCGCCGGAATGGCGGTCCAGTTCGTTGACGTGGCTGCGGAGGGCCGAACGCCGCGCCGCGAAATCCTCGTCGCTCACGCCTTTTTCTCCCACCGCCCGGCGGTCTGCTGCCAGTATGTCACCGCATGGCCGGCACCTTTCAGCACCTTCCAATGCGCGCGGGCCGCTTCGATCTGTACCGCGTCATGCCCGTCGAACAGGATCACCGCGCGGGCGTATCCATCGAGCGCACAGGGCTCGGCGCCATCGCAAAAGAAACGGATGGCCGCACCGTTCGGGTTGGTATCCGAACAGGTCAGCACGATCGGCTGGTGGTCGAGCATGGCTTCGCGGTCGGTCGCATGCGCCAGAAAGGATTCTTCCGACCAGACCCAGAGGTGCGAATCGAGCGCATCGCGCCGCTCCTCCGAGCCGGTCTGCACCACAGCACGCCAGCCGCGTTCGAGGCTCTTTTCGAGCAGGCCGGGCAACGCCGATTCCAGCGTCGAGTCGGTCAGGTGATAAAACAGGACCTCGGCCACGCCCTATCCTTCGTAATGATCGCGGACGAGACGGTCGAGCAGGCGCACGCCCCAGCCCGAACCCCAGGACTGGTTGGTTTCGTTGGCGACCGATCCCATCGCGACCGCTGCGATATCGAGATGGGCCCAAGGCGTTTCCTTGACGAAACGCTTGAGGAACTGGGCCGCCGTGATCGAGCCGGCGTTGCGGCCGCCGATGTTCTTCATGTCGGCGATCTTGGAATCGATCAGCTTGTCGTAGTCCGCGCCCATCGGCATGCGCCAGACCTTCTCGCCGGTGGCCTCGCCAGCGGCCGAAAGCCGGGTCGAAAGCTCGTCATTGTTGGAAAACAGGCCGGCATAGCTCTGGCCGAGCGCAACCAGGATGGCGCCCGTCAGCGTGGCGAGGTTGACCATGAATTTCGGCTTGAAGCGATCGTTGCAATACCAGAGCGCATCGGCGAGCACGAGGCGGCCCTCGGCGTCGGTGTTGAGCACCTCGATGGTCTGGCCGGACATCGAGGTCACGATGTCGCCGGGACGTTGCGCATTGCCGTCAGGCATGTTTTCCACGAGACCGACGATGCCGACGACATTCGCCCTGGCTTTGCGGCCGGCCAGCGCCTTCATCAGGCCCGAGACCGCCGCCGCGCCGCCCATGTCGCCCTTCATGTCCTCCATGCCGGCGGCCGGCTTGATGGAAATGCCGCCGGTATCGAACACGACGCCCTTGCCGACAAAGGCCACGGGCGCGTCCTTCGGCTTGCCGCCCTTCCACTGCATGACGACGAGGCGCGGCGGGCGTACCGACCCCTGAGCGACGCCGAGCAGCGCACCCATGCCGAGCTTTTTCATCTCCTTTTCGGTCAGGATATCGACCTTGACACCGAGCTTGGAGAGTTCGGCAAGCCGCGCGGCGAACTCCACCGGACCGAGCACATTGGCCGGCTCGTTGACGAGGTCGCGGGCGAAGACCACGCCGGACGCGATCGCTTCCGCGTCGGCGAATGCCTTGCGCGCCGCCGCCAGATCGGAACAGCGGATCGTCACGTGCACCGGCTTGGCGTTCTTGTCGGCCTCGCCATTGTCCTTCTTCGTCTTGTACTTCTGGAACGCATAGGCGCGCATCAGCACGCCGAGGGCGATCGCCGCCGCCTCGCGTCCGGTGGCGATGCGGCCGGGAAGATCGGTCAGGATCGAGATGTCCTTGGCCTTGCCGAACTGCGCCGCCGCCAGCCCGCCGAGCTTCAGCCAGCCGCCGTCATCGAGTTCCTCCGCCTTGCCGGCACCGACAATGGCAATGCGATCAAGCGCGGAGTCGGCGGGCGCCAGAAGGTCCGCCACCGACCCCGACTTGCCGGTGAAACCGACCGCCCGGAAAGCGCGCGAAAGCTGGCCGGGCTGAGCCAGCGCTTCTACCGACGGCGCCAGCGACGGACCTTCGAGCGCGAAGGCGATCGCCGTCCCCTTCTTCTCGATGGCGGGGCGCGCGAAAGTGATCGTCGGCATGCTGGGCATTTGGAGACTCCGGCTGGCTGTGGACGCGATCTTGTCGGTTTTAGCCGGTTTGGCAAGCCGGATGCCGCCCGCTATAAGCCTGTTCCGCGGCCCGTGAATGTGTTTCGTGCGCGGTTCGGTACACGGATCGTTAACCCTGACGGCCAAACGCCGTCGTTCGCCGGATTGTCGCCGAGACAATCGCGTTGGATTTGAGATAATTTTGAACCACAATCGTCGAGCGAGGGGGATCGTGTGCGGCAAGGCGCAGTAACACGCCCATGAAGACGGTCGAACGCTATATCTTCCGGCGCGCCTTCGCGATGTTCCTGTCGACGCTCGTCGCCGTGTCGATGATCGTCTGGATCACGCAGGCACTGACACGCGTCAACGTGATCTCCGATTCGGCCGGTTCGGTTGTCGCGTTCCTCACCATCGCCTCGCTGACCTTGCCCAAGTCGATCCTCGAAGTGGTGCCCTTTGCCGTGGCGATCGGACTGGCCCAGACCTTCGCGACGATGAACACCGATTCGGAACTGGCCGTCATCAATGCCTCGGGCGCCGGCCGCATGACGGTGATCAAGCCGGCGCTCGCGCTCGCCGCGATCGCAAGCCTGACCGTCTTCGCGCTCGACACGACTCTCGCGCCGGCAAGCTGGCGCACCATGCGGCAGGTGATCTCGGACGCGCGCGGCGACCTGCTGACCTCGGTCATCCAGGAGGGCGGTTTTTCGCGGATCGAAAAGAACCTGTTCGTGCAGGTCGCCGAGCGCAAGTCGGGCGGACGCCTGTCCGGGATCTTCGTGGCCGACCAGCGCGATCCCAAGCTTGACCTCGCCTATTACGCGAAGGAAGGCACGGTGGTGAAGAAGGACGGCCAGAGCATCCTCGTGATGTCCGATGGCGAAGTCCACCGCGGCGCTCCGGGCGGGTCGGTCTCGGTGGTCCGCTTCTCGGCCTACGCCTTCGATCTCGATTCGCTGAAAAGCGACAGCGGCGGCGGGATTGTGCTTTTTCCCAAGGACCAGACCCTGTCCTACGTTCTCAATCCGCCATCGGACGACCCGATCTTCAAGCGGCGGCCGGGGCTGTTCCGTTCGGACGCAAACCGGCGGCTGACGAGCTGGCTCATCCCCATCGTCTTTTCCCTGCTGGTCGTCGGCGTCGCGGCCAATCCGGTGTCGCATCGCCAGGCGCGCATTCCTCCGCTGCTGACGGTCCTAGCGCTCGCGCTGCTGCTGCGGTGGGGAATCCTCGTGGTGGAAAACCGTGCGACGGGGTCGGTGGTCTTCGCCTGGGGGCAAATTCTGCTGCCGGTCCTGGCCTTGATGATCGCTGTCGTGTTGATTTCCACCAACCGGCGCATGAAATCGTCGTTCCACTTCACCGAAACGGCGATCGAAGCCCTCAAAAGACTGGTCGCGCGCTATCCGGCGCTGCGGTCGAGATTGCCGAAGGCGCTCAACGGAGACGCCACGCCATGATCGGCCTGACGCTCGCCCGCTATTTCTTCACGCGCCACATGGTGATCACCGCATGGTTCCTCGCCGGGACCAGTGCCTTGATTTTCCTGATTGATTTCACCGAATTTTCGACCCGTACCTCGGCCTTGCCCTCCTACAGGGCGACCACGGCACTCGCGCTCTCGGCCATGCGACTGCCATTCGTGCTGCAGCAGATCATGCCGTTCATCGCCCTGTTTGCGGCAATCGCCACGCTGACGTCGCTCAACCGGAAATACGAACTGGTGGTTGCACGTTCCACCGGCGTTTCAGCTTGGCAATTCCTGCTGCCGATCGGGTTTTCAGCCTTTCTTTTCGGTTTGTTCAGCGTTTTCGTGCTCAATCCGGCGGGCGCGGCCGGGGTTCAATATGCCAATTCGGTCGAAGCGGTGTGGAAGTCCGGCAAATCGAACGAACCGACGGCATCGGACATGCCGTGGCTGCGTCAGAAGGTCGGGGACGAGGTGACCGTGATCGGTGCGCACGCCGTCTTGAACGGCGGAACGGATCTCAGGGATGTGGCGTTCTTCCGGATCGGAAGCGATGGCGGAATCGCGGAACGAATCGACGCCAAGCGGGCTGTCCTCACCGATGGGATGTGGAACCTCACGGACGCGGAACGACGGGCGCCGAATGGCGACACGGTCAGCGAGCCGGCCATGCAGATCCCGACCAACCTCAATGCCGGCGTGGTTGGCGAGACGATCGCGCGCCCCGAAATGATCGCGTTCTATGACCTCTATCACAAGATTCAGACGGCCAATGCCTTTGGATACCAGGTCCGGGCGCTGCGGACACAGCTGCAGATGCTGCTCGCCGTGCCCCTGCTGCTGGTGGCGATGACGCTGATTGCCGCAACCTCGTCGTTGAGATTTGTCCGTTTCGGACAATCGCTTATGATGATTCTGGGTGGAATCGCCGCCGGGTTTCTGCTTTATGTCGTCTCGGTTCTGTCCAGGGCGTTCGGAGGCGCCGGTGTCGTGCCACCTGCCGTAGCCGCGTGGTTTCCCGTGGCAGCGGCGATGTTCATTGGAATGACGTACCTTTTGTACAGAGAGGACGGTTAGTGAGGTCAGCGGGAAATGTCCGGGCGCGGGGCGTTCGGCCGGCGGTTGTTGCCGGCCCGCTGATGGCGTTCGCGCTGGCGATTTTCGGCGGCTTTGCGGCGCCAGCGACCGTTCTTGCCCAGGAATTCGGCGTGCCCGCCGATGTCGGCGGCGGCCAGATGCTGCTCGAGGCCGACACGCTGGTCTACGACAACGACAACCAGACGGTGACCGCGGTCGGCGCGGTGCGGATCGAATACAACGGCTATCATCTGGTCGCGCAGCGCGTGACCTACAACCAGCGCACCGGGCGCCTGATCGCCTCGGGCGGGGTGGAACTGATCGATCCCAAGGGGACGAAGGTCTCGTCCGATCACGTCGACATTACCGACGACTTCAAGGACGGCTTCGTCAATGCGCTGAGGGTGGAGACCGCCGACAAGGTGTATTTCGGCGCCGAAAGCGCCGAACGCAAGAACGGCGAGGTGACGACGTTCATGAACGGCGTCTACACCGCGTGCGAACCTTGCGAGGAGAACCCGGACAAACCGCCGATCTGGCGGGTCAAGGCAGCCAAGATCATCTGGGACGGCAAGGCCAAGACGATCCGATTCGAACGTCCGCGTTTCGAACTGTTCGGCATGCCGATCGCGGGCCTGCCCTATTTCGAGATCGCCGACCCCACGGTGAAGCGCAAATCCGGTTTCCTGATCCCGTCGATCGGCTACAAGACCGAACTGGGCTACAGCGCCAAGGTCCCTTATTACATCGCCCTCTCGCCGACCTATGACGCCACTGTCTATGGCACCTACTATTCCCGCCAGGGCTTTCTTGGCGAAGCGGAATGGCGGCAGAAATTCGACACCGGCTCGTTCACGTTACGCGCCGCGGGTATCCACCAGAACAATCCCTCCGCCTTCAATGCCGGAACGGTCGATTCGACGGTGACCAATCGCGGCATGATTGGCACGACCGGGCGTTTCCAGCCGAATTCGCGCTGGACCTTCGGTTGGAACATCCTCGCGCAGACGGACAAGAATTTCGCCCACCGCTACGGCATCGACGGCTATTCCGACTACCAGTACACCTCCGAGATCTTCCTGACCGGTCTCAACGACCGCAATTTCTTCGACCTGAGGGCGCAGAAATTCTCCGTTCAGGAGTCGATCCTCGACAGCAACGCGAAGGCGCGCAATCCCGTTCAGCCCTGGGTGCTTCCGTCCTTCGACTATTCGTGGACCGCCGACCAGCCGGTGCTCGGCGGCGAGCTGAATGTCGACGTGAATGCGCGCCTGCTGAAGCGGAGCCGTCAGGACTATTACGATTCGATGCTCGACCCGGATTACCCGGCGACCGCGCCCGACTATACCGCCCTTCGCGGCGCCGACGGCGAGAACAGTCGCTTGACCGCGGAGGTCGAGTGGAAGCGGACGACGATCGCGCCCGGCGGCCTGGCGATCACCACGCTGCTGGCGGCGCGCGGCGACGCGCTGCAGATGGATTCGCGGGCGATCACGTCGATCATCAACTACAACGCGGGCGCCGACGCGCGCGCCGCCTATTACCGTGCGATGGCGACCGCCGGCCTCGAACTGCGCTGGCCCGTGCTCTTCTCGACCACCAGCGCCACGCATGTGCTTGAACCGGTGGCGCAGATTTTCGTGCGCCCGAGCGAAATGCACGCCGCGACGCTCGGCATTCCGAACGAGGACGCGCAGAGCCTCGTCTTCGACGCCACCACCCTGTTCGAGCGTGACAAGTTCTCCGGCTGGGACCGGATGGAAGGTGGCACGCGGGCCAATCTAGGATTCCGCTACTCCGGCAGTTTCTCCAACGGCTGGTCGGCCAACGCCATTTTCGGCCAGTCCTTCCACCTCGCGGGAATCAACTCTTACGCGTCGCCGGACCTGGTCAATGTCGGCGCCTATTCGGGGCTTGAGACCAACCGGTCCGACTATGTCGGCATGATCGGCCTCGCAAACGATCGCGGCTTCTCGGCGTCCGTGAAAGGGCGGTTCGACGAGTCGACCTTCGCGGTACGGCGCGCGGAGGCGGCGCTGGGCTATTCCAGCACCCTGGGTTCCATCTCCGGGCGCTACGCCTTCATCGACGCCCAGCCGACCTACGGATTCCCGAACGACCGCCACGAAATCACGTTGTCGGGCAGTGCGCGGATCGACGAAAACTGGAAGGTGTTCGCGTCCGGCACCTATGACATCGCCTCCAACGTCCTGACCAGGAACTCGCTCGGTTTCGGCTACAATGACGAGTGCTTCATCTATTCCATGACCTATAACGAGGTCCGCAAGGTCACCGATCCGAGCGATGTCACGCGGTCGTTCGGTTTCAACGTGTCCCTGCGCACGATCGGCGATTTCGGGACGAACACCTCGGGGCTGACGAATTGAGAAGCGGCCACGCTTTGGCCAAACTGGCGCGCGAAGGACAGCCGTCCATGCAATTCGCCTCGCGGCCAGACCGGACCATGCCATGACCCTGACCAAAGCACTCCCCTTTCACGCCGGCCAGTTCCTCTTGGCTTTGGCCCTTTCGTTCGGCCTGCTCTTGGCTGCCGCGTTCGCGCCGGCTTTCGCAAGCGAAATCAAGATTATCGTCAACGGCGTACCGATCACGAGCTATGACCTACAGAGGCGCGCGGCCTTCTACCGGCTTGCCCACAAGCCGGGCGGTGCGGCGGCTGTGAAAGCCGAACTCATCGACCAGGCGCTGCAAAACGCGGAGATCAAGCGACTCGGCATCAGGATCCCGGACAAGGCGGTGGACGAGGCCTATGCGCGCTTCGCCGGGCAGAACAAGCTGAGCGCCCGCCAGATGGATCAGATCATGAACCAATCCGGCGTGACGCCCCAGCATTTCAAGGAGTTCATCCGCACGCAGATCGGTTGGGGACAGGCGCTCGGTGCCCGCTATCGCAGCGAGGGCATGGTGTCGGAAACGGACGCGGTCAAGCGCATGCTCGGCTCAGGCGGCCAGAAGCCGACGGCAACCGAATACATGCTGCAGCAGGTGATCTTCGTCGTGCCGGCCGCCGAACGGAAGGCCAAGCTCGGCGCCCGCAAGCGCGAAGCCGAGGCGCTGCGCCAGAGGTTCCGGGGCTGCGACAGCACCCGCGAATTTGCCAAGGGCCTCGTCGACGTGACCGTCCGCGACCTTGGCCGGGTGCTCGCGCCGGAACTGCCGCCGGACTGGGAGAAATCCATCAAGGCAACGGCGACGGGCCAGGCAACGCCGGTGCGCGAAACCGACAAGGGAGCCGAATTCATCGGCATCTGCTCGGCGCGCGACGTTTCCGACGACCGGGTCGCGCAGATGGTGTTTTCCGCCGAAGGCACCAACGACGAGAAAGCCGATTCCCTGACCAAGAAATATCTCGAAGACCTCCGTGGCAAGGCCAAGATCCAGGAGCGGTGACGAGCCCGGGCCGCTGGCCCTGACGTCCGGCGACCCTTCGGGAATAGGACCCGAAATCGCGATCTTCGCGTGGCAGGACCGTGGACGGACGGGTTTGGCCCCGTTCATTCTGCTTGGCGATCCAAACCTCGTCGCCGCGCGTGCCCGCCGCCTCGGATTGGATATCCCGCTGGCAGAAGTCGGTTTCGACGATGCCGGCGACCGTTTCGATACGGCGTTGCCGATTTTTCCGCTGAACCATCGCATGGTGGATGCCCCGGGAACGCCCCTGGCGGCGAATGCGCCGGGGATCATCGAATCGATCGACCGCGCGGTTGCCGCTGTCCTCGCCGGGCAGGGGTCGGCGGTCGTCACCTGCCCGATCGCCAAAAAGCCCTTGTACGAAGCCGGATTCCGTTTTCCCGGCCACACGGAATATCTCGCCCATCTGGCGGAAGCGGCCACCGGACGGCCGGTGCGCCCGGTGATGATGCTCGCCGGGCCGCAGTTGCGCGCCGTGCCGGCGACTATCCACGTGCCGCTCGCCGCGGTGCCGGGCCTTGTAACGCGAGACCTGATCGTGGAAACCGCCCGGATCATGGCGCATGACCTGCGCCATCGGTTCGGCATCGCCGAGCCGCGCATCGCGGTCGCGGGACTGAACCCGCACGCCGGAGAAGGCGGCGCGCTCGGCCAGGAGGATGATGCCGTCATCCGTCCGGCGGTCGCGCGACTTGTTGCCGATGGCATTGCCGCCTTCGGTCCCCTGCCCGCCGATACGATGTTCCATGATCGGGCGCGCGCGACCTATGACGCGGCGCTGTGCATGTATCACGATCAGGCGCTGATCCCGGCAAAGGCGCTGGCCTTCGACCAGACCGTCAACGTAACGCTCGGCCTTCCCTTCATCCGGACCTCCCCCGACCACGGGACCGCCTTCGACATTGCCGGCGAGGGCGTCGCGAAGCCCGACAGTCTGGTTGCCGCGCTGCATTTGGCGGGGCAGCTCGCCGCCCATGAGGCTGCCGCGTGAACGACGGCCTTCCGCCATTGCGTGAGGTCGTCGAACGTTACGGCATCGCAGCGAAGAAGGCGCTCGGGCAGAACTTCCTGTTCGACCTCAACCTGACGGCCAAGGTCGCGCGGGCCGCGGGCGACCTTGCCGGCGCGACCGTCATCGAGGTTGGTCCGGGCCCTGGCGGGCTGACGCGGGCGCTGCTCTCGGCCGGGGCCGCCAAGGTCGTCGCCATCGAGCGCGACGAACGGTGCGTGGCTGCACTGGAGGCCGTTTCGGCGCACTGGCCCGGCCGTCTGGAGATCGTTTCAGGCGACGCGCTGAAGACCGACATTCCCGCCCTCGCGCAAGGCAAGACGGTGAAGATCATCGCCAATCTGCCCTACAATATCGGTACCGAACTGCTTGTCGGCTGGCTGACCGCGCCGTGGCCGCCTTTCTGGGAAAGCCTGACGCTGATGTTCCAGCGCGAGGTCGCCGAGCGCATCGTCGCCGAACCGGGGGACAACGCCTATGGCCGGCTCGGGGTTCTTGCCGGCTGGCGAACGGAGGCGAGAATTGCCTTCGATATTCCGCCCCAGGCGTTTTCGCCGCCACCAAAAGTGTGGTCGAGCGTCGTCCACATCACGCCGCGCCGTGAACCCTTGCCGGCGGATTTGGCAAAGCTCGAGCGCGTGACTCAGGCCGCCTTCGGGCAACGCCGCAAGATGCTGCGGCAGAGCCTGAAACCGTTGGGCGGAGTAACCCTGCTGACACGCTGCGGGATCGACGCCACCCGGAGAGCCGAGACGCTCTCGGTCGCCGAATTCGTCCAGCTGGCGAACGCCGTCTGACGCTCAGGCAATCGGCTCTTCGAGCAGTCCGGTCACGAACTCGAACATGCCGTGGCGGCGGTCGCGGCGCAGTCGCTCGGCCTGGACGATGGCCTTTACCGCGGCGAAGGCGCGGTCGAGATCGTCGTTGACGATGACGTAATCGTATTTGCGCCACTGCTCGATCTCGCGGCGGGCGTTGTCGAGACGGGTCGCGATGGTCACGTCGGAATCCTCCGCACGACGCTTGAGCCTCGCCTTCAGTTCCGCCATCGACGGCGGCAGGATGAAGATCGAAACGACATCCCCGCGCATGCGCTCCTTCAGCTGGTCGGCGCCTTGCCAGTCGATGTCGAAAAGCATGTCCCGGCCCTCGGAGAGCGCCATCTCGGCCGGTTCGCGCGGCGTGCCATAGAGATTGCCGTGGACCTCGGCCCATTCGATGAGCGCATCGGTGTCCCGCAGCCGTTCAAAATCGCGGGCTGAAACGAAATGATAGTGAACACCGTCGATCTCAGAACCACGGCGCGGGCGCGTGGTCACGCTGACGGACAGTTCAAAAGAGGGATCCCCTTCCAGCAACAGCCGTGAGATCGTCGACTTGCCGGCACCCGACGGCGACGACAGGACGAGCATCAGGCCGCGGCGTGCAATCGTCTCACTGCGGATGGCCTTGGCCATGATCACTCCAGATTCTGGACCTGTTCGCGAAACTGATCGACGACACCCTTCAGGCGCAGGCCTATTGCGGTAAGCGACGCGGCATTCGACTTCGAGCACAGCGTATTCGATTCGCGGATGAATTCCTGCGAAAGGAAATCGAGCTTGCGGCCGACGGGGCCACCGGTTTCGATCAGTTCGCGGGCCGCCGCCACATGGGCGGCGAGGCGGTCGAGTTCCTCGCGAACGTCAGCGCGGGTGGCAAGCAGCGCGGCCTCCTGATGCAGGCGGGCCTCATCGAGGCCCGACGATGCCCCGAGCAGCAGCCGGACCTGCTCGCCGATACGCGCGCGGATCGCGGCGGGGTCGCGCGCGGGATCGGCTTCGGCTTCCCGGGAAAGGACTTCGATGGCAGCGACATGGCCGAGCAGGACCGGCGCCAGAACCTGGCCCTCGGCAGCGCGCGCTGCCGCGAGCGCTTCGATGGCGCGTTCGAGCCCGGCGAGTAGCGCCGCATCGTTCGCAGCGCGCTCCTCCTCGTCCTGTTCGGGCTCGGCCGGTTCCATGACGCCGCGCAGCGCCAGCAAACCATCCGCGCTTGGCGGGGCAAGGCCATGGTCCGCGGCGAGTTGCGTCGCACGCGCCGCGACCTCGCGCAACAGGGCCTCGTTGATCACCGGCGCGGAGACCGATGCCTGGCGCGCCAGCGTCAGCGTCGCCTGGATATTGCCGCGGCCGAACCTGCGCTGAACGGCCTGGCGAACCGAGGTCTCGAGACGCTCGAGGCCGGGCGGAAGGCGAAGGCGAACCTCCAGGCCCTTGCCGTTGACCGAGCGCAGCTCCCAGGCGAAGCCCGTGCCGTGCACCATGCCCTCGGCACGGGCGAAGCCCGTCATCGATGAAACGCTCATGCAGCCCCCTGCCCGCTCCCCGGCGGGCTATTGCTGTGTCGTCGCGCCCGGCTTCGCGTCGCCGGAAGCCCCGGCCTTGCTGTCCTCGGCCCGTTTCTTCTCGATCGCCCGCCAACGTTCGACATTGGCGTTGTGTTCCTCGAGCGTCGAGGCAAAGGCATGGCCGCCGGTGCCATCGGCAACGAAATAGAGATCATTCGTGACCGCCGGATTGGCAACCGCCTCCAGTGCCGCCCGCCCCGGATTGGCGATCGGCGACGGCGGCAGGCCCTTGATCTTGTAGGTGTTGAAAGGCGTGTCCTTGTCGAGGTCCGACTGGTAGATCGGTCGGTCCGCCGGCTTTCCCGCACCTGCGAACAGGCCATAGATCACCGTCGGATCGGACTGCAGCTTCATGCCCTTCTTCAGCCGGTTGACAAAGACGGCGGCAACGCGCGGGCGCTCGGCGGCGATGCCGGTTTCCTTCTCCACGATCGACGCCAGGGTCACGAACTCGTTGACGTCCTTGATCGGCAGGTCGGGTTTGCGCGCGGCCCAGATCTTCTCCACCAGCGCCCTTTGATCCGACACCATCTTGCCGACGATGCCCGCACGCGTCATTCCACGGGCAAAGAGGATCGTATCGGCGGCAAGGCTGCCCTCGGCAGGCGTGTCGGCGGGAAGGTCGCCGACCAGAACGGGATCGGCCGTGACCTTCGCCAGGGCCTGCGACACCGTCCAGCCTTCCGGAATGGTCAGCGGATAGAGAATCGACTTGCCGCTGGCCAGCACATCCATGATGTCGCGCATGGAGGCGTGCGCCTTGATCGCATATTCGCCGGCCTTCAGCTGCCCGTCGCGGCCATTGGCTCTCACGCCGAGCTGGAAGATCCGTGCGTCGCTGACGAGACCGCGCTCCTCCAGCGCCGCCGAGATGCCCGACAGACCGGTGTTGGGCCTCAATTCGAACGTGGTGTCCTGCGGCGCCGGTCCCGCCTTGTCGAATTCGCGTTTGCCGTACCAGGCGAGCGCGGCTCCGACGATGACGGCGACCATCAGCAGCGACATCAGGAAATTCAGGAAGACGACGATCTGGCTGCGCGAAGTGCGCGACCGTCTGGCCCGCGGTGCCTGCGCGCCGGCGGAAGCTCCCGAAGCGGCGGGCGCGCCTTGCGATTCAGCATATTGATTCAACGTGTCAGTCATATCCGGCGGTCTCTCGCATTGCCTTGCCGCAGCACAGGCCCGGCGACGGAATCGAACTAATTGTCAATCTGGCCGAATTCGCGGCGCCAGTCGTTCAGGCTTCGTAGCGCTTGAAAATCAGCGTCGCGTTGGTTCCGCCGAAACCGAAGGAATTCGACATGGCGACGTCGATCCGACGCTGACGCGCAGCGTTGGGCACCAGGTCGATGGCGGTCGCGACTTCCGGGTTCTCGAGGTTGATGGTCGGCGGCGCGACGTTGTCGCGGATGGCCAGCAGCGAGAAGATCGCCTCGGCGGCGCCGGCGGCGCCGAGAAGGTGGCCGACCGCCGACTTGGTCGACGACATCGAGATGGTCGACGCGGCGTTGCCGACAAGGCGCTCCACAGCGCCGAGCTCGATCGTGTCGGCCATGGTCGAGGTGCCGTGGGCATTGATGTAGTCGAGATCGGAGGGGACGAGACCCGCCCGCTTCATTGCCGCGCTCATGCAACGGAACGCGCCGTCGCCATCCTCGGACGGGGCGGTGATGTGATAGGCGTCGCCCGACATGCCGTAGCCGACGATCTCGCCGTAGATCTTCGCGCCGCGGGCCTTGGCGTGCTCCAGTTCTTCCAGCACCACGACGCCGGCCCCCTCGCCCATGACGAAGCCGTCGCGGTCGCGATCATAGGGGCGCGACGCGTGGGTCGGGTCTTCGTTGCGCTTGGTCGAGAGCGCGCGGCAGGCAGCGAAACCCGCCATGGAAAGGCGGGTGATCGGCGATTCGGCGCCGCCGGCAAGCATGACATCGGCATCGCCGAACATGATCAGGCGCGAGGCGTCTCCGATCGCATGCGCCCCGGTCGAACACGCGGTCACGACCGCATGGTTCGGGCCCTTCAGCCCGTGACGGATCGAAACCTGGCCGGAAACGAGGTTGATGATGTTGCCTGGAATGAAGAACGGCGAAATGCGTCGCGGGCCCTTCTGCTCAAGCACGAGCGTCTGGTCGGAAATGCCCTCGATACCGCCGATGCCGGAGCCTATCATCACGCCGGTGGCGCAACGGTCGGCCTCGGTCTGCGGATGCCAGCCGGCGTCGTTCAACGCCTGGTCGGCGGCAACGATGCCATAGAGGATGAAATCGCCGATCTTGCGCTGTTCCTTGGCCTCAAGGAACTGGTCGGGATTGAGGCTGCCGTCGGAGCCGTCGCCGCGCGGGATGACATGGGCGATCTTGCAGGCAAGATCGTCGACAGGAAACTTGTCGATGACGCGCGCCGCACTGACGCCCGCCAGCAACTTCTTCCAGCCCAGTTCGGCGCCCACCCCATAGGGAGAGACGAGCCCGATTCCGGTTACGACAACACGCCTCACGCGGGACCCCTCCCATCGCGGCGGGGGCGATGCCCCCGCACAACCGGCTGAACGATGTCAGCCCTTGGCCTTGTCGATGTACTTCACCGCGTCGCCGACGGTCAGGATGGTCTCGGCTGCATCGTCGGGGATTTCCACGCCGAATTCCTCTTCGAAAGCCATGACGAGTTCGACGGTGTCGAGGCTGTCCGCGCCCAGATCGTCGATAAAGCTCGCGGCCTCGTTGACCTTGTCGGCGTCCACGCCGAGATGCTCGACGACGATTTTCTTGACGCGTTCGGCGGTGTCGCTCATGTCTGACCCCTCATAGGTTCCGTTGATCTGATGCCACGCCAGCGTGAAAAAATGGCAGGTCGCTGACGGTCGTTCGGGCGGCGATTATCACGAAATCCCGCGTGCGTCCAAGCCGAAATTCGGCTTTCCCATGCCTCAGATCATCGCCATTCCGCCGTTGACGTGAATGGTCTGTCCGGTGACGTACCCTGCTTCCGCCGATGCGAGAAACAGCACGGCGGAGGCGATTTCGTCGCCCGTTCCCATGCAACTTGCCCGGATCGACGCCGTGATTCCCGCCCTGTGCAGTCCGGCGGCCATGCTACGGCTGCAAGAATTGCGCCGCCAACGTTCATTTCGCGCCGGTCGTCAGCAGCAGTTCGTTCGGGCCGGTCCAGCCCGCGTCCGTATCGAACACCGACAATTTGGCGGCCATTTCCGCCCAAGCCAATTCCCGCTCGGCAGCCTCCAGGCGTCCCAGCACCTGCATCACGGGCGCGGCTGAAGAGCGGATGAAATCGAGATACGCGTTCGCCGATGCCAGATCAAACGGCGCGTTGACCCGCGTGGTCACGCAGTCCATGAAGCCCGCCTCGGCAAACAGGCCCTCAAGATGACCTGACTTGCCCAGGCTCAACAGACTGCCGGGACGGTACGGATCGACCGCGGGCAGACCCGCGTGCTCGAGCGCGGTCGACATCAGAATTTGCAGGCACGGATTAGTCTCGGCGCTCGAAAATACCAATGCACACAACTTCCCGCCCGGCTTGAGCACGCGTCGGATTTCCCGCAAGCCCTTGAGCGGATCGGGCAGGAACATCAGGCCGAGGCGGCAGACCGCTGCATCGAACGTGTTGTCGGCGAAATCCAGCGTCTCGCTGTCCGAGATCGCCGTCGCGATATTGGCAAAGCCGGCCGCCGCCGCATTGGCCTTGGCAAACTCCAGAATCGCCGGGGAGATGTCAGTGGCCGTCACGGACCCCGAAGAACCGACCAGTGCTGCGATATCGATGGTCTGGTCTCCCGCGCCGGCGGCGACATCCAGAACACGCATGCCCGCGCCGATCCCTGCCATGTTCAGCATTGCCTGCGTTGGAGAGAGCAACCACGGCCTTATAACGGCGGTACTTGCGTTCCAGCCGCTGGCCGTGCTGTTCCATTGCATGGTCATGACCCGTTTGAATTCACCGGAATCGAAAATCGCCAACATCGTGTTTCTCCGCGCTGAATGCCGCCGCCTCGACGAGACCGGCCTCAAGGATCCAGGTTAGCGTCCGCAGCGTGATCGCGGCAGCAGCGTATGTGGACGGCGCATCGTCAGGGATGCATAACTGCCTGATGATCGACTGGAGTGACCTTCGTTACTTTCTCGCGGTGGCGCGGCAAGGCAGTACGCTTGCCGCAGCGCGGGCCATAGCCGTCAGCCAGTCCACCGTCCACCGTCGCCTCGACGTACTCGAGTCGCAACTCGGCCGGCCGCTCGTCATACGCCATCCGACCGGCTACCGGTTGACCCCCTTCGGCCTGTCGATGCTTCCCTACGCCGAAGAGGTCGAACAGGCGGTATTGCGATTCGAGCAGCATCGGGAGTCAATTGGACGAGATGAGGTCGGCGTCGTCCGCCTCACCTGCCCCGAGCCTATCATGGCGCTCATGATCAAGACGGGCCTCATAGACCGTTTTCAGACGCGCTATCCGGATCTGCGCGTCGAGTTCGTAATGAGCGACAGGTATCTCGATCTGGCGAAGGGCGACGCCGATGTCGCGCTGCGTTCCGGCGATACCGAAGATGGCGCGCTGGTCGGACGCAAGATCGCCGATTCCGTTTGGGCGATCTACGCTAGCCAGGCGTTCCTCGACCGCCTCGGCAAACCGGGATCAATCGCCGACATCGCCCGGTTTCCTCTCGCCGGCCTCGATGAATCGATGGCCGGCCATCGCCTGTCGAAATGGCTGGCGGAGGTCGCGCCACATGGCGCGATTTCCTCGCGCAACAATTCGATGCTCGGCATGATGCAGGCGATCCGTTCGGGACTCGGCCTTGGCGCATTGCCGGCCGCGCTCGGTGACAAGGACGCAGACCTTGTCCGCGTCCTTGGTCCTATCCCGGAACTGACGCGCGCCTGGCGGATCCTGACCGTTCCGGAACTTCGAAAGACACCACGTGTAGCGGCATTTTTCGAGTTCATAGCCAGCGAATCGGAAGCGTTGCGACCAATCCTGACCGGTTGAGGCGCGTGCCGCCTCAGATCATCGCCATTCCGCCGTTGACGTGAATGGTCTGTCCGGTGACGTATCCAGCGTCCGGCGACGCGAGAAACAGCACGGCGGAGGCGATTTCGTCGCCCGTTCCCATGCGTTTCATCGGAATCGCGCCCAAAATGGCCTCGCGCTGCTTGTCATTGAGCTTCCCGGTCATCGCTGAATCGATAAAGCCGGGCGCTACGCAATTGACCGTGATCGAGCGAGAGGCGATCTCCTGGGCCAGCGACTTGGAAAAGCCGATCATGCCGGCCTTCGACGCACAATAATTCGCCTGCCCCGGATTGCCGGTGACGCCGACGACGGAGGTGATGTTGACGATGCGCCCCCAGCGGCGGCGCATCATCGGGTGCGTGAGCTCGCGGGTGAGAATAAAGGCGGCGGTCAGGTTGACCTCCATCACGGCATCCCAGTCGGCATCCGACATGCGCACAAAGAGGCCGTCGCGGGTGATGCCGGCATTGTTGACGAGGATATCGACGCCGCCGAGGTCGGCTTCCGCCTTCGCCGCGAGCGCCTTGACCTCGGCGCGGTCCGACAGGTTGGCCGGAAAGGTCAACGTCCGTTCGCCCAGTTCGGCGGCCAGCGCCTCGAGTTTCTCAACCCGGGTGCCGTGCAGGCCGACGATGGCGCCGGCCGCGTGAAGCGTGCGCGCAACCGCCTCGCCGATACCGCCGGACGCGCCGGTGACGAGGGCCTTCTTGCCGCTCAGATCGAACATGGGCTTTCCCTTCTCCAGACGATTCTACTCAGGCGAGCGCGGCAAGCGCTGCATCGACGTCCGCCGTAGTGCCGACATTGGCGGTAGCAAGGTCGCGCGCGATACGGCGCGCCAGTCCCGACAACACCTTGCCGGAACCAATTTCATAAAGAGTCGTGACGCCGTTGGCGGCGAACCATTCGACCGTCTCGCGCCACCGCACGCGCCCGGTGACCTGTTCTACCAGACGGCGGGCGATCTCCTCGGGATCGGACAACGGCGAGACGGTGACGTTGGCGACGACTGGTACGGAAGGGGCGCTCTTGGCAACACCGGCGAGGGCTTCGCGCATCGCGTCGGCGGCCGGTTGCATCAGGGCCGAATGGAAGGGCGCCGACACCGGCAACGGAATCGTCCGCTTTGCGCCCTTGGCGCTGGCAATGGCCGAAGCGCGTTCGACAGCGTCCTTGGCGCCGGAGATGACCAGCTGGCCGCCACCATTGTCATTCGCGATCTGGACGGCGCCGCCGGCTTCCGCGCACGCTGTTTCGACATCGCCCTGCTCCAGGCCGAGGATCGCGGCCATCGCGCCGGCGCCGACCGGAACCGCCTTCTGCATCGCGTCACCGCGGATGCGCAGCAGGCGCGCGGTGTCGGCAAGAGAGAAGACTCCGGCGGCGCAAAGGGCCGAGTATTCGCCAAGCGAATGACCGGCGACGTAGGAGACCTTGTCCTTCAACACGAAGCCGCGCGCTTCAAGCGCGCGCAGCGCCGCCATCGACACCGCCATCAGCGCCGGTTGGGCGTTGGCGGTCAGCGTCAGCGTCTCCTCCGGTCCGTCCCACATGAGCGCCGAAAGCTTCTGGCCCAGGGCTTCGTCGACCTCTTCGAACACGGCCCGGGATTCCGGAAATGCCTCGGAAAGGTCCTTGCCCATGCCAACCGACTGGCTGCCCTGACCGGGAAATGTGAACGCTATCGCCATCTGGCCCCCGTCATCCTCGAAGACTAGGCGCATGAACGGCTTGCGCCGCCAAGTCAAGCGGCCGGGGCCAGGCGGGGGTTGAAGCGTCGCGGCAAGGTCCCATATGAGCCGGGCAATATCGCCCGAACGCACTTCCGGGACGCACGATGGATTTTGTCCTCATTCTCGCCGGCCTCGCGATGCTGTTCTTCGGCGGCGAGGGCCTGGTCCGCGGCGCGGTTGCCATTGCCGAACGGCAGCGCATTTCCAAACTGGCCATCGGCTTGACCATCGTCGGCATGGGGACCTCGTTTCCCGAACTTCTCGTGTCCGTTCGCGCCGCGCTCGCCAGCGCTCCGGACATCGCCGTCGGCAATGTCGTCGGCTCCAACCTGTCCAACATCCTGGTGATCCTCGGCACGGCGGCGCTGGTCGCGCCGATCACCGGCTGGAACGGCAATGTGAGGCGCGACACGCTTTTTGGCGTGGCCGCGGCATTCGGCGTCCTGCTGCTCGGCTTCTACGGTTCGGTACCGCGGACTGCCGGCCTCTTCATGGTCGCCGCGCTGGCCTTCTACCTGCGCTTTGCCTACCAGCAGGGCAAATCCGATCCGCCGGCGGTGGTGGAGCATTTCGAGGAAGAAGTGCCGCATGCGATGACAACGCGCGCCGCCCTTTTCTGGGTGTTCGGCGGCCTCTTGCTGCTGTTCGCCGGCGCCGAGGCACTGGTCACTGGGGCGGTGACGATCGCGCGCGATTTCGGCATTTCGGAGCGGGTCATCGGACTGACCATCGTCGCCATCGGCACGTCGCTGCCCGAACTCGCCGCTTCGCTGGCGGCAGCCCTTCGTGGGCACTCCGATGTTGCCATCGGCAATGTCGCAGGTTCGAACGTCTTCAACATCCTCGGCATCCTGGGCGTCACCTCGATTGTCCAGCCGATGACCATCGCGCCGGGAATTGCCAACGTCGATATCCCGCTGATGGCGGCGGCGATGGTTGCGCTGGCGGTCATGATGTTCCGCCTGACCGCGCTGTCCCGGAAGGTCGGCATCGCATTGCTGACGGCCTACGCCGCTTACGTCGCCTTGCTGATCTCCTGATCCACCGGTGTTGCCTGCCAATGAGGCCATTCCGATCGGTGATGGATCGCATCGCAATTTGTCGCTGGTGCGATCCATCGCGCATGGCATGGTAGGGGCATGTCCTCCGAAGCCATCCATCTTCCGATCGTTCTCGCCGCCGCCTTCATGGCAACGGCGAGCCCCGGCCCCTCGACAATGGCGACGGCAGCGACCGCCATGTCGTCCGGCCGGATCCCGGCCTATGCCCTTGTCGCCGGTATCCTGACGGGTTCGCTGACCTGGTCGCTGGCGGCGGCCTTCGGGCTTGGCGCCGTCATGCTCGCGCACCCGTGGCTGTTCGAGGCGATGCGCTACGCCGGCGCTGCCTATCTGCTCTATCTGGCTGTACTGAGCGGGCGCGCGGCGTTGCGGCCGGGCGCGGCGAACCTCAATGCGGTCTCGGCCGGTTCCCTTGCCGCCTTCTACGGCAAGGGGCTGGCGATGCATCTTTCCAATCCGAAGGTGATCCTTTTCTTCGGCGCACTCTATTCCGTCGGCATTCCGCGCTCGGCGAGCGCCGGCGAAATCGCCTTCGTCGTCGCCGCGGTGTGGATGCAATCGATCGCGATCTTCATGGTCTATGCGACGCTGTTCTCGCTGCCGCGCACGGTCGCGACCTATGCCCGGATCCGCCGCTGGTTCGAGAGCGCCTTCTCCGCCGTCTTCGCCTATGCCGGCGTGCGCCTGCTCTTCGCAAAGCTTGTCTGAAGGCGTCGACGACCGCACAGCTGCCTTCGCACTTGCAAAATTCCGGTCGCTCCTGTAGAGCCGCGCCATTCGCCGGTCGTGGCCGGGGGCTGAACGGAAGGCCGGAGGCAACTCCGGTGGGAAATCGGAACGGTTTCCTGCTTCCTGTGTCTTCGCTCAGAACCGCACCGGAACGTCCCTTTCTTCCCCGCGAAAGCGGAAAGGCAGGGTTCGCGAGGCTTCGCGCCCGTTCGGCGAAAAAGGAAGAAAGGCAAGACATGGCTCTCTACGAACACGTGTTCCTTGCCCGCCAGGACCTGTCGCAGCAGCAGGTCGATGCCCTCGTCGAACAGTACAAGGGGATCGTCGAAGCTGCCGGGGGCTCTGTGGGCCGGATCGAAAACTGGGGACTGAAGTCCCTCGCCTACCGCATCAAGAAGAACCGCAAGGCCTATTTCACGCTGATCGACATCGATGCCCCGGCTTCGGCCGTGCGCGAGATCGAGCGCCAGCAGGGTCTTTCGGAAGACGTGCTGCGCTTCATGACGCTGCGCGTTGAAAAGCATGAAGCCGGCCCGTCGGCGATGCTGGCGCGTCGCGACCGTGACGACCGCGAACGCGGCGACCGCTTCGAGCGCGGCCCGCGCCGTGATCGTGACGATGGCCCGCGCCGCGACCGCGACGACCGTCCGCCGCGCCGCCCCCGTGACGAAGAAGGAGCCGCGTGATGAACGAGACCGTTGTTCCGGCCGTGCGCCGCCCGTTCCATCGCCGCCGCAAGACCTGCCCGTTCTCGGGCGCCAATGCGCCGGTCATCGACTACAAGGACGTCAAGCTCCTGCAGCGCTACATTTCCGAGCGCGGCAAGATCGTGCCGTCGCGCATCACCGCGGTTTCGGCCAAGAAGCAGCGCGAGCTCGCCCAGGCGATCAAACGCGCCCGCTTCCTCGGACTGCTGCCCTACCTGGTGAAGTAATCTCCTGCGGAGCGGCTCCGGCCGCTCCGTTTCCACCGCTGGGCGGGGCGATTGCCCCCGTCCTAACTGCCGGCCCGGCAGGACAGCGTCAGCGCGAAGAGAAAAGCGCCCCGCCGCCTGACCGGGATAATCCAACGGCCGATGCGATCGGCCCAACGTCAGGACAACGACAATGGATGTCATCCTTCTCGAACGCGTCGCCAAGCTCGGCCAGATGGGCGAAGTCGTGCGCGTCAAGGCGGGCTATGCCCGCAACTACCTGCTGCCGCGCGGCAAGGCGCTGCGCGCCAGCGAAGGCAACAAGAAGCGCTTCGAGGCCGAGCGCGCGGTACTCGAGGCCCGCAACCTCGAGCGTAAGGGCGAGGCCCAGAAGGTCGCCGACAAGCTGAACGGCAAGAGCTTCACCGTCATCCGCTCCGCCGGCGAGACCGGCCAGCTCTACGGCTCGGTGTCAAGCCGCGACGTCGCCGACCTGCTGATCGCCGACGGCTTCAACGTCGCGCGCAGCCAGGTCGAGCTGACCTCCCCGATCAAGTCGATCGGCCTGTCGACCGTCGCCATCGCCCTGCACCCGGAAGTCGAGGCCCAGGTGACCATCAATGTCGCCCGCACCGCCGACGAAGCCGAGCGCCAGGCCAAGGGCGAGACGCTGACCACGGCCGAGGCGATCTATGGCGAGGACGTCAACGACGCCGCCCGCCCGGATGCCTTCTTCGACCCGAACGCCGAGGAGGCCGAGGAAGGCTGATCCTTCTTCACCATCCGGTTCTAGAAGCGCCCGGGCACTGTCCCGGGCGTTTTCGTTTGATCGGCACAGCGCGGCAACGATATTCGTTGTATTCCGCGCCGCAGCGTGATTCGCCGTCAAGCCCTTACGCGGAAATCCCCGCGTTGCCTGTGGATATCGGGTGCATGCCGCATCGTCGCAGGCGGATGGCGGTCCGTGTCTGGTAACCGGGAAGGGAAGCAGGAATTTTCGTCATGGCCGAAGCCGCCCGCAAGCTCGCCGCAGCCGAGTCCCAGATCTATCGCGAGGCGCCGGCCAACATCGAGGCGGAACAGGCGCTGCTCGGCGCCATCCTCGTCAACAACGACGCCTTCTATCGCGTCTCCGATTTCCTCAAGGCCAGCCATTTCCACGAACCGCTGCACCGGCGCATCTTCGAGGTGGCGGCCGATTTCGTCCGCATGGGCAAGACCGCCAATCCGGTCACCATCAAGACCTTCCTTCCGGCCGAGGAAAAGGTCGGCGACATGACGGTCGCCGTCTATCTCGCCCGCCTGGCGGCGGAAGCGGTCACCGTCATCAATGCCGAGGACTATGGCCGCGCCATCTACGATCTGGCGACGCGGCGCGCGCTGATCACCATCGGCGAGGACATGGTCAACATCTCCTACGACGCGCCGGTGGACATGCCGCCGCAGGCGCTGATCGAGGATGCCGAACGCCGGCTGTTCGAAGTGGCCGAAACCGGCCGCTACGACGGCGGCTTCGAGAGCTTCACCGATGCGGTGAAGACGGCCATCGACATGGCGAACGCCGCCTTCATGCGCGAGGGGCATCTTTCCGGCATCGCCTGCGGCATCCGCGACCTCGACAACCGCATGGGCGGTCTGCAGCCTTCCGACCTGATCATCCTCGCCGGACGTCCGGGCATGGGCAAGACGTCGCTTGCCACCAACATCGCCTTCAACATCGCCAATGCCTATGAGCCGGCGCCGCAGGCCGACGGTTCGTTCAAGGCCAAGAACGGCGGCGTGGTCGGCTTCTTCTCGCTCGAAATGAGTTCCGAACAGCTCGCCACCCGCATCATCTCGGAGCAGACGGAAATTCCCTCCTCGAAAATCCGCCGCGGCGACATCACCGAGGCCGATTTCGAAAAACTCGTCGCCTGCTCGCAGATGATGCAGCGCATTCCGCTCTACATCGACCAGACCGGCGGCATCTCGATTGCCCAGCTTGCCGCACGCGCCCGGCGCCTGAAACGGCAGCGCGGCCTCGATGTCATGGTCATCGACTACATCCAGCTGATGACCGGCTCGTCGAAACGGGCAAACGAGAACCGCGTGCAGGAAATCACCGAGATCACGACCGGGCTGAAAGCGCTGGCGAAGGAACTCAACACGCCGATCATCGCGCTGTCGCAGCTGTCGCGCCAAGTCGAGAGCCGCGAGGACAAGCGGCCGCAGCTTTCGGACCTGCGTGAATCCGGCTCCATCGAGCAGGATGCCGACGTGGTCATGTTCGTGTTCCGCGAGGAATATTACATCAAGAACCGCGAACCGAAGCCGGGTGGCGAAGAGCACCTGAAGTGGGAGCGCGACATGGAAGAGACGCGCGGCAAGGCGGAGGTCATCATCGCCAAGCAGCGCCACGGGCCGACCGGTACGGTCCAGCTCGGCTTCCAGGCCGAATACACGCGCTTCTTCGACCTCGCCGAGGACAGCCACCTGCCGGAACGGTTCGAGTAGAGCGTGACACACCCCTACCCCGCCAGCGCGCGCGTGACGGTTGACCTTGGCGCCCTGGTCGCCAACTGGCGCGATCTCGACGCGCGTGCCCGCCCAGGCCGCGCCGGCGCGGTCGTGAAGGCCGACGCCTATGGTCTCGGTGCCGATTTCGTGGCAACGGCGCTCCACAAGGCCGGCTGCCGCACCTTCTTCGTCGCCTTTCCCGAGGAAGGAATGGCGCTGAAGCCCTATGTCGGCGACGCGGAGATTTTCGTCTTCAGCGCGCTTGCCGGCGACGGGCTCGCCATGTGCCGGTCGCGCGGACTGATCCCGGTCCTCAACTCCACGATCGAGACCGGCTGGTGGCTGGAACACGGCCAGGGGCAGCCAGCGGCGCTGATGCTGGACACGGGAATTAACCGGCTCGGCCTCAACGAAACCGAGGCGCTGATCTGCGCCGGCCGTTTCCACCCGCGCCTGCTGATGACCCATCTCGCCTGCGCCGACGAACCGGCACATGAGATGAACCGGCGGCAACGTGAATCTTTCCAGAAGCTTCGCGCCGTTTTCGGAGACGTTGAATCAAGTCTGGCAAACTCCGCCGGCCTGTTTCTCGGACCCGAATATGCCTCCGATATCGCGCGGCCGGGGATAGCACTGTATGGCGGCGCCCCGACCATCGGCGTACCCAACCCGATGCGCCCGGTCGCAACGCTTGAAGCCCGCGTGACGCATGTTCACCGTGCGGTTGCCGGCGAAACCGTCTCCTACGGCGCGACCCAGCGGCTCATGCGCGACACACTGATCGCGACGGCGGCCATCGGCTATGCCGACGGCCTGCCGAGAGCGCTGTCGGGAACCGGTGTGGCGCTGCGGACGACGGAAATCCCCGGCGGCCACGGCTTTGTCGCCGGTCACCGTGTGCCGATCCTCGGGCGGGTGACGATGGATGCGACCATGTTCGACGTGACCGCTCTCGGTGTCGACGGGATCAGGCCCGGCGACTGGATCGAACTGTTTGGACCGAATATCGCGGTCGATGACGCGGCCGCGTCGGCGGGAACGGTCGCCTACGAACTGCTGACGGGCCTCGGCAAAAGGATCGAGAGGCGCTACACAATCGGGTCGTGAAACACGGATCATCGCCATGAGCGAAGGCAATCTCCAACTGGTCGGCCTGGGATTGCTGTTCGCCGGCGTCGCGGCGGTCTGGATTTTCAATGCGCGACGCGGCATCGACCTGTCCGCTCCGGCACAGAAGCTCTACCTCCTGCTGGCCGCCTTCACCATCGTCGGCGGGTTCGTTGGCTCCACGGCCTGGTGGATCGATCACCCCGCCAGTTTTGCCTGGGACCTGCCGCCTCTCGCGAGCCGCCTGCTCGCCGCCGCCGCGTTGGCCTTCGGCGTGGCCGGCTTTGCGGTTCTGCTCGCCCCGACGCGGTCGCATGTGCGCTACCACGCGCTGATGATCGCCATTTACCTGGCGCCGCTCGCGGTCATGATCCTGCTTGTCCATCTCGACCGGTTCGACCTGTCGGCGCCGATCACGCCCGCGTTCTTCGCCGTCGTGGTGCCGATGGTGCTTGCGAGCTTGTGGCTGCTGGCGTTCCCGGTCGGCCTGGTCGGCGACCCATCAGGCCTTGAGGCGCCGGCGGCGGCCGTCGTTTCGCTCCTGCGTGTCGTGGCGGTTGTCTTCGGCGTCTGGGGCGTGGCCCTGTTCGTCACCGACCAGGGCCCGTGGGCGCGGCTCTGGGTGTGGCCGGGCGACCTGCTGACGTCGCGGCTTATCGCGGTGATGCCACTCACCCTGGCGGCAACCGCCATCGCTTCGATGCGATCGTCGCTTCTGGCGCGCACGACGCTGATCCTGATCGCGGTCTACGGCGTCGCCGGGTCTGTCGCCGGCCTGCTGAACGCGGCCACCGGCAAACCCCTGCCCTTGCTCTATGTCGCGGCTTTTGCCGTCTTCGGCGTCGCCGCCGTCGCCTTTCTCTCGCGCGGGCGCCGCGCGGCGAAGTGAAGGGACGGGCGCGCGGCATTCCCCTGCGGTAGACCGCTCTCTGGTTTTCCCGCAAACTCGTCCCGCGAATAGCGATCGGCTCGCCTATCCGGGAGGGGGAAACAAGATGTTTTATCTTCACATGCTGATGGCCGCCCTGATGGGCGCGGCGATTTCCGTCTATGTGCCGATGATCGCGCAATCGGCCCGCATCATGGGCGCCCCTGTCATGGGCAACGTCCCGTTTTTCGCGATCGCCTTTGTTTCTTCGCTCATCATTTCGGGCCTCTTCGGCGTGCGCTACGCCGACTATTCGAAAGTTACGCTGGTGCCGGGCTGGCTGTTTCTCGCCGGCATCGTCAGCGCCTTCATGATCGTCGGCACATCCTATCTGGTGCCGCGTATCGGCACCGGCGCCCTGTTCGTCGCCATGGTGACGGGCCAGATCATTTTCGGCCTCGTCATCGACCAGTTCGGGCTTCTCAACGTGCCGATCCAACCTATCACCGCTATGAAGGCGCTCGGCGCGGCGATGGTCATCGGAGGCGCCGTGATCGTCACCCTTGCCGGCCGTTAGGTTCTCAGCGCCACCATCGTCCTTCGCGCGTCTCGCGACGGATCGGGGTTATCTTTCCCGAGCATGGCCGTGGATGACAGTGGCGGCTGGCTTCCTGCCATTTGACATTGGAACATATTGTGAACAAATAGCCGCATGGCCAAATCTCGCACCACTTTCATCTGCCAGAACTGCGGCGCCCTTTCGGCGCGCTGGGCCGGACGCTGCGACGATTGCGGCGCATGGAACACGCTCGTGGAGGAGACCGCTGGCGGCGGCATCGGCGCCGGGCCATTGAAGACCGCATCCGGCCGCAAGGGCCGGCCGGTGGCGCTCGCCGCGCTTTCAGGCGAAGCGGATGACGGGCCGCGCATCGTTTCGGGCATCGGCGAACTAGACCGGGCGACCGGCGGCGGCTTCGTTCCGGGTTCGGCGCTGCTGATCGGTGGCGATCCCGGCATCGGCAAGTCGACGTTGCTGATGCAGGCGGCTGCCGCGCTGGCCCTGAGAGGCCGGAGGGTCGTCTATGTCTCGGGCGAGGAGGCGGTCGCGCAGGTGCGTCTGCGCGCCCAGCGCCTCGGCCTCGCGGACGCAGTTGTTGCGCTCGCCGCCGAAACCAATGTCGAGGACATCCTCGCCACGCTCGCCGCCGACAAGCGGCCCGACCTCGTGGTCATCGATTCGATCCAGACGCTGTGGAGCGATGCGGCGGAAAGCGCGCCGGGCACAGTGACGCAGGTGCGCGTCGCCGCGCAGGCGATGATCCGTTTCGCCAAGTCGACGGGCGCGGCGGTCGTGCTGGTCGGGCATGTCACCAAGGACGGCCAGATCGCCGGCCCGCGCGTGGTGGAGCACATGGTCGACGCGGTGCTCTATTTCGAAGGCGACGGCTCTCAGCGCTACCGGGTGCTGCGGACGGTCAAGAACCGTTTCGGACCGACCGACGAGATCGGCGTCTTTGACATGAGCGACAAGGGCCTGCGCGAAGTCACCAATCCGTCGGAACTTTTTCTGTCGGATCGCGCGGCCTCGGCACCCGGCGCCGCCGTCTTCGCCGGCATGGAAGGCACGCGGCCGATCCTCGTCGAGATCCAGGCGCTCGTCGCCCCCTCACCGCTCGGCACGCCGCGCCGCGCCGCCGTCGGATGGGATTCAGCGCGCCTTTCCCAGGTTCTCGCCGTGCTGGAGGCGCGCTGCGGCGTGAAATTCTCCACCAACGACGTCTATCTCAATGTCGCCGGCGGCTATCGTATCGCGGAGCCTGCGGCGGACCTGGCGGTCGCGGCCGCGCTCGTCTCCTCGCTCGCCGGTATTGCCCTTCCCCCCGATTGCGTCTATTTCGGCGAAATCAGCCTGTCGGGGGCGGTCAGGCCCGTCGCCCATGCCGCGCAACGCCTCAAGGAAGCCGAAAAGCTGGGGTTCAAATCGGCGGTCATGCCCGCAGGCACGGACGAACTGGCCGGACCGTTCGCGGGAAGCGCGTTCAGGCCCGGACAACTGGTCGAACTGGTGGCGAAGATCGCGGGAACGCGCCGCCGGGGGCCTGAGGACGACGAACGGGTATGACGAACCGCGCAGACGCGTTGAGGTAGTTATCGATGCCAATCACTCTTCTTGACGGTATCGTCATCGGGTTCACCCTGGTTTCGGCGATGCTCGCCATGGTGCGCGGCTTCTCGCGCGAAGTGCTATCAATCGTTTCCTGGGTGGCTTCCGGCGCGGCGGCGTTCTTTTTCTATCCGCAGGTCCTCCCGTTCGTGAAACCCTACATCGACAATGAAAAGATCGCGATGGCGGCAGCCGCCGGCGCGGTTTTCCTCGTTGCGCTGGTGATCGTGACGCTGATCACCATGAAGATCGCCGACTTCATCATCGACAGCCGCGTGGGCGCGCTCGACCGCACGCTCGGGTTCCTCTACGGCGCGGCGCGCGGCATCCTGGTCGTGGCGGTCGCCATGCTGTTCGTCAACTGGCTGATGGGCGCTCGCCTTCCCGGCTGGATCGCCGAGGCGAAGTCGCGGCCGCTGCTGGAGGGCATCGGCGCGCAAATCGAGGCGATGCTGCCCCAGGACACCGACAATTCGATCTTCGAGAAGATCCTTCCCGGCGGCGACCAGCCGGCCGAGGGCGAAGGCAGCGGCTGATCGCGGCGTTCGCCCGCAAATGGAGACGGCCATGAACGTGACGACGGTCGATAGCGCGGAAAGTGACGCCTTCCGCGACGAGTGCGGCGTTTTCGGCATTTTCGGCCGGCAGGACGCCGCGGCCATCGTGACGCTCGGCCTGCACGCGCTCCAGCACCGCGGCCAGGAAGCGGCGGGCATCGTTTCGTTCGACGACGCGCAATTCCATGTCGAACGCCATGTCGGCCTGATCGGCGACAATTTCACCAAGCCAGCGGTCATTGCCCGCCTGCCCGGCAACCGGGCCATCGGGCATACCCGCTATTCGACGACCGGCGGATCCGGCCTGCGCAACGTGCAGCCGCTGTTCGCCGAACTCGCCGATGGCGGCTTCGCGGTGGCGCATAACGGCAACATCACCAACGCTCTCACCATCCAGCGCCGCCTGCAGAAGGACGGCGCCATCTTCACCTCGACCTCCGATACGGAGACGCTGCTGCATCTGGTGGCGACGAGCCGCGAAAAGGACTTCAACAGCCGTTTCATCGATGCGGTGCGCCAGCTCGAAGGCGCCTATTCGCTCGTGGCGCTGTCGTCGAAGAAGATGATCGGCTGCCGTGACCCGCTCGGCATCCGCCCGCTGGTCCTCGGCGACCTCGACGGCGCGTGGATTCTCGCTTCGGAAACCTGTGCGCTCGACATGATCGGCGCGCGCTTCGTCCGCGAGATCAAGCCCGGCGAAATGGTCGTCGTCACCGCGCGCGGCGTCGAATCGCTGTTCCCGTTCGAGCCGGCCAGGCCGCGCTTCTGCGTCTTCGAATATGTCTATTTCGCTCGGCCCGATTCAGTGATCGAAGGCCGCAACGTCTATACGGTGCGCAAGCAAATCGGCGTCGAGCTTGCCCGCGAGCATCCCGTCGAGGCCGATATCGTCGTCCCCGTTCCCGATTCGGGAGTCCCGGCGGCCATCGGCTACGCTCAGGAAGCGGGCCTGCCCTTCGAGCTCGGCATCATCCGCAACCACTATGTCGGGCGCACCTTCATCCAGCCGACGGATTCGATCCGCCACATGGGCGTCAAGCTCAAGCACAACGCCAATCGCGGCATGCTCGACGGAAAACGGGTCGTGCTGGTCGACGATTCCATTGTGCGTGGAACGACTAGCCAGAAGATCGTGCAGATGGTGCGCGACGCGGGCGCGCGCGAGGTGCACATGCGCATCGCCTCGCCGCCGACGCGGGCCTCCTGCTACTATGGCGTCGATACGCCGGAAACGGCCAAGCTGCTCGCCTCGCGCATGTCGATCCAGGAAATGGCCGGCTTCATCCGCGTCGATTCGCTCGGCTTCCTGTCGATCGACGGGCTCTATCGCGCCGCTGGCGCACCCGGCCGCAATGCCGAGGCGCCGCAATTCTGCGACGCCTGTTTTTCCGCCGAATATCCCACCCGCCTGACCGACCACGACAGCACGGATAATGTCCGCACGCTTTCGGTCCTCGCCAACAACGGCTGATCCATGACAATCAACCTTTCCGGGCGCGTCGCCCTCGTCACCGGCGCATCGCGCGGGATCGGCTACCATGTGGCTCAGCAACTCGGAGCCGCCGGCGCCCATGTCATTGCGGTGGCGCGCACCACCGGCGGGCTGGAGGAACTCGACGACGACATCCGCAAGGCTGGCGGATCGGCGACGCTTGTCCCTCTCGATCTTGCCGACATGGACGGGATCGACCGGCTCGGCGGCGCGATCCACGAGCGCTGGGGCAAACTCGATATCCTCGTCGCCAATGCGGCAATGCTCGGCATCATCTCGCCGCTTGGACACATCGAAGCCAAGGTGTTCGACAAGGTGATGGCGCTGAACGTGACCGCGACGTGGCGGGTGATGCGTTCGGTGGAACCGCTGCTTCGCGCCTCCGACGCCGGCCGCGCCGTGGTTCTTTCGTCTGCGGCGGCGCATTCATGCCGGCCGTTCTGGGGACCCTACTCGGCATCGAAGGCCGCGGTGGAAGCCCTTGCGCGCACCTGGGCGGCGGAGCTCGCTTCGACACCGGTGCGGATCAACATCGTCGACCCGGGCGTCTCGCGGACGGCCATGCGGACACAGGCGATGCCGGGAGAAAATCCGCTGACGTTACCCACGCCGGCCGAGACCGCCGCCGCGATCCTGCCGCTGCTATCGCCACAGCTTGCCGATACCGGCAGGCTGTTCGTCGTGCCGAGGAACGGTTTTGCCGATTGGCGTAAGCCTGAATAAGGCGATCAGCCGATGC
>WBZS01000405.1_pt1 | contig 58524 bp, 53 predicted proteins | sample 5204201 | NCBI WGS metagenome assembly WBZS01 (sample SAMN12344357, study PRJNA552823) | activated sludge metagenome | biome: Activated sludge suspended growth; feature: Nitrification reactor; material: Wastewater; isolation source: activated sludge from nitrification reactor of wastewater...
CCTGGTGCGGGGTTTTGGCGCCGCGACACCGTGAAACACCGCACCGAGCCACACACTTCATACAAGCGCTGAGCGCGAAAGACCCACGCCATGTACCAGCACATCAAGGTCCCCGCCGACGGCCAGAAGATCACCGTCAATGCCGACTTTTCGTTGAACGTGCCTGACCAGCCGATCATTCCGTACATCGAGGGCGATGGCACCGGCTACGACATCACGCCGGTGATGATCAAGGTGGTCGACGCGGCGGTGGCCAAGTCGTACGGCGGCAAGCGCAAGATCCACTGGATGGAGATCTACGCCGGCGAGAAGGCAACCAAGGTCTACGGCCCCGATGTCTGGCTGCCCGAAGAAACGCTGGCCGCCACGCGCGAGTACGTGGTGTCGATCAAGGGCCCGCTGACCACGCCGGTCGGTGGCGGCATCCGCTCTTTGAACGTTGCGCTGCGTCAGGAACTTGACTTGTACGTCTGCCTGCGTCCGGTGCAGTACTTCAAGGGCGTGCCCTCGCCGGTCAAGGAGCCGCAGAAGATCGACATGGTGATCTTCCGCGAGAACTCCGAGGACATCTACGCCGGCATCGAATGGGAGGCGCAAAGCGAGAAGGCCAAGAAGGTCATCAAATTCCTGACCGAGGAAATGGGGGTCAAGAAGATTCGCTTCCCGGATACCTCGGGCATTGGCGTCAAGCCGGTGTCGCGCGAGGGCACCGAACGCCTGGTGCGCAAGGCCATCCAGTACGCGATCGACAACGACAAGCCCAGCGTGACCATCGTGCACAAGGGCAACATCATGAAGTTCACCGAAGGGGGCTTTCGCGACTGGGCCTACGCGCTGTCGCAACGTGAGTTTGGCGCCGAGCCGATCGACGGCGGCCCGTGGTGCAGCTTCAAGAACCCGAAGACCGGCAACGAGATCACCATCAAGGACTCGATCGCCGACGCCTTCTTGCAGCAAATCCTGCTGCGCCCGGCCGAATACTCGGTGATTGCCACGCTCAACCTGAACGGCGACTACATCTCCGACGCCTTGGCCGCACAGGTTGGCGGCATTGGCATCGCCCCGGGTGCCAACCTGTCAGACTCGGTGGCCTGCTTCGAAGCCACCCATGGCACCGCGCCGAAGTACGCCGGCAAGGACTACGTCAACCCGGGCTCCGAAATCCTGTCGGCCGAAATGATGCTGCGCCACATGGGCTGGAAGGAAGCCGCCGATCTGGTCATCGCCTCGATGGAGCGCGCCATCCTGAGCAAGAAAGTTACCTACGACTTTGCCCGCCTGATGGAGGGTGCGACCCAGGTGTCCTGCTCGGGTTTTGGTCAGGTGATGATCGAGCACATGTGAAGCCGCTCCACCGCGTCTCTTGACGCCCCGTAAGCCCATGATTCTTTTGAAGAAATCATGGGCTTCGTCGTTTCAGTTCGTCTCACGGCAGAGCTCGGGCGCAGGCCAAGCGCGCCCGCGTTCAACTTCAGCGCGTCGGCGTGCCGACCGCAAGCTCAACAACAGCATCATCGACTTCGTGATGCAGACCGATGTCGCGCGGGCGCTGGCGCCGCGCGCCGCATCAAGGGTTCGCTGCGCCGGGCTTTGCCCGCCCTTGATCCAGCGTGCGGCGCGCTCGCAACCACCACGCACAGGGCGTCTTGCCTTGCAGGCGTGCTGGCCTTTCCGCTGGACCGGGAAGCACGTAAACTGCGCAGAATTCTGCAACTTCCGGATAGGCGTTCCATGGGAATCTCTGCCAGCGATGTGGTGCCGTTCACCCAGGCGCGCGCCACGCTGTCCGACCTGGCTGAACAAGTCAAGGCCGGCGCCGAGAAGATCATCACCAAGAATGGCGAGAGCTATGTCGCCCTCATCGACGCCGAGCGCCTGGACTATTACCACCGCCTGGAGCGCGAGCGCATCCATCTGCTGTTGATCGACGACGCGCGGCGTGGCCTCGCGGACATTGCCGCCGGGCGGACCCAGGATGCGGATGCAGGCATTGCCGCGCTGCAGGCGCGGCGGGCCGTTGCGCCGCCGGCCGGGACGAAGGGCAAGGTGAAGGCCAGCGGGACCGCGCGCAAGCGTGGCTGAACCCGTCATCCGCGTCGAACTGACGTCCAGCTTACTGGATGGGCTGGCGACGATCGAATCCTTATTGACCGACGCCGACGCGGCGTCTGCCTACGACCGGCTGCTGGGGGAACTCCGCACGACCGTCATCCCCAATCTCCGGCGCTTTCCCCGTATCGGACGGCGCTATCTGGACCAGCCGCCGCAGTCTGCCGAGGCGCTTGCACAGCTCGCTGGATTGCCGGCGGGTGCGGCCGATCGCCTGCGCGAGTACCTGCATGGGGACCACCTGATTCTGTACACAGTGGCAACGCCGGGCCACCTGATTCACCTGCTGTCGATTCGTCACCACCGCGAACTGTCGTTCCAGTTCACTCAGCTGTGGGCCGGGCTGGCCGGTCGTCCGGAACGCTGAAGAGAATTCGCAACCGCCATGACCGAGGCCGATACCTGCCGCGAGTTCGTCACCCCCAAGCTGGTGGCAGCGGGGTGGGGCGCGTCCGAGTCGGTCCTCGGCGAACAGCACAGCTTCACCAACGGTCGGATCATCGTGGCGGGCGGCAAGGTGCGTCGAGGCAAGCAACGCCGTGCCGACTACCTGCTGTACTACCGGCGCGACTTCCCACTGGCCGTCGTCGAAGCGAAGGAGCTCGGCTTGCCCGCCGAGACCGGGGTGCAGCAAGCCCGCGACTACGCGGAGATGCTCGGTCTGAAGTTCGCCTACGCGACCAACGGCCATCGCATCATCGAAATCGACTACACCGCCGGAACCGAGCGCGAGGTCGATCGCTACGCCACGCCTGAGGAGCTTTGGCAGCGCCTTACGGCGTCGGCTCACTTGACCGAACCTGCGGTGGCCCATCTGCTGGAGCCGTTCAATCTCGTGTCGGGCAAGGTGCCCCGGTACTACCAGCACATCGCCATTCAGCGCGTCATCGAATCCATCCTGCTCGGGCAACGGCGCATCCTGGCCACAATGGCGACGGGTACAGGCAAGACCTGCATTGCCTTTCAGATCTGCTGGAAGCTGTGGAACAGCCGCTGGAACCGAACCGGCGAGCACCGTCGCCCCAAGATCCTGTTCCTGGCCGATCGCAACATCCTGGTCGACGATCCGATGGCCAAGATGTTTGCGCCGTTCGGCGACGCGCGTCACAAGATTGCCGGTGGCGATGTCAGCCAGAGCCGCGACATGTACTTCGGCATCTACCAGGCGCTGTCGACCAGCACGGCGGATGTCTTCCGGAAGTACCGTGCCGACTTCTTCGACCTGATCATCATCGACGAGTGCCATCGCGGTTCCAGCCGCGATGAAAGCAGTTGGCGTGCGGTGCTCGAGTACTTCGAGCCGGCCATCCAGTTCGGCATGACGGCAACGCCGCTGCGCGAAGAGTCGCGCGACTCCTACGAGTACTTCGGCAACCCGGTCTACACCTACAGCCTGCGCCAGGGCATCGAGGACGGCTTTCTCGCACCGTACCGAGTGCACCGTGTCATCACCACCGTCGACGCTGCGGGGTGGCGCCCGAGCAAGGACGAGCTGGACCGCTTCGGGCGCGAGGTGCCGGATGACGAGTACCAGACCAAGGACTTCGAGCGCGTCGTGGCCCTGCGGGCACGCACCCGGGCCATGGCCCGGCACCTCACGGACTTTCTGAAGGGCACCGACCGCTTTGCCAAGACGCTGATCTTCTGCGTCGACCAGGAGCACGCCGCCGAGATGCGGCAGGAGCTGGTCAACCTGAACAGCGATCTGGTCAAGCAGTACCCCGACTACGTGTGCCGCGTCACCGCGGACAAGGGCGCCATCGGGCTGACCCACCTGTCGCACTTCCAGGACGTGGACAAGCCGGCGCCAGTCATCCTGACCACGTCGCAACTGCTGACCACGGGCGTGGACGCCGAGATGGTGAAGAACGTCGTGCTGGCCCGCGTCGTGGGTTCGCGGTCGGAGTTCAAGCAGATCGTCGGCCGCGGCACGCGACTGAAGGCCGACTACGGCAAGGAGTACTTCAACATCATCGACTTCACGGGTACCGCGACGCGGCACTTCGCGGATCCTGATTTCGACGGTGATCCGGCACGGCTGGAAGAGGTGACGGTGGATGAGGCCGGCAAGGTGGTCGACACGACGATTGTTGAAGCCCCTGGCGTGGCCGAGCCGGTGGCCAAATACCTCGTCCAGCTGGAGCAGGCCGAGCCGGGTGCGGCAGTGATCCTGAACGACCCGCCAGCGGAGCCGCGCAAGTTCTACATCGACGGCGGCGAAGTCGAGGTCATCGGCCATCTGGTCTACGACCTCGACACCGACGGGAAAAAGCTGCAGGTCGTGCGCTACACCGAGTACTCGGGTCGTGCAGTGCGTTCCATGTATCCCACGCGCGATGCCTTGCAATCCGCCTGGGCCGAACCCGACGCCCGGGCCGACGTGCTGCGTGAGCTGACCGAACGTGGCATCAGCTTCGACGAGCTGGCGGCCAGCAGCGACCAACCCGATGCCGACCCCTTCGACCTGCTGTGCCACCTGGCGTGGAACGCCCCCTTGCTGACGCGGCGCCAGCGCGCCGAACGTGCGCGCAAGGCCACGCAGGACCTGTTTGTGCAGTACGGCGACACGGCCCGCGAAGTGCTGTCGTTGCTGCTCGACAAGTACGTCGAGCGGGGGATCATCCAGTTCAACGCGCTGTCCGATCTGATGAAGGTCCAGCCCTTCGACCGCTTGGGCTCGCCCTCCGAGATCGCCAGCCGCCACTTCGGCGGCGTGAAGGGCTTGAAGGAGGCCGTGTCACGGCTGCAGACGGCGATCTACCAATGACCACGAGACTCCGCTGAATGCCTGCTCGCAAAGCCAGCACTGCCAGCGCCGAAAAGAGGACCAAGGCGCCCCGTAAACCCAAGGCCGCGTTGACCACGCGAGAAAACCTTTCGGCGCTGATCGGCACCGCCCGCCAAATCCTGCGCAAGGACAAGGGGCTCAACGGCGACGTGGACCGGCTGCCTTTGCTCACCTGGGTGATGTTCCTGAAGTTCCTCGACGACCTGGAGGTCGTGCACGAAGAAGAGGCCGACCTCGATGGCAAGCCCTACCAACCCATCATCGAAGCACCGTACCGGTGGCGCGACTGGGCCGCCCGCGAGGACGGCATCACCGGCGACGAGTTGCTCGCCTTCATCGCGCAGGACACCACGGTGCGCGCCGATGGCAGCAAGGGCAAGGGGCTGTTCGCCTACCTGCGGGGCCTGGGCGGCCAGGGCGAGAAGGGCAGCCAGCGCGAGGTGGTGGCGAATGTCTTCAAGGGCATCCAGAACCGCATGGTCAGCGGCTACCTGCTGCGCGACATTGTCAACAAGATCAACGGCATCCACTTCAGCGCCAGCGAAGAGATGCACACGCTGTCGCACCTGTACGAGTCAATGCTGCGCGAGATGCGCGACGCGGCGGGCGACGCTGGCGAGATCTACACACCTCGCCCTGTTGTGCGCTTCATGGTGCAGGTGATGGACCCGTGCCTCGGCGAGACCGTGCTCGACCCGGCCTGCGGCACCGGCGGCTTCCTGGTCGAGGCCTATGACCACATCGCACCGAAAGTGACTTCGCCCGACCAGCGCCGCGCGCTGCAGCGCGAGACCTTGTTCGGCCAGGAGGCCAAGCCCTTGCCATACATGCTGGCGCAGATGAACCTGCTGCTGCACGGCCTGGAGGCGCCGCGCATCGCGTATGGCAACACCCTGGACCGCCGGGTCAACGAGATCGGCCACAGCGAACGCGTGGACCTGATTCTCACCAACCCGCCCTTCGGCGGCGAGGAGGAGGTGGGCATCAAGGCCAACTTCCCGCCCAACATGCAGACCGCCGAGACGGCGCTGCTGTTCCTGCAGTACATCATGCGCAAGCTGCGCTTCGCCGGCGCGCCGGTGCCTGCTCATCAACGTGATGGCAAGCCCGCAGCGCGCGGCGGCCGGGCGGCCGTGGTCGTGCCGAACGGCACGCTGTTCGGCGACGGCATCAGCGCCGTCATCAAGGAGGAACTGCTCAAGGAGTTCCGCCTGCACACCATCGTCCGCCTGCCGCAAGGGGTGTTCGCGCCCTACACCGACATTCCGGCCAACCTGCTGTTCTTCGAGCGTGGTGGCCCGACCGACACCATCTGGTACTACGAGCTGCCCCTGCCAGAAGGCCGCAAGAAGTACAGCAAGACCGCCCCGCTGCAGTTCGACGAATTCGGCGGCGCGCTGGCCTGGTGGAGCGACCGCCAGCCCGGACCGCAGGCCTGGGCGGTGGACTTTGCGGCCAAGCGGGGCGCTGCAGTCGAGGCCGCCACGCCGCATTGGCAGAAGGCCGAGGCCGGGCGCGCGGCGGCGCTGGCCCTGGGCAAACCGCTGCGGGAACTTGAGCGGACCATCAGCGTTGCGGCCAACGGGAAGAAGGCAGCCCTTCAGGAAAGGCTGCGCGAGTTGAAGGCGCAGCAGCAACTCCATGAGCAAGCCGCCAAGGCGGCGCAGGCCGAGGGCGACGCGCTCTACTGGCCGATCTACAACCTGGACATCAAGAATCCCAACGCGAAGGCGGGGCTGGAGCACGCCGACCCGAAGAAGTTGATCGCGTCGATGCGGGGACACGAAGCGGAGGTGATTCGGCTGCTGGGCGAAATCGAGGCGCTGGTGTTGAACGTCAAGACCGTGCAAGAGGCCGCCGCATGATGGAGTGGCCCCTGGTCCCACTCGGCGAATTACTTACGCCTTCGGGTCAGCCGGAGACGGTTCGGCAGGACCGAAGCTACCCCAACCTCGGCATCTACAGCTTTGGTCGAGGGCTGTTCCCGAAGCCTCCCATCAGCGGTATGAAAACGAGCGCGAGCAGCCTGTACCGACTACGGGCAGGCGACTTCATCTACAGCCGACTCTTTGCATTCGAGGGTTCCTACGGCGTCGTTGACGATCGCTTCGACGGGCACTACGTGTCCAACGAATACCCGAGCTTTGCCATCGACCGGTCCCGCGTGCTTCCGGGCTACCTTGGCGCCTACTTCCGGTATCCGCGTGTCTGGAAAGACATCGCGACGGGAAGCAAGGGGGTCGGATCGCGCCGAATCCGCGTTCAACCCGAAAAGGTTCTTGCGCATCGCATTCCGCTTGCCAGACTAGCTGAGCAACAAGCCCTCGTCGCCCGCCTCGACGCGCTGGCCACGAAGACGACGGAAGTCGAAGAGCACCTGAACGCTGTCGAGCGAGATGCCGATCACCTGTTGGCGCTGCGCTTGCGCGACCTGATCGCCGATGCGCCGCGATACGCGATAGCTGAGGTTGCGCCTACCGTTCGCCGGCCTGTCAAGATCGACATCTCCAAGCGATATAGGGAAGTCGGAGCGCGCTCTTTCGGCAAGGGCCTCTTCGTGAAGCCCGATTTCGATGGTGCCGAGGCGACGTGGCAGAAGCCCGTGTGGGTCAAGTCGGGTGACTTGGTGCTCAGCAACATCAAGGCCTGGGAAGGTGCAATTGCCGTGGCTGGTGACGAACACGATGGCTGCATCGCCTCCCACCGATACATCACTTGCATTCCCGATCCGAGCCAGGCTACTGCTGGCTTCCTCGCCTACTACCTGTTGAGCGAGGAAGGGATGGAGCAAGTGGGCTTCGCATCGCCTGGCACGGCGGACCGCAATCGCACTCTGAGCCTTGGCAATCTCGGCAAGATCAAGGTCCCAGTACCTTTGCTCACTGCGCAAGAGACGTTTGGCCGCCTGCAAGGCGAAGTGACCGCGCTGAAGGCCAAGCACGCCTCCATCCGCGAAGCCAACGCCGCACTGCTGCCAGCCACCCTGGAGCGCATCTTCCATACCGAGGCCACCGCATGATCACCAAGCTCACGTTGCGCAACTTCAAGAGCGTGGGCGAACAGGTCTACGAGTTCACCCGCTTTGACCTGCTGGTGGGCCGCAACAACAGCGGCAAAAGCACGGTGCTGCAGGCCATGGCCATCTGGCAGTTTTGCGTCGACGAGTTCCACCGCTCAAAGCGTACCGGCACCACGGGCATCCAGATCGTGCTGCCCAACTTCACCGCACTGCCGGTACCGGAGTTCATCCTGCTTTGGAAGGACCGCACCGACCGCAACTACCCGGCCGACCCCGCCACAGGCAAGAAGAAGCAGGAATTCGTACTCATCGAGATCCTGTTGGAGTGGCAGGACGTTGCCGGCAAGACAGGCGCCTTCGGCGTCGAACTGCGCTACCACTCGCCACAGACCATGTATGCCATCCCGTCCGGCGGATGGTCGGTGTTCCGCGAGTGCGAAACGGCCGGTTCGCTCCCGCGCATCGCTTACGTGCCGCCGTTCTCAGGCCTGGAGCCGACCGAGAAGTTCCTCGACATTTCGCCGATGCGCCAGCAGGTCGGCAAGGGCCAACCGGGCAGCGTGCTGCGCAACCTGTTGCTGCGGGTGAGCAGCCCGTCTCCGCGCGACAACGGCGACCAGGCGCCCCGGCGCACACCGTCGCCTGCGGACTGGCAGGAGCTGGCAGGCGTGGTCGAGCGCTGGTTCTCGGTCAAGATCGGCCCGCCGCGCTACGAGTCGACCAAGGATGTCTACATCACGGTGGAATACACCGACCGCAACCGCAGCTACGACATCATCTCGGGAGGCAGCGGTTTTCACCAGACGCTTACGCTGCTGGCCTTCCTCTTTGGCTACCAGCCCACGACGATTCTGCTGGACGAACCCGACGCACACCTGCACGTCAACCTGCAGCGCGAGATCCTCGACTACTTCAAGCGCAAGTCGCAGGAGCTGGGCACGCAGTTCCTGATCGCCACCCATGCCGAGGAGTTCGCGCGTGGGGTGGACGCAAGCCAGATCGTCTCGCTGCTCAACCGCAAGCCGAAGCGGGTGGAGTCGACGCCGGCCGTGCTGCAGGCCATGGCCGACGTGTCCAACGAAGAGATCACGCGCCTGATGGCGTCGCCTTACATCCTGTACGTGGAGGGGGAGAGCGACGAGCGGATCCTGCGCGCCTGGGCAAACGCCGCCGGTGCGCAGGAAGCGATGGACAAGGTCTGTTTCAAGACGATGGGCGGCGGTGGCAAGAAGGACATGAAGGAGCGCGCGGACGCGCACTTCAAGGCCTTGCGCCAGATCGTGCCCAGCGTGGCCCGATTGATGCTCTTCGACTTCGACGATGCCGACGAGGCCTTCCATCCCAAGGCGGGCGACGCGGTCCTGGCCGAGTGGAAGCGCAAGAACATCGAGAACTACCTGCTGGTGCCTGACGCGTGGCGCCGCTCGGCGCTGCAGCAGTTGCAGCTTGGCGCAGACGACCTCTTTGCCCAGTCGACGCTGAAGATCATTGAGGACTTCTTCGTCGGTCAGAACCTCACGCTGCCGCCGGGGCGCACCTGGCGCGAGGTCAACGCGAACATTTTCAGTGTGGTCAACGGCAAGAAGATACTGTTCGAGAACGCCGAGAGCCTGTTCCAGCAGCTTCGGGCCGCCGAGCCGTCCGTCGCGCTGATCCGCGAGGCCGTGGCGCTCAGCATGACGGCGGACGAGATCCACGAGGACGTACACGAGTTCATAGCCAAGATGCTGGCGATGACGGGCGGCGCGCCGAAGGGAGCCGGGAAGTGATCATCACGCCGACCTCGTTGACCATCACCCAGCTCTTCGGCTCGACCAACGAGCAGTACGTCATCCCGACCTACCAGCGCCGCTACTCGTGGCACGAGCGGCAGGTTTGGGAGCTGATCGACGACATCCTGCTCATCGACGACGGTGACACGCACCTGCTGGGCAGCATCGTCTGCCTGGCCGGGCATCACACGGCGGGACTGAACCGGCTGGAGCTGGTGGATGGCCAACAGCGGCTGACCACGGTGACGATCATCCTGGAGTGCATCCGCCAGCGGCTGGAGCGTGACGGCGAGGCCGATGAAGCCGCCGAAGTCGCGCGGTTGCTCAGCGCCAAACCCCTGGGAGGCAAGGCGCTCCGCAAGGTGGCGCTCGACTCGATCGACTCGGCCGAGTTCGACCGGCTGGTGCAGAACAATCACGAGCAGCCGTTCCAGAACCAGCAGCTCGCGGGCACCTTCGCCATCGTTCGCGGCTGGATCGTGGAGCGCGGCCTGGAGGAACTGGGGGCCTTCGTCTATCGCCTGAAGAACCAGGCCGTGGTGATCCGGCTCGATGTCAGCGAGGCCAAGGATGCCTTCAAGCTGTTCGAGACGATCAACAACCGCGGGTTGAAGCTCAGCCCGACGGACATCATAAAAAACTTCCTGCTGGGCAATGCGGCGCGCTTCGGCGCAGATGCGCTGCAGGAGGCGCGCAACAGCTGGGCGGCCCTGATCGTGCACCTGGACGGCACGAACCCGGATGCCTTCTTCCGCTACTACCTCATGGCGCTGGTCGGCACCCGGATCACGGCATCGGATGTGGTCGCCAAGTTCAAGTACGTGTTCATGAGCCAGGTGGTCGAGGCGGCGGCCCTGCCGGAGCGGCACCTGTATGGCGATCCAGCCGAGCCGGAGGACGACGAGGGTGACGAGCCTGCGGCGGAAGGTGCAGCGGCCGTGCCGGCTTCGGCGCCGGCTCAACAGGTGAGTTTTGTCGCCTTCCTTGCGCGGCTCGTGCGCTGCGCCAAGGTCTACGGCGAACTGCTGCTCGTGAAGACGGGCGACCCTCGGATCGACCGCCATCTTCGCAATCTGCGGATGATCAAGGCCGTGCAGACCTACGGATTCCTGATGCAACTGCGCGTCGGTGGCTGTCCGGACAAGCTGTTCCGCGAGGTGCTCAAGCTGACCGAGAACTTCGTCCTTCGACGGCACGTATGCCGCGAGCGGGCGAACGAAACCGAGGCCCTGTTTGCCCGGCTGTCCGTGATCGACCCGGCGGTGCCAGTCGACGCGACGCGCGAGGCCTACCGTGCGCTATGCCCCTCGGACGACAAGTTTCGCGAGGAGTTCGCCGGTACGAGCTTCCCTTCGAGCCTGATCGAGAGGGCGCGGTACTGCCTGGAGCGGATCGAGGCGGCCCGCCACGGGGCGCACGACGAACTGCAGGTGCTCGGCGCGGCCGACGTACATGTCGAACACATCATCCCGCAGAAGATCAAGACCAAGAAGGCCAAGGAGGAGTTTGGCGACTGGGTGAGCTACCTCGGCGACAAGGCGGAGTCACAGCATCCGAAGTACGTCGCCCGCATCGGCAACCTGACCCTGTTCGCCGGCGCCCTGAACATCAGTGCGTCGAACAACCCGTTCGGGATGAAAAAGCAGGCCTACAAGGACTCCGGCATCGTGCTGACTAAGGATCTGGCGTCGATGCAACACTTCAAGTTCAAGAACGTCGACCAGCGCTCCTCAGTGCTGGCGGCCAAGGCGGTTGAACTGTGGCCCATCCCGTAGGCCCGCTGGCGGGGCCACGGATGGGGCCACCGTAGTGGCCCAGTTTTCGTGCAGCCGCGCTCGCCAATGCCCGATTGGGAAGTGATGATCGATGTGAGGCCCACCAGACGCCTTGCCTGGCGCGCTGCAAGCTCCGGATTGCGTTGAAAAGTCAGGCGATTGGTCGTTTTGGAACGGCCGCCACCGCGGCCCTCGCGGCCAAATGCATCGCAGCCGGGTCAATACGCGACCCGCAGCCCGACAAACACGCTGCGCGGTGCACCGGGGGCGACGAACAGCGCGTTCGCTGCGATGCCGGTGTAGCGGCCCTGGGCGTCGAATGAGGTGCTGCCGAGGGCGCCGTAGTTTTCGTAGCCGCGGTCAAAGACGTTTTGCACCCGGCCCAGCAGCGTCCATCCGGGCCGCCATTGCCATTGCGCGCGCAGGTGCAGCAGCGCATGGCCGGGTACCGAAAGTGGCTGCGAAGCGGCCGCGCCGTCCGCGGTCAAGCCGTCTTCGTTGCCGAGCACGCCGCGCCGGGCGACCGCCTGCAAGTCGGCACCCAGGCTGATGGTCGGGGTTGCGCGCCAGTCGGCACCGAATTTCAGCGTTTGGCGCGGCAGTCCGGCCATGCGCATGCCGGGCGTGACGTGCACGTTGCGGTCACCCATGCGCAAGGTGGTGGTGGTCTGGTAGGTGGCCGCCAGCAGGCTGTAGGCGGCCGACAGCTCCAGCGCGCCGACCTTGCCCTGCCATTGCAGGTCCAGCCCCTGGTGACGGGTGCGCTCGATGTTGCGGAAGTAGCCGAGCTGCGAGGTCGCGCCCAGGCTGGCGAACACGATGTCGTCGCGGTTGTCGGTGCGGTAGATGCTCAGCTCGACCTGCTGGCCGGGGGCAGCCTTCCAGCGCGCGCCGAGCTCGATGCTGGTGGCGCGCACCTGGTTCAGGTAGGGGTCGCTCTGCAGGCCGGCGGGCAGCCGGCAGGGCTGCAAGGGGTCGGCGCAGCCGAGCTCGATCGCCGTGGGCACGCGGCTGTTGCGCGCCAGGTTGGCAAACAGCGTCAAGCCGCCGCTGACCTGCTGGGTGACGCCGAGCGCCGGGTTCAGGCTGGTCCAGCGAAAGCTTTCCTCGTCGCGCGCGGTCAGCACGTCGGTGTTGTCGTCGACCGAGGTCAGGCGGTTGCTGACGCGGGCCTGGTTCCAGCGCAGCGTGGCGGTGACGTGCGTGGCCGGCGCGACGCGCCAGGTGTCGGTCGCATACAGCCCGATCATTTGCGCCCGGCCATCGACCGCCGCGCTCATCTCGGCGTCTTGCACGCCGGGCGACACGCCGCGGCCGGCGTCGAACCAGCCTTCCTGTTCGGTTTGCTGGAATTGCACGACGTTGGCGTCAATGCTCGCGCCAGCCCGCCACTGGTGGTCACCTTGCTTGGCACCCACGCTGGCTGCCGCGCCCCAGGCGCTTTGCCGTGTGGCGGTGTTGTTCATTGATGCCGGCGCGGCCGCCACCTCGCCATTGCCGGCCACCGGCGTGCTGCTGTGCTGGGTCGGATCGGCGACATCGCCGTTGACGGTGTCGCGACGCGTGCGGCGCAAATAAAGCAGCGCCTGCGCCTGCACGCCGTTGTCCAGGTCGTGCTCGGCGTGCAGCGTCAATTGCAGCAACGTGTTGCGGCTGCGGTCGGGGTGGGTGTAGACCGCCGACCGGTCGCTGGCGTACAGGTCCGGGGTTGCCACGCCGTTGTGCAGCGTGGCGGCGGGCACCAGGCCGTTGCCGACCAGGGTGCTGCGTCCGGCCAGCAGCGACACATCCCAGGCGCCGTCGCCGTGGGCATGGCCAAGCTTGGCAAAGGCCATCGCCTGGCGGCCGGGTGAGTGCGCGCGCCAGCCGACTTCGTCAAAACTGGTGCCGCCAACCCAGCCATGCCAACCGTCGCCAAGCTGGCGGCCGTAGCCAACCTCGGCGCGCCGCCGGCCATGGCTGCCCAGGCCGAATTCGGCCTTCAGCCCCGGCGACTGCTGGCCGCTGGTGGTGGCCAGGGCCATCGCGCCACCCAGCGTGTTCAAGCCATAGGCCGGGTTGGCACCAGGCAGCATGGCCACCGACTGCAGTGCGAACTCGGGCACCATGTCCCAGTTGACGACATCGCCAAAGGGCTCGTTGACGCGCACGCCGTCCAGGAACACCGCCAGCCCCTGCGACGCGCCAAGCAGTCCCGAGGCGCGAAAGCCGCGGTAGGTCAGGTCGGCCTGCAGCGGGCTGCCCTGGATGTCGTTGACCTGCATGCCGGGCATGCGGCGGGCCAGGTAGTCGGTCAGGTTGGCGGCCTGCGCCTCGTCCAGCGCCGGCCGCCTGACCACCTGGGTGCCATAGGGCAGCAGGTTGCGGTCTATGCCCTGGCCGGGCAGCGGCGACGCGCCAATGACCTCGATGCGTTCGGTGGTCTGTGCCGAGGCCACTACGGCGCTGCCGGCGCCGGCAATCATGGCCACGGCCCGCGCCAGCGCCAACGCCAGCGCCTGCCGACGCGGTTGCCATCGGGCCAAGGTTTGGCGCACTGTGTGGCAAGTCGGGGGCAGGGCGGCGAGGTTCGGGGGGCGTTTGGTCATTGCGGCGACGTCTAGCAAGCCGCGTGCCGTTGCCGGCGGCATGCACCGGCCATCAACGCCCGCGCAAACGCAGCGCGCCAGGCAGCGGCACCGAGCGCCGCAGCACGTCCTCGCCCAGCCAGGCCGCCGAGCGCCGCGCGCGCGAACAGACCAATTCCATCGGTACCTGCTGGTAGTCGTCGTTGAAGACCTCGAAGCTGTAGTCGCCGCGGTAGCCCATCGCGTCCAGCCGCATCACCAGGTCGGCGACTTCGCTGGAATGCACGCCCTCACCGGGAAAGACGCGGAAATGCCGCGCGGTGGTGATGCGCTCTTCGACTGAGCGAATCTCCTGCCACATGAAGTCGGCCAACTGGACCAGAAAGATCTTGGCCGGGTCGACGATGTCCAGGTCGTCCAGCGCGGTGCGGGTGGCAAACGAATGAAATGAATCGATGCCCAGCCCCAGGTTGGGCATGTCGGCACGCTCCACCGCCTCCCAGGCGTGGGTGAACTCGTTGATCGTGCGGCCCCAGCTCAGGCCTTCATACGCGATCCTGATGCCCAGCGGCACCGCCAGCAGCGCCAGCTTGCGCAGGTCGCGGGCAATCGCATCCACCTCATGCGTGGCGTGCTGGCTGGTCGACGAACACACCAGCAGCAGCGGCGCGCCGACCGCGTGCGCCATCTCCAGCATGGCCTTGGCGATGTCGACCTTGTAGTCGTGCAGGTGGCCGGACAGGCCTTCAAAGTCGCGCAGCACCTGAAAGCCGGTGACGCGCAGCCCGCTGGCCTTGACCACCTGCACCGCCGCGGCAACGCCCTCCGGGTGGCCGACCAGGTCGCCCGACTTCAGCATCACCTGGCTGAAGCCGGCTTCGCGCATCGCCCGCAGCTTGGCCGACAACGGGCCGTTCAGCGTGATGGTGTCCATGCCGAAGTCGTCGACATTGCCGCTTGAGCGCGACATCACGCCCCCCGCGCGTTGTGGACCAGCTCGAACATCACGCCGCCCATCCAGTTGCGTGTCAGCGCGCCGCGTGCCGAGGGCCGGGTGTCGGCCGACTCGACGAATTCGATGCCGCGCTGGCGCAGCGCGGCCACCGCCGCCGGCACGTCCGCGGTGCCAAAGCCGATGCGTTGCAGCGACTCGGTGCCGTCGACGTCGACGATGCCCGGCTCGGGCTCGATCAGCTGCAGGTAGAAGCCGCTCGACGGCGAGGTACTTGGGCTGCGCAGGATGCGGCCCTTGGGCAGGATGCCAAAGCGCTGGTCATCAGGCAGCGGCTCGAAGCCGAACAGCTCGCGGTAGAACTCGCACCAGTCGTCCATGCGGTCGACGCTGATGTACTGCACCACGCCGAACCAGTGCAGGCCGACCAGGGCCGGCGGCTTCGGGTCGACGGTGGGTATCGGCACGAAGTCGACGTCCCAGATCGAAAACTCCTCGCAGCGGTCGACAAAGTAGATGCGGCTGGTGCCGACGCCGTGGATCGCCGGAATGTTCAGCTCCATCACCTCGACCTGGGTCGGCACCGCCCAGGCGCCGCGGTCAAGCGCGCGGCGGTAGGCCGCGGCGGCGTCGCGAACGCGCAGCGCGATGGCGGCGATCACCGGCGTGTCGGTCGGCTGCACGCTGCGTGGCCGCTCGCTGACGTGGGCGTTGATGACGATGTTCATGCCGCCCTGGCGGTACAGCGACACCTCGCGCGAGCGGTGGCGCGCCACCGGCCGAAAGCCCATCATTTCGAGCACCTGGCCCAGCGCCTGCGGCCGGGTGGTGGCGAACTCGACGAATTCGATGCCGTTCAACCCCAGCGGGTTGGGCACCTCACCAAGGGCTTCGCGGTCGTTCGGCAGGGGTTGGGGCATGGCGGTCGATGTGGGATGAACGATGGATGCGTTGCTGCGGTGCAATGAACGATGAGCGCGCTGCTGCGCAGCGCTATGAACCATGAAAAAGCCGGGGCGGTGGCGTGCCGAGCATGGTTCATCGTTCATCGTTCATTCTTCATCCCCCGCCAGGCGGCGCGGCCGCATGTGCGCCGCCGAGGAACAGGCGCTCGATGTGGGGGTCGTTGAGCAGTTCATCGGCGTCCTTGTGCAGCACCAGGCGGCCCGATTCGAGGGCGATGGCTTCGTCGGCCATCTTCAGCGCACTTTTGACGTTTTGTTCGACCATCAGCACCGTGGTGCCGGCCTCGGCCAGCCGGCGCAGCAGGCGAAAGACATCTTGCACCACCAGCGGCGACAGGCCGATAGACGGCTCGTCGATCAGGATCACCTTGGGCCGCAGCAGCAGCGCGCGGCCAACCTCAAGCTGCTTTTGTTCGCCGCCGGACAACGACGACGCGGCGGAGTGCAGCCGCTCCTTGACGCGCGGAAACAGTTCAAGAATTTCCGGGATGCGCTCGTGGGTGGTCTTCGTGCCCAGCGTGATGCCGCCAAGCTCCAGGTTTTCCCACACCGTCAACTGGCCGAACAGGTTGCGACCCTGCGGCACAAAGGCCACGCCGTGGCGGGTCAGCAAGTCCTTGGCCTGCGCGCCGGTGATGTCCTCGCCGTCGAGCCGGATGCGGCCCTGGCGCACCTTCAGCAGCCCGAACAGCGTTTTCAGCACCGTGCTTTTGCCGGCGCCGTTGGGCCCCAGCAGCAGGGTGATCTTGCCGCGCCGGGCGCGCAGGCTCAGGTTGTTCAGGATCATGAACTCGCCGTAACCGGCGACCACGTCGTCGAACTCGATCGCAATGTCGTTCATCGGCGGTATGGCGTGGTGGCCGCGCGGCGGTCGGGTTGTTCAGTTGCCCAGGTAGGCGTCGAGCACTTGCTTGTTGGCGCGGATCTCGGCCGGCGTGCCGATGGCCATCACCTGGCCCTCGACCATCACCAGGATGCGGTGGCACAAGTCCATCACGAAGTCCATGTTGTGCTCGATGACCACAAAGCTGCTCGCCTTGCCGTCGGGCCTGGGCGTGGCGTTGAGCTGCTTCAACAGGTTGCTGATGCCGCCGACCAGGCTGGGGTTGACACCGGCGCAGGGCTCGTCAAGCAGCACCAGGTCGGGGTCGCTCATGAAGGCCATCGCGATGTCGACCAGCTTTTGCTGGCCGTAGCTCAGCTCGCCGGCCTTTTTGTGCGCGACATGGCGGATGCGGAATTGGTCGATCAGCGCGTCGGCCTTGGCGCCCAGGCCCGAATCGCCCGGCGCGAACATGCGGCCGAGCAGGCTGCCGTGGTGTTCCTGCGCGGCGACCAGCAGGTTGTCGCGCACGCTCATCTTGCCGAACACCTGCAGCGTCTGGAAGGTGCGGCCAACACCGCGCCGGTTCAGCGCCATCGGGCCGAGGCCGGTGATGTCGCTGCCGTTGAGCTCGATGCGGCCTGCGTCGGGCGTGATCTGGCCAAGCACGCTGTTGAACATCGTCGTCTTGCCCGAGCCGTTGGGGCCGATGACGCCGAAGATCTCGCCCGGCATGACCTCGAAGCTGACCCCGCCGACGGCCTGTATCGCGCCGTAGGCCTTTTTCAGGCCGCTGACCTTGAGCACCGGCCGGCCGGGCTGGATGTGGCTGGTCATCGCCGTCAAGCCCCCAGCCTGGCCGCCGCGGCGGCACGCGCTGCCGACGCCTCGCGCGCCTGGCGCCGCGCGCGCAGCCGGTCGGGAATCGACAGCAGACCGTCGGGCAGCCACAGCATCAGCATGACCACCGCGGCGCCGAAGACGAACAAATACCACGCCTGCGCAAAGCGCAGCCATTCGGGCAGCAGCACGCCGACCGCCGAACCCAGCAGCGGGCCGAAGAAGTAGCCGGCGCCGCCGACCACCACCATCAGGTACATCATGATCGACGCGCCGACGGTGAACGGCGCCGGCTCGATGAACTCGACCAGGCTGGCAAACAGCGCGCCGGCAATGCCGGCATAGACCGCGCCGATGGCAAACGACAGCAGCGTGTAGGCCTGGATGTTCAGGCCCAGGCTTTCGGCGCGGATCGGGTTGTCGCGCAACGCGGTAAACGCCTTGCCCCAGGGCGAAGCCAGCAGCCGCCACAGCAGCGCGCCAAGCAGCACCGCCAGCGCCAGCACGAAGTAGTAGTAGGCCAGCGCGTTGCCCAGCGAGACGCCGAACAAGGTCGGCCGCGCGATGCCGTTGATGCCGAAGGTGCCGCCGGTCAGCCACTCTTCATTGCGCATCACCAGCCACACCGCGGTGTTGAAGCCCAGCGTTGCAAACGCCAGGTAAATGGTCTGCACGCGCAGCGCCGGAAAGCCCAGCGCCAGCCCGATGCCAAAGCACAGCAGCATGGCCAGCGGCAGGCCGAGCCAGAAGCTGAAGCCGGCCTTCATCACGATGGCCACGGTGTAGGCGCCGATGCCGAAAAACGCCGCGTGGCCAAGCGACTTCTGGCCGGCGTAGCCGACGGTCAGGTTCAGGCCCATGGTGGCGATGACGAAGACCAGCCAGTAGGTGAACAGGTAGACGCCGTAGTTCTTCAACAGCGGCGGCACCGCAACCAGCAGCGCGAGCACCAGGGCGGCGGCGACGAGATGGGTGCGCTTCATGGTCGTTAGACCTTTCTCTCGACCTTCTTGCCCAGCAGGCCCTGCGGCTTGAACAGGATCACCGCCATGAAAATCACCAGCGCCACCGCGTCCTTGTAGGCCGGCGAGATGTAGGCCGCGGCCAGGTTCTCGCACACGCCGACGATGATGCCGCCGAGCAGCGCGCCGCGGCTGTTGTTGAAGCCGCCGATGATGGCGGCGAAGAATGCCTTGTTGCCCAACCCCTCGCCCATGTCGAACTTGGCCAGGTATGTAGGCGTCACCAGCAGCGCCGCGGCGCAGGCCAGCAGCGCGTTGATCGCGAAGGTGTAGAAGATCATGCGCGGCACGTTGATGCCGAGCACGGTGGCGCTCTCGGTGTTCTGCGCCACCGCCTGCATCGCGCGGCCGGTCACCGTCTTGTTCAAAAAGGCCTGGGTGCCCAAAACCAGCGCCAGCGCCAGGGCCAGCGTGCCCAGGTCGGCGGCGGTCAGGTTGACGCCGGCGACGCTGAACAGCTTGTCGCCGAACAGGCTGGGAAAGGGGTGCGCCTCGGCGCTGTAGCCAGCGCGCACGCCGTTGCGTGCGGCAATCGCCAGGCCGATGGTGGCGACGACGATGGGCATCATGCCGAAGCGGTACAACGGGTCGACGATGCCGCGCTTGAAGCCCCAACCCAGCACCGCAACGGCCACCGCGCAGGTGGCCAGAAAGGCCAGCCACAGCGGCGCGCCCAGCGCCATGCCGGCCAGCATCACAAAGGCCGGCAGCATGACGAACTCGCCCTGCGCGAAATTGATCGTGCCGCTGGCCTGCCACAGCAGCGTGAAGCCCAGCGCCGCCAGCGCGTAAATGCTGCCGGTGGCGGCGCCGGAGAACAGCAATTGCAGGAAGTCGGTCATGGCCGAATGAAGGGGTGCGTGCGCACGCGGGTCAGGTGGCCTGCGTTGATGAACGATGAACGTCCCGCGTGAACGCGGGACATGAACGATGAACAAGTCCCGGCCTGCGCAGTCCGGGTGTTTTCATCGGTCATGCCTGCGCGGATGAACGATGAAAGTCCCGCGTGAACGCGGGACATGAACGATGAACAAGTCCCGGCCTGCGCAGTCCGGGTGTTTTCATCGTTCATGCCCGCGCAGCGGGCGTCATTGTTCATTCCTACACCGGGCGTCATCGATCATTCGCACAACGAGGTCACTTGCGCGCCAGCGGCGGCAGCACTTCCTTGACTTCCTGTTTGCCGGCCCTGACCTCGACCATGAAGCTCTCGCGGTCAAGGTCGCCGTTCTTGTCCATCGTCACGTCCATGATCACGCCGGGCTGCTGCGCGGCCTTGACGTTGAGCGCGTGCAAGGCATCGGCCACCGCCTTGCGGTCGAGCTTGCCGGCCTTTTCGATCGCTGCCTTCAGCAGGTAGACGCCGGTGTAGCCCTTGATGCCGTTGTGGTCGGAGATGTACTTGTAGTCCTGGTAGAACTTGGCCTTGAACTTCAGCATCAGCGGGTTGGGGGCGTCCACCGTCAGGCCGACATGGGCCACCGCGCCGTTGGCGGCGTCGCCGGCGAGCTCGATCACCTTTTGCCCGGTCAAGGTGGTTTCACCGACGATGGGCTTGGCAAAACCCTGCTTGCGCAGTTCACGAAGCGCGCGCGCCGACTCTTCTTCGTTGGTGTAGACAAACAGCGCGTCGGCGTTGGCCGCCTTGGCCTTGAGCACCGGCGCCGAGAAGTCGACCTGGCCGGAGTCGGTGGAAATGTCGGCGGCGACCTTGACGCCAACGTCGGCCAGCGCCTTGTTGATCGCGTCGCGGCCGCCCTTGCCGAAGTCGTTGTTGACGTACATCACCGCCACGCTCTTGGCCTTCAGCCCATTGGCGATGTAGCGCGCCACCTTGGGCATCGCGGTTTCCTGCGTGAAGCTGGTGCGGAAGACCCACGGGTTGCCCTGCTTGGTGATCGCCGCGGCCTCGCCGCCGACGAAGTTGGGCACCTCGGCGCGCCGGCTCTCGGCCATGCTGACCATGATCGAGCCCGAGAACACCGGGCCGAAGATCGCGAACACGCCGTCGTCGACCGCCTTGGTCGTCAACCCTTTGGCGACACCGGGGTTGCTTTGCGTGTCCGACACGCTGTGTTCGATTTTCTTGCCGAGGATGCCGCCGGCGTCGTTGATTTCCTTGACCGCCAGCGCGACGCCGTTCTTGAAGTTGGTACCGGCGGTGGCGCCGGCGCCCGACAGCTCGTAGATGCCGGCGATCTTCACCTGCGCCCAGGCCGGCGCCGCCAGACACAGCGCGGCGGCTGCGGCGATCAGGGGGGTTTTCAACGACATCATCGGGTGTTCTCCGTGCAGCAGTAAGGGGATCGGATTGTCGAGGCGCTGCGCGCATGGGCCGTGCGGCGGTCGAAGGCAGCCGTGCAGCGCGGGCGCACGATAGTCGCTGCCACCCTTTGCGGACAAGGGGTTGTGCATCAGGCTGCGCGATAATCGCGCGGATTGAGCGATCATCGTTCACAACAAGGGTATGTCCGGGCCTGGCCGTGCGCATCGACCGCCAAACGACTGACCAAGCTGTCACCGCGCCGACAACGGTCGCCAAGCCCGACATCGTCGAAGGTCTGGGCAAGGGCTTGCGCGTGATCGAGGCCTTTGACGACGAGCACCCGCGGCTGAGCGCCAGCGAGGCCGCGGCGTTGACCGGGCTGAGCCGCACCGCCGCACGCCGCCATCTGCTCAGCCTGGTCCACTTTGGCTACGCCACCACCGACGGCCGGCAGTTCCAGTTGACGCCGCGCGTGCTGCGCCTGGGGCAGAGCTGGCTGGGCGCGGCGCGGTTGCCGCGGTTGGTGCAGCCCTTTATCCAGCGCCTGGCGCTGCAGTGCGGGGAAACCGTCAATGTCAGCATCCTCGACGGCCACGAGGTGGTCTACGTTGCCCGCGCCAGCCCGCCGCGCTGGGTGTCTATCGGCTACCAGGTCGGCGTGCGCGTGCCGGCGCACGGTGTCACCCCGGGCGTGGTGTTTGCAGCCGCCATGCCGCCCGCACAGCGCCAGGCCTGGATTGCCGCGCACGACTTCACCGCGCTGGCCGCGCGTACGGTGACCGACCCGGCGCAGTTCCGCGCCGCGGCCGATGAGGCACGCAGCCGCGGCCACTGGCTAAGCTGGCAGCAGCTTGACCCCAGCCTGGGCGGCATTGCGCTGCCATTGCTTGACCGGCGCGGCCGCTGCCATGCGGCCGTCGGCATGACCGTGCCCTGCGCCCGCACCACGCCCGAGCAAATGGTCGAACAACTGCTGCCGCCGCTGCGTGCCACGGCGCAGGAGCTCGCACCGCTGCTGTGACCCTGTCAATCGAGGTTCAGACCGCCAGGCTTTGCCGCCCGGCCCAACTTTCGCCTGCGGCAAGGGTGACCGGCCGCGCGATGGCGGCGGCTTCGACGCACACGAACTCCAGCCAGCCGTCGTCGGGCAGGTCGGCGATGGCCCGTGCCTTGGCCTCGCCCGGGTTCCACACCACCACGTCGGCAAAGCCTTCCTGGGCAAGCGCCAGCCGGCCGGCGGCGCTGGAAAGCGACAGCGGTTGCTCGACGTCGAGGTAGATGCGGTCGATCTCACCGACGAACTGGATCGGGTCGATCTCCTGGCGGTACTCGGCGCCGCTGACGCGGTCACGGCACAGCGCGCCATACAGCCCGTCCAGCCGGGCCCGGCGCACATCGTCGACGCGCAGATAGCTGTGCAGTGCGGCGGTAAATGAAAACGGCGCGTCACCGGTATTGCCGACCGCCAGCTCGACATCCAGCGTCAGCCCGCCGACGGCCACCGTCAGCTCGCACTCGAACGCGTGCGGCCAGGCCGCGCTGGCCGCCGACGGTTCAAGCCGCAGCACGGCGATGGCCACGCCGTCGCGCTCGGCGTGTTCGGTGTGCTGCCACAAGGCGGTGCGGGCGAAGCCGTGTTGCGGCAGCGGCCCGAGCATCGAGAACTGCGGAAAAACCACCGGAATGCCGCCGCGCACCGGCTGGCCATCACCGGCCAGTGCCTGCGGCGACAGGTAAAGCCGCTCCTGGTCGCCGGCTGGCCGCCACGACACCACCTGCGCGCCATACAGCAGCACGGTGGCTTGCGCACCGTCCGCAGCGGTCAGGCGCAGCGCCGGTTGGCCGAGCAGGCGCAGGGTTTCGATCAAGGCGACTCCGCCTGCAAGGCCTCGGCCGCGGCGGCGAGGGTGGCGGCGATGTCGTCGGCGCTGTGCGCGCTGCTGACAAAGCCGGCTTCGTACAGCGCCGGCGCCAGGTACACGCCGCGCTCCAGCATGGCGTGGAAGAAGCGGTTGAAGCGCGGCTTGTCGGTGGCCATCACCGCGTCGTAGTGCTGCGGCAGTTGGTCGGCAAAGAAAAAGCCGAACATGCCGCCCTCGCAGTCGGCCACCAGTGGTACGCCGGCCGCGCGTGCGGCGTCAACCAGCCCATCGGCCAAGGCGCGCGTGCGCGCGGCCAGCGCGTCAAAAAACCCTGGCTGGGCGATCTGGCGCAAGGTTTCCAGCCCGCACGCGGTGGCCACCGGGTTGCCGCTCAAGGTGCCGGCCTGGTAGACCGGCCCGAGCGGCGCCAATTGGCCCATGATGTCGCGCGTGGTGCCGAACGCGGCCAACGGCATGCCGCCGCCGATCACCTTGCCGAAGACGCTGATGTCGGGCTTGAAGCCGGGAATGTCCTGCGCATACAGGCTTTGCGCGCCGCCGAGGGCAACGCGAAAGCCGGTCATCACCTCGTCAAACACCAGCAGCGCGCCGTATTGCGTACACAGCTCGCGCAGGCGGCGCATGAACGGCAGCGCGGCGCGGACAAAGTTCATGTTGCCGGCAATCGGCTCGACCATCACGCAGGCCAGCTCGGCGCCGTGGGCGTCGAAAGCGGCTTCAAGCTGCGCCACATCGTTGTAGGGCAGCACCAGGGTGTGCTGCACCACCTCGGGCGGCACGCCAGCGCTGGTCGGGTGGCCGAACGTCGCCAGCCCGGAGCCGGCCTTGACCAGCAGCGCGTCGGCATGGCCGTGGTAGCAGCCTTCAAACTTGATCAGCTTGGCGCGCCCGGTGGCGCCGCGCGCCAGCCGAATCGCGCTCATGCAGGCCTCGGTGCCGCTGGATACCAGCCGCACCTGCTGCACGCTGGGCACCAGCGCGATGATGGCCTCGGCGAGTTCTATCTCACGCTCGGTCGGCGCGCCGAAGCTGAGTCCATCGGCGGCGGCCTGCTGCACCGCCGCCAGCACCGCCGGGTGGCCATGGCCGAGGATCATCGGCCCCCACGAGCCGATGTAGTCGATGTAGCAGCGGCCGTCGGCGTCCCACAGGTAGGCGCCTTGCGCACGGGCAATGAAGCGCGGCGTGCCACCGACGGCGCGGAAGGCGCGCACCGGCGAATTCACGCCGCCCGGAATCACGCGCTGCGCGCGCTCGAACAAGCTGGTGTTGCGGGTCATCGGTCGATCACGTTCAGCGCCGGTTGGCGCGGGCAAGGCGGGCGCGGTGCGCAGCGCGGGGCGGTGTCAGTGCACGCGGCGCGGTGGGCCCTTGCCTTTGCCGGGGTCGGGCGGCGGTTCGGGCGCCAGGTCGACGTCGGGCGGATTCATTTCGTCGTCCTCGTCGCCTGGCGGCATGGCCCAGAAAAAGCGGTCGGGCAACACGCTGCCCATGCCGGGGCGAAAGCCGGCGTCCAGCGCCTGGTCCATGAAACCCAGCGCCTCGCCGACCGCGGCCTGCAGCTCGGCGCCCGAGGCCAGCAACGCGGCCAGCGCCGCGCTCAGCGTGTCGCCGGCGCCGACGAACGAGGTTTCGAACATTTCGAACTTTTCGCCGGCCAGCGCGCCTTGCGGCGACGCCAGCACGTTGTCGATGAACTGTTCGGCGCCCTTGGCCGGCAGCATGATGCCGGTGACCAGCACGAAGCGCGTGCCGTGCTCGCCGGCGGCCACCGCCAGCTCACGCGCCGACGGCGGGCGCTCGCTGTCCCAGTCGGGCAGCAGAAAGTCGGCCAGCGTCTTGTGGTTGCCGATCAACACCTCGGTGGCCGGCAGGATCAGTTCGCGAAAGGCCTCGTGGTAGGGCTGGGCCTGGTCTTCGTCCAGCCAGCCGAGGTTGGGCAGGTAACTCACCAACGGCACGTCGGGGTAGTCCGACAGAATCTCGGCCACCACGCTGACCGCATCGGCGCTGCCCAGAAAGCCGACCTTCCAGCCGGCGACGGTGATGTCCTGCAGCACGGTGCGCGCCTGTTCGGCGACCGCATCGGCGTCGATCGGGTGGTGGTCGAAGACCTCGGCCGAGTCGCGCATCAGCACGCTGGTGGCCACCGGCAGGGCATGCGCGCCCATCGCCGCCAGCGTCGCCACGTCGCCGGGCAGCCCACCGGCGCCGCTCGGGTCGCTGGCGTTGAAGCACATCACGCAGGCCGGCGGCGGGGCTTCCTGCAGTTCATCGGGCAGCGCGTCGGAGGCCGCGCCGGCGCTGTCTTGGGCGCCGCCGGGGGGAGATTTGGAGGTGGGGGTCATCGACGGTGTCCGGTGGGGCCGCAGTCAGCGAAGGACACCCGGGGCGAAAGGCCGCCTTTCGGGGCCCTTGGCGCGCGGGCAGTGAAATGTTTGGCACGATCGCCGTTCGCGTTTCCAGGCAGCCCGCGCCAGGGCCGCAAACCGGGTGCTTATCGGTGCTGACCCGGGAAACGCGTGGCTACAATCGTTGTCCCATTGTAGTGATGCGACGCTTGAGCACCGTGACCGAACCGCGCACCTGGATGTGCCTGATCTGCGGCTGGATTTATGACGAAGCCGCCGGGGCCCCCGACCACGGTTTGGCGCCCGGCACCGCATGGGCCGATGTCCCGATGAACTGGACCTGCCCGGAATGCGGCGCCCGCAAGGAAGACTTCGAAATGGTGCAAATCTGACGCTGGCATCGCGTTGACGCGCGTCACTCCGGGCGGCCGCCGCGGGGTCGGCGTCGAGCGCGGCGCAGATGGCCCCTGGTGCCGACTTCCGCTGTCACCTCCCCGCTGTCCAACCCTTTTGTCAGGACCAACCCGCCGTGGACGACGCGCCGCTTGAATTTGAACCGGTGCCGCCGCCGGGACACGAGACGTCGAATGCAGCACCGCTGTTGCCCGGCACCAAGGTGCTGGTCATCGACGACAGCAACACCATCCGCCGCAGCGCGGAAATATTTTTGAAGCAGGGCGGCCACGAAGTGCTGCTGGCCGAAGACGGCTTCGATGCGTTGGGCAAGGTCAACGACCACCAGCCGCAACTGATCTTCTGTGACATCCTGATGCCGCGGCTGGACGGCTACCAGACCTGCGCCATCATCAAGCGCAATCCGCGCTTTGCCCACGTGCCGGTGATCATGCTGTCGTCCAAGGACGGCCTGTTCGACAAGGCCCGTGGCCGCATGGTCGGCTCCGAAGACTACTTGACCAAGCCATTTACCAAAGAACAATTGCTGCGCGCGGTTGCGCAATTCGGCCCGCCCAGCTGCGTCGACGTTTCAACCGTTGCCGCGCAAATGGCGTGACGCCGGCGCGACGACAATAGCGCTTCGCAGACGCCGGGGCGCTGCGGTTGGCCGCGGGGGGACAAGCCATGCCTGTACACAAGATTCTGGTGGTTGACGACTCAAAGACCGAGCTGCATTTCCTGTCCGACATGCTGCAAAAGCGCGGCTTCGAGGTGCGTACCGCGGCCTCGGGCGACGAGGCCATGAGTTGCCTTGAACAGGAGCGGCCTGATCTGATCCTGATGGACGTGGTGATGCCGGGCCGCAACGGCTTTCAGCTCACCCGCCAGATCACCCGCGATCCGCGCTTTACCGGCTTGCCGGTGATCATGTGTACCAGCAAGAGCCAGGAAACCGACCGCATGTGGGGCCTGCGCCAGGGCGCCAAGGACTACGTGGTCAAGCCCGTGCAGGCCGACGACTTGATCGCCAAGATCAAGAAGTTGGACTGACGCGCGGTCCGAGCCGCCAACGCTTTCGCGCCACCGATGGCCAACAAGCAAGCGCTGCGCGACCTGCAGGCCCGGCTGGCCGAGCGGCTGCAGCAGGTTCGCGCCGAAAAGCCCGGTCAGTCGTGGCTGGCGGTGGCCAGCGGCGGGCGCGACTTCCTGCTGCCGCTGAAGCAGGCCGCGGAAATCTTCGAGCTCGCGCCGCTGGTGCCGGTGCCGCATGCCGCGCGCTGGCTGGCCGGCGTCGTCAACCTGCGCGGCGGCGTCTACACGGTGGTCGATCTGGCGCAGTTTCTGGGCTTGCGCGGCGACGGCGAGGCGCCGCCGGACAGCGCACGGCTGCTGTCGCTCAACGGCGAGCTGGGCGTCAACGCCGCGCTGCGGGTCGACCGGCTGCTCGGCCTGCGCCACGCCGCCGACATGCGCCCGGACGATGAAGACGCCGAGAATGCGGCGCGGCGCCCGGCCTTCGCCGGCGCCTGCTGGCGCGACACCGCCGGTGGCCTGTGGCAGGAAATCAGTTTGGCCGAATTGGCGGCAACGCCGGAATTCTTGGCCATCGGGTCGTGAAGATTGCGCCAACGCCTATGGCGTGGCGCGTGCGGCGCTCAGGCGCGTCATGCGGTTTTGCGCCGCTCGGCGAGGCCGGGCGGCGCGGGCATTGGGTGGTCAGTGGTCAGACCGGCACGGGCGGGTCTGGCCTGACAAGGGGACGAGATGGGCTTTCTTGACAAATTCAAGGCCAACCACAAGTCGGACGACGCGCATGCGCAGCGTCAGCCGACCAATTTCGACGAGATGATGGCGGCGGTCGATTCCGGTGAAATGGCGCCGGCGTCGACGTTGGAAAGTCCGCTCAGCGAGTTGAGCGGAGCGCAGGCCGCGCCCGGCTCGACGGTGACCGACAGCGCACTGCTGCCCGATCGTGGCGGTGCCGCGGCTGATTTCGCCGATTCGCGCCAGATGATGCCGGCCGACCTGTACGGCCCCGGCACCGGGCGGGCGCTGCCGCTGATCGGCCAGCGACCGCTGGAGCAGCAGCAACGCATCCTGGGCGGCATGCTCGGCCTGGGTCTGCTGTTGCTGGTGCTGACCACCGTGCTGGCGCTGAACGCCGCCAACCGCAACGCGGCGCAGGTCGGCGCGGTCGGCCATGCGCAGATGCAGTCGCAGCGGCTGGCCAAGGCGATGTCGCAGGCGATGGTGGGCAACGTCCCGGCGTTCGGCGAGGTCAGTGAATCGGCCAACGTGCTGGCGGCCAATGTACGCGCACTCAGAAACGGCACCGACCGGCTGGCGCCGGCACCGTCGGCGGCGCAGGAGTCGCTGGCGCCACTGGTGCCACTGGTCGACCGCGCTGAAAAAAGCGCCGCCACCATGCTGGCGCAGCAAAAGACGCTGACCCAGGTCAGCGAGTCGCTGCGCGGCGTCAACCGCCGCGCCGCGCAATTGCTCGAAACCAGCGACCAGGTCAACCAGCTCAAGGTGGCGCAAGGCGCCACCCCGGCCGAGATGTCGGCCATCGGGCAACTAGGCACGCTGACCCAGCGCATCGGCAAAAGCGCCAATGAATTCCTGACCCTGGAAGGCGCCAGCCCCGAGGCGGTGTTCCAACTCGGCAAGGACTTGAACAACTTCCGTGACCTGGCCAACGCACTGCTCGACGGCGGTGGCGAGCTCAAGCTGCCCGGCACCCGCGACGGCGCGACACGCGACAAGCTGCAGTTGCTGCTCAAGCAGTACGAGGAAACCCGGGCGCAGTCGTCGGCCATCCTCGGCAACCTGCAGGGCCTGGTCAGTGCGCGCGAGGCGCAGACCAGCGTGGTGCAGGACAGCGAGCCGCTGCGCAAGGGGTTGGAATCGGTGCAGGAATCGCTCGGCCGCGCCGGCGGCTTCCACGCCGGGCATTTGCTGGCCATGCTGCTGTCGGCGCTGATGATCCTCGCCGCCGGCTGGGGCCTGTTGCAGCTCTACGTGGCCGACCAGGCGCAGCGTGCGCGCATGGCCGACGTCCAGCGCCACGAGGCCGAGCGCCAGGAGCAGGAGGCCAAGCGCGTCAACGATGCCAACCAGGCGGCGATTCTGCGGCTGATGAACGAGTTGCAATCGGTCGCCGAGGGCGACCTGACACAGCAAGCCACGGTGACCGAGGACATCACCGGCGCGATCGCCGATTCGGTCAACTACACCGTCGAGGAACTGCGCAACCTGGTGGCGCAGGTGCAGGGCACGGCCGAGCGCGTGACCTCGACCACGCAACAGGTCGAGGACACCTCGACCGAACTGCTGGCGACCTCGGGCGAACAACTGCGTGAAATCCGCGAGACCGGCGATTCGGTGCTGAAAATGGCCTCGCGCATCAACCAGGTGTCGGCGCAGGCGCAGCAGTCGGCCGAGGTGGCGCGCCGGTCGCTGCAGGCCGCCGAGTCGGGCTTGACCGCGGTGCAGAACTCGATCGGCGGCATGAACGCCATCCGCGACCAGATCCAGGACACCTCCAAGCGCATCAAGCGGCTGGGCGAAAGCTCGCAGGAAATCGGTGAAATCACCGAGCTGATTTCCGACATCACCGAGCAAACCAACGTGCTGGCATTGAACGCGGCGATCCAGGCCGCATCCGCCGGCGAGGCCGGGCGCGGCTTTTCGGTGGTGGCCGAAGAAGTGCAGCGGCTGGCCGAACGCTCGGCCGACGCAACGCGGCAAATCACCGCGCTGGTCAAGACCATCCAGGCCGACACGCAGGATGCGGTCGGCGCGATGGCCCGTTCGACCCAGGGCGTGGTCGACGGCGCGCAACTGTCCGACAAGGCTGGCGCCGCGCTGGCCGACATCGACCGGGTGACACGCCAACTGGCCGAGCTGATCGAGCGCATTTCGGCCCAGGCGCTGGAAGAAGCCAAGTCGGCCAACGTGGTTGCCGACAACATCCAGCACATCTTCGCGGTCACCGAGCAAACCGGCGAAGGCACGCGCTCGACCGCGCAAATGGTGCGCGAGCTGTCGCGCACGGCTGAAGAATTGAAGCAGTCGGTGTCGCGCTTCAAGATTGCGTGATGGCCAAGCGGCAAGCGAATCGGCGCGCTCCGCCGCGGTCGGACCGAGCCGGCGAACGGCTCGGGGACCGCGGCGCCCGCGTCGCGCGTGGGAGCAACTGAAGTGGTCGGTACCGTCTCGCCGCCTCTGGACGATCTGAGCTCGCTGGCCTGGGTTCAGGCCGAGTTGCGGCGCGCGCTGGAGGCCGCCAACAAGGCCTTGCGGCGCTACCTGAAGGAGTCATCGGGCACGCATGACCTGGACAGCGTCGACCCCTCGGTGCTGCGCCAGGCACGCAACCAGTTGCACCAGAGCGTGGGCGTGCTGGAGCTGGTCGGCCTGGGGCAGCCGGCCAAGGTGTTGCGCGCCGCCGAAGCGGCGCTGCAGACGCTGGCCAACAAGCCGCGGCAGATCACGCTGCAAACCATTCACACCATCGAGCACGGCAACTTTGCGGTGCTGGATTTCATCGCCCGCCGGCTGGCCGCCAAGCCGGTGTCGACGCTGGCGCTGTTTCCGCAATACCGGGCGCTCAACGAGTTGTTCGGCAACGCCCGCATCCACCCCTGCGACCTGTGGGACCACGAGTGGTCGTGGCGCAGCGTGCCGGCCGACCGCAGCGTCGCGCCGCTGTACGCCGACGCCGAATTGCTCGAGCGGCTGGAAACCGGGTTGCTGCAACTGATGCGCGGGGTGGCGCCGGCCACCGCGGCGCAGATGAGCGATCTGTTTGCCGGGCTCGGCGCAGCCACACCCGATGACGGCGACGCCGGCGCGCCGGGGCCGGACAGCCACCTGGCCACGCTGTGGCGGCTGGCGTCCGGGTTTTTCGAGGCCCTGGCCGACGGCCGGCTGGCGCTGGACGTCTACAGCAAGCGGGTCGGTTCACGGCTGCTGGCGCAATTGCGCGCCGGCGACCACGGCGAGCCCTCGGCGCGTCTGGCCGAGGAAATGCTGTTTTTCTGCAGCCTGGCCTGGGCGCGCGCCGGGCGGGGCGAGGGCGCGCCAGGCTGCGGCGTGCGGCTGGCCGCGGTGCGCGACGCCTGGAAGCTGCCCGAAGAGCCGGCCGCCGACCTGGACGTGCCGCGGCTGGGCCGCTTTGACCCGGCCTGGGTGCAGCAGGCGCGCAAGCGCATACAGACCGCCAAGGACGTCTGGTCGTCGGCCGCTGGCGGTGACACCGACCGGCTCAGCCTGCTCGCCGAGCAGTTTTCGCTGGTTGCCGATTCGCTGCAGCGGCTGTACCCGGACGGCGGCGTGCTCGGCCGCGCGCTGCAGGTGGCGGCCGCGCAAACCGCGGCCAGCGGCCAGTCACCCGCCGCCCCATTGGCGATGGAGGTGGCGACCGCGTTGCTGTACGTCGAAGCGTCGATCGAAGACGCCGACTTTGACCTGCCCGACACCGCGGCGCGCGTGAACCGGCTGGCCCAGCGCATCGAGCAGGTGCGGCTGGGGCGCGACCCGGGCACGCTAGAGCTGTGGATGGAGGAGTTGTACCGCCGGGTGTCCGACCGCCAGACCATGGGCAGCGTGGTGCAGGAGTTGCGCTCGTCGCTGTCCGAGGTCGAAAAGCACATCGACCAATACTTCCGCGACCCGTCCCAGCGCCAGGTGCTGATCCCGGTGCCGGCGCAGTTGCAGGCGATGCGCGGCGTGCTGTCGCTGCTGGCGCTCGACCAGGCCTCGGCCGCCGTACTGCGCATGAGCGAGGACGTCGACGCACTGGCCAACACCGAGGTCGACCCGCAGCAGGCCATTCGTGCCGGCACCTTCGATCGGCTGGCCGACAACCTTGGCGCCCTGAGCTTTTTGATCGACATGGTCAGCGTGCAGCCGCAGATGGCCAAGTCGCTGTTCCACTTTGACTCCGATACCGGTAACCTGACGTCGACCGTGGCGCGCCAGGAACGGCCGACCGGCTTTGAAGACCTGCAGTCGGGACTGGGCGCGCAGGACACCGATGCAATGGCGGTGACGCTGGAATTCGACCGCCTGGTCGACAAGGCGTCGCGCCGGCGGCGCGGCGGACCCATCGAGCGTGGTGTCGGAACCCACGGCCTGCCGCTGCTGCAATTCGATGACGCGGGCGAGGCGGCGAATGTCGCTGCCGACGCCGCTGCCGATGTGGACGCGGGCGCGGCTCAGCCGACCGTGACCGCCTTGCACCTGCCCGGGCTGACCCAGCCCGACCAGCCAACGCAACGCCTGGACGCGCCGACGGTGATGCTGGCCGCGGCACCCACCGTGCTGTCGGCCGCGCCGACGCAGCCCATGACCAGCGGCCTGGAAGACGACGCCGAAATGCGTGGCGTGTTCCTGGAGGAAGCGCGCGAGGTGCTGCAGTCCGCGCGCGAAGGCCTGTTCGCCCTCGACGCCGAGCCCGGCGACCAAAGCGTGCTGACCAGCGTGCGGCGCGCCTTCCATACGCTCAAGGGCAGCGCGCGCATGGTCGGGCTGCCGGCCTTTGCCGAGGCCGCCTGGGCCTGCGAGCAGCTCTACAACGCCCGGCTGGCCGAGCATGCGGCCAGCGACGCGCCGTTGCGCGACTTCAGTCGCCGCGCCTGCGATCACTTCGCGGCGTGGGTCGACGCACTGTCGGCGGGAGATGCCAGCGCGTTCCAGCCAACGTTGCTGGCCGAAGAGGCCGACGCGCTGCGGCTGCGCCACACGGCGTCGAAGGCCGGTGCGGCCTTGCCCGTGGCGGTCGCACCGGCGGCCCCGGCGCTGGCCGATTTCGCCGAACGCACCGCGGCGGTGCTGGCGCCGCCGTCGACCCCGCCGCGCGAGGCGACGGCCGCGGGGTTGGCCGAACATGTGCCCGGCCTGCCAAGCGCCGACGACCTGCGTCTGGACCTGCCGTTGGACGACGAGCCGGCCGCCGCGCTGGCGCCGTTGGACTTGTCGTTGTCGGACCTGGACGACGCTGGCGCAGTGCCGGAGCAGGCGGCGCCGGCCGCGGCCGAGCGCGGCGCGGGCGCCGGCACCGAAAGCGCCGCGGTGCCTATGCTGGCGCTGCCCGAGGCGCTGGAGCTGCCGTCGTCGGCCTGGCCCGAGCCGGTCGACCTGGCCCTTGAGGCGACCGCACCGTTGGCCGACACGCCGGCCGCTGCCGATGCCGCGCCACCGGCCGCCGCCGAGCCGCCGGCCGATGACTATAAGCAGGTCGGGCCGCTGCGCATCAGCCTGCCGTTGTTCAACATCTACACCAGCGAGGCCGACGAGCTGTCGCAGCGGCTGGCGTCCGAGCTTGCCGAGTGGTCGCAGGCGCCGCAGCACGCGGTGCCGGGGGACACCGTGGCGCTGGCGCATTCGTTGGCCGGCGGGTCGGGCACGGTGGGCTACGCCGAGTTGTCGCAACTGGCGCGCCACCTCGAACACGCGCTGGAACGCAGCCGTGCGCGTGGTCATGGCAACGCGACCGAGGCCGCGCTGTTCAGCCACGCTGGCGACGAGATTCGCCGTTTGCTCGGGCTGTTCTCGGCCGGCCAGTTGTACTCGCCCGACGCCGCGCTGGTGCAGGCCTTGCACGACCTGGCACACGCCCCGCGCGACAGCGCCCACCAGGTGGCGGCCGATTCCGCCGCCGGCGCGCTGGACGACGACGCGGAGGAGTCTGTCGACACCGCCTACGACATCGAAGTCGCGGCACTCGACGCGTTCAGCGCCGACGCGGATGCCGTCGCCGTGCCCGCCGCCGATGCGGCGCCCGCACCGCCTGCGCCGCCCGCGCCCGCGACCTTGTTGGCAGACGCGCCGGCCGATCGGCCGGTGGATGAGCCGGTAGATGAGCCGGCAGCCGTGCCGGCAGATGAGCCGTCAGCCGCGCCGGCAGACGCGCCCGCGCCGGCCGCGGCGTCCGTCGTCACGCCGGTGGCGCCGTCGCTGCCCGTGGCGCCTGCGTTGCCGGTGCTGGCAGCGATCGCCCCAGCCGTGGCGCCGCCGGTGGCCATGCGGCTGCCGCCGCTGCCGGCCGCGGCGGCCGGCCTGGCTGGGCGTCCGGCGATGGCCCAGGCGGTGCGGCTGGCCGACGACATCGACGCGGTCGACGCGGTCGATGCCGAGCTGTTCCCGATCTTTGTCGATGAAGCGCGCGAGCTGCTGCCCCGGCTTCAGGGCGCGTTGCGCGACTGGGCGCGCCAGCCCGGCGACGCGGCCGCCGCACAGTCGTCCGGCATGCGCGCGCTGCACACCTTCAAGGGCGGCGCCCGGCTGGCCGGCGCGATGAAGCTGGGCGAAATGGCGCACCGGCTGGAAACCGCGCTGGCGCAGCTGGCCGCCGGCGCGCACAGCGCGGCCGAAGTCGAGCATTTGCTCGGCCAGGTCGACCTGCTGGAGGCCCATGTCGAGGCGCTGCTGAACCCGGCCGCCGATGCGCCGGCGCCGGTCTCGGCCGCGCGGCCCGGCGCAAGCCGCAGCGAGCCCAGCGTGGCGGCCTTGCTGGCCCTGCCGCCGGTGCTTGGCGAGGTCGAGCCGACCGCGCCCGCGGCGCCAAGCGCCGCCGAAGCCGCCGCGCCAAGCGCCGCCGAGGCCACCACGCCGATGGCCCCGATCGCGGCGCCGGCCGAACCGGTTGCCGCGACCGAGCCTGTCGCGCGCCGCACCGCCGCGCTGGCGCCTGCACCAGCGGCTGCGCCGGTGTTGCGCCGCATCGACTGGAGCCGCTTCAGCGCCGCGCCGGCGCCCAGCCCGGCTGCTGCCACGACCGCGCGGCCGACGCCCGGCGGCGGCTCGGTGCGGGTGCGTGCGGCGCTGCTTGACCGGCTGGTCAACGAGGCTGGCGAGGTCAGCATCGCGCGTTCGCGCATCGAGGGCGACGTGCAGCAGTTGAAGGGCGCCTTCGTTGACCTGGCCGACAACCTGGAGCGGCTGCGTGCGCAACTGCGCGACATCGAGCTGCAGGCCGAAAGCCAGATCGCCACGCGGCTGGAAGCCGCACGCAGCGCGGCCAAGGACTTTGACCCGCTGGAGATGGACCGCTTCACCCGGTTCCAGGAACTGACGCGGATGATGGCCGAGTCGGTGGCCGACGTGGCCACCGTGCAGCGCGGCCTGCAGCGCGCGGTGCAGTCGACCGAGGACGCGCTGGCGCACCAGGCGCGCATGACGCGCGACATGCAGGACGACTTGCTGCGCACGCGCATGGTCGAGTTCGAAGGCGCCTCCGAGCGGCTTTATCGCGTGGTGCGCCAGGCGGCCAAGGAAATGGCCAAGCCGGTGCGGCTGGACATCGTCGGCGGCTCGATCGAAATCGACCGCGGCGTGCTCGACCGCATGACGCCGGCCTTCGAGCACTTGCTGCGCAACAGCGTGGTGCACGGCATCGAGCCGGCGGCGCAGCGACAGAGCGCCGGCAAGGACTTGACCGGCAGCGTCACGCTGACCGTCAGCCAGCTCGGCAACGAGGTCACGGTCGAGGTGCGCGACGACGGCGCGGGGCTGAACCTGCCGTTGATCCGTGAACGCGCGCTGGCCCACGGCCTGCTGGCCGCCGACAGCCCGGCCGACGACGCCACGGTTGGCAACCTGATCTTCCACCACGGCTTCACCACCGCCGACGCAGTGACCGACTTGGCCGGGCGCGGCGTTGGCATGGACGTGGTGCGCACCGACGTCAACGCCATGGGCGGGCGGATTGAAACCGCCAGCAGCCCCGGGCGCGGCACCGCCTTTCGCGTCGTGCTGCCGCTGACCACCGCGGTCACCCAGGTGGTGCTGGCACGCTGCGGCGAGCGCCACATCGCGGTGCCGGCAACGCTGGTTGAACGCGTGCGGCGCGTGCCGCCGGTGGACGTCGCGACCGCCTACCGCGATGGCCGTTTCGAGCACGACGGCGCGCAGCTTCCCTTCCACTGGCTGGACGCGCTGCTGGAGGGCACGCCGCGCGGCGCGCTGAGCGAGCGCAACAGCCTGGTGCTGGTGGTGCGCAGCGCCGACCAACGCATTGCGCTGCATGTCGACGAGGTCACCGCCAACCAGGAAGTGGTGATCAAGAACCTCGGCCCGCAGTTGTCGGCGCTGCCCGGGCTGGTCGGCATGACGCTGCTCGCCTCGGGACTGCCGGCGCTGATCTACAACCCGGTGGCGCTGGTCACGCTGTACGGCGAAGCCGCGCGGCGGGCGACCCAGGCCGCGCTGGCCGCCGAAGGCAGCCTGCCCGGCGAGCCGGCCGCGGCGTTGCCGCAGGCGCCGCTGGTGCTGGTGGTCGACGACTCGCTGACCGTGCGTCGCGTCACCCAGCGCCTGCTGGAGCGCGAGGGTTACCGCGTCGCGCTGGCCAAGGACGGCCTGGACGCGCTGGAGCAACTCGGCGGCGAATTGCCTGCGGTGGTGTTAACCGACATCGAAATGCCGCGCATGGACGGCTTTGACCTGGTGCGCAACATCAAGGCCAACGAACGCCTGGCGGCGTTGCCGTTGATCATGATCACCTCGCGCATTGCGCAAAAGCACCGCGACTACGCGGTCGAACTCGGCGTCGACCACTACCTCGGCAAGCCTTACCCGGAAGACCAGTTGCTGGCGCTGATCGCGCGCTTTTGCCGCACCCGGCCTGCGCCCGCCGCCACCGGTCAGCGCGCCGCCTTGACTGCGGCGTAACGCGCCAGCGTGCGCGCACGCGCCGCGCCGTGGTCGACCACCGGCAGCGGGTAGTCGACGCCAAGCCGTATGCCGGCCGCCGCCAGGTCGACCGGGCGCGCGGTCCACGGCGCGTGCAGCAAGTCGTTCGGCAATCCGCCCAACTGCGGCAGCCAGTGGCGGATGAAGCGGCCCTCAGCGTCGAAGCGGCGGCTTTGCGTCACCGGGTTGAAGATGCGGAAGTACGGCTGCGCATCGCAGCCGGTCGACGCCGACCATTGCCAGCCGCCGTTGTTGGCCGCCAGGTCAAAGTCGAGCAGGTGGCGCGCAAAGTAGGCCTCGCCGCGCCGCCAGTCCAGCCCCAGGTGCTTGACCAAAAAACTGGCGCTGACCATGCGCAGCCGGTTGTGCATCCAGCCGCTGTGGTTGAGCTGCGCCATCGCCGCGTCGACCAGCGGGTAGCCGGTGCGCGCGCCGCACCAGGCGTCGAACAGTGCGTCGGCGTGCTTGCCGTGGTCCCAGCGCAGCGCGTCGTATTCGGCGCGGAAGGCATGGCCGACCACCCGCGGGTGGTGGTGCAGCACCTGGTGGAAGAAGTCGCGCCAGGCCAATTCGGACAGCCAGACCTCGGCGCCGCGCGAGCCGGCCTGCATGCGCTGCCAGGCCGCGCGCGCTGCGCTGCGTATCGACAGTGTGCCGAAGCGCAGGTGCGGCGACAGGTAGCTCGGGCCCTTGACCGCGGGAAAGTCGCGCTGGTCGGCGTAGGCGTCGATGCGCTGCAAAAAATCGGCTATCAACGTGTGCGCGCCGGCCGAGCCGCCGGGCAGCTTCAGCGTGTGCAGGTTGGTCGGCTCGAAGCCAATGGCGGTCAGGCTGGGTACCGCGCCACCCGGCGGCGCGTGCGCCGGCAGCGGCGCCAGCGCGCCGGCGTGGCGTTCGGTCGGATAGGCACGGAGAAAAAAGTCGTCCAGCCGGGCCAACCAGGCCGACCAGTACGGCGTGAACACGCTGTACGGGTTGCCGCCGGCGGTCAACACCTCGCTGCGCTCGAATACCACGTGGTCCTTGCCGGTGTGCAGCACGACGCCTTCGTTGGCCAGCACGCCGCGCACATGGGCGTCGCGCGCGCGTGCGACGGGGTCGTCGTCGTGGTTGGCGTAGACCGCCTGCACGCCGAGCTCAAGCGCCAGCGCCGGCAGCACGTCGCGCGCCACGCCGTGGCGCACGATCAGGCCGCAGCCGGCTACGCCGTGCGCCTGGCCGAGCACGCGCAGTTGGGCGTCCAGGTCAACCAGCGCGTCGCGGATGAATTCGACCCGCCGGTCGGCGTGCGGCAGCGGGTCCAGGATCTCGCGGTCAAAGACGAACGCACACCACACCTGGCGCGCGCCGCGCAACGCGTGGTACAGCGCCGCGTGGTCGTCGGCGCGCAGGTCGCGCCGGAACCAGACCAGTGCGCGCGCCAGCGCCGGATCGTGCGTCGTGTGCATTTGCGCGTCCCCAATACAGCCGGCATGCAGCCTGGTGACGTGTACGCTGCACGCGCGATGAGTGTCCCCGATCATTAGAATTCCGCGCCATGGTGGCCGACCGCATCAACCTGACCAACCAGTTTCTGATCGCGATGCCCGGCATGGGCGACGATGCCTTTGCCGGCGCGGTGGTCTACCTGTGCGAGCACAGCGAGCGTGGCGCGCTCGGGCTGGTGATCAACAAGCCGATCGACATCACGCTGGGCAACCTTTTTGAAAAAGTCGAGCTGACGCTCGACGAAGGCGATCTGGCCGGCCAGCCGGTGTTCTTCGGCGGCCCGGTGCAGACCGAACGCGGCTTTGTGCTGCATGAAAAACTGCCCGGCGGCCACAGCCCCTATAGCAGCACGCTGTCGATACCCGGCGGGCTGGAAATGACCACCAGCAAGGACGTGCTCGAGGCGCTGGCCAACGGCGCCGGACCGAAGCGCCTGCTGGTCACGCTGGGCTACGCCGGCTGGGGCGCTGGCCAGCTGGAAGACGAAATCGGCCGCAACGGCTGGTTGACGGTCGATGCCCAGCCCGAGGTCATCTTCGACACCCCGGTGCCCGAGCGCTACCACCGCGCACTGAGCCTGCTGGGCATAGACCCGCGCATGCTCAGCCAGCAGGCCGGACACGCCTGATGCGGCCAGGCGCGCTGCCAACGCGGCGCGAGCAGCAGTACCTGGCATTCGACTTCGGCACCCGGCGCGTCGGCGTGGCCAGCGGCAACAGCGTGCTGGGTGCCGCCCAGGCCTTGACCACCGTCGCCGCCACCGGCGAGCAGCGCCTGGCGCGCATTGCCGGCCTGATTGCTGAGTGGCAGCCCGACGCGCTGGTGGTCGGCGTGCCGTTTCACCCCGACGGCGCGGCGCACGACAATACCCAGCGCGCGCGGCGTTTTGCGCGCCAGTTGCAGGCCCGCTTCGGCCTGCCGGTGCATGAAGTCGACGAGCGTTACACCACGGCCGAGGCGCTGGCCCAGGGTGCTGCCGATGCCGACGCGGCCGCCGCGGCGCTGATCCTCGACCAGTTTCTGACCCATCCGCCGCAGGCGGCAGCGTCCGCGGCGCACCACACCGATACGTCAACCCCAGCTCCGAGCCATGAGCACCCTGACCCTTGATGCCGAAGCGCTGTACACCGACCTGCGCCACGGCGTGCGCGGCCTGCTGACCGCGCAGGACGGCGCCCACCCCGACAGCGTGTTGCTGGGCATCTGGTCCGGCGGCGCCTGGCTGGCCGAACGGCTGGCTGCCGACCTGGGCGTGGCGGCGACCACCGGCGTGATCACCAGCACGCTGCACCGCGACGACTTCGGCGAGCGCGGGCTGGGCCGCGGCAGCGGCGCGACGCGCATCCCGTTTGCGGTGGATGGCGCGCACATCCTGCTGATCGACGACGTGCTCTACACCGGCCGCACGATTCGCGCGGTGCTCAACGAATTGTTCGACTATGGCCGCCCGGCCAGCGTGCGGGTGGCGGTGCTGGTTGACCGCGGCGGGCGGCAGTTGCCGATCGAGCCGGTGTTTGCCGCGGCCAAGGTCCACCTGCCGGCCGGGCAACGGCTGTCGCTGGCGCGCGCCGGCGAAGGCCGCTTCGCCTTCAGCGTGCGTGACCTGGGCGAGGCCGCCTGATGCTCAACCGCCGCAACCCGCAGCTCAACGGCCACGGCGAGCTGGTGCATTTGCTGGCCATCGAGGGCCTGCCGCGCGACGTGCTGGTGCAAATCCTCGATACCGCGGGCACCTTCCTGTCGGTCAACGACCGCGAGGTCAAGAAAGTGCCGCTGCTGCGCGGCAAGAGCGTGTTCAACCTGTTCTTCGAGAACTCCACGCGCACGCGAACGACGTTTGAAATCGCCGCCAAGCGGCTGTCAGCCGACGTGTTGAACCTGGACATCGCGCGCTCGTCGACCGCCAAGGGCGAGAGCTTGCTCGACACGATTGCCAATCTGTCGGCGATGCACGCCGACATGTTTGTCGTTCGCCACGGCGAAAGCGGCGCGCCGTACCTGATCGCCCAGCACTGTGCGCCGCATGTGCACGTCGTCAACGCCGGCGACGGCCGCCATGCGCACCCGACGCAGGGGCTGCTCGACATGTACACCATTCGCCACAGCAAGCGCGATTTTTCGCAGTTGTCGGTGGCCATCGTTGGCGACATCGTGCATTCGCGCGTCGCGCGCTCGGACATCCATGCCTTGGCCACACTGGGCGTGCCCGACATTCGCGCGGTCGGTCCGAAAACGCTGGTGCCGGGCGACCTGCGGGCGATGGGCGTGCGCGTGTGCCACGACATGGCCGAGGGCATACGCGGTGTCGACGTGGTGATCATGCTGCGGCTGCAAAACGAACGCATGGCCGGCGCGATGCTGCCCAGCGCCGGCGAGTTCGCCAAGCACTGGGGGCTGACCGAAGCCAAGCTGGCGCTGGCCAAGCCCGACGCCATCGTGATGCACCCCGGGCCGATCAACCGCGGCGTTGAAATCGACAGCGCGGTCGCCGACGGCCCGCACAGCGTGATCCTGCCGCAGGTCACCTTTGGCATCGCGGTGCGCATGGCGGTGATGTCGATCATTGCCGGCAATCTGGCCTGATGCTGTCTGATGAACGATGAACGATGAACGATGAAAGAACTCCGCTGATCGATGCGCGGTGCGGCTTTTTCATGGTTCATGCCCGGTGCGAAGCGCCGGGCGCTCATCGTTCATCGAGCGCTGAGAACACACCATGAGAATCCTGATCCGCAACGGTCGCGTCATTGACCCGGCCTCGGGCCGCGACCAGCCGGCCGACGTGGCGATTGCCACCGGCCGCATCGTCGCCATTGCGCCGACCGGCACGCTGAGCGCCGACTTCCACGCCAACCGGGTGTTCGACGCCAGCGGCTGCGTCGTCGCGCCGGGGCTGGTCGACCTGGCGGCGCGGCTGCGCGAACCCGGCCACGAGCACGCCGGCATGCTGGAAAGCGAGCTCAACGCGGCCGCCGCAGGTGGCGTCACCAGCCTGGTCTGCCCGCCCGACACCGACCCGCCGCTGGACGAGCCCGGGCTGGTCGACATGCTGAAGTTCCGCGCCCGCAAGCTCAGCCTGTGCCGTCTGTTTCCGATCGGCGCGCTGACCCGCGGCCTGGCCGGCGAGGCGCTGACCGAAATGGCGGTGCTGACCGACAGCGGCTGCGTCGGTTTCGGCCAGGCCGACGTGCCGGTGCGCGACACCCAGGTGCTGCTGCGTGCGCTGCAGTACGCGTCGACCTTTGGCTACACCGTCTGGCTGCGGCCGCAGGACGCCTGGCTCGGCACCGGCGTGGCGGCCAGCGGCGCGGTGGCCACGCGCATGGGCTTGTCGGGCGTGCCGGTGGCGGCCGAAACCATCGCCTTGCTGACGATTCTTGAACTGGTGCGCGCCACCGGCGCGCGTGTCCACCTGTGCCGGCTGTCGTCGGCCACCGGCGTGGCAATGGTGCGCGCGGCCAAGGCCGAGGGGCTGCCGATCACCGCCGACCTCAGCGTGCAGTCGCTGCACCTGACCGATGTCGACATCGGCTGGTTCAATTCGGCGATGCGCCTGGATCCGCCGTTGCGCCAGGGCATAGACCGCGACGCCTTGCGCGCCGGGCTGGCCGACGGCACGCTGGACGCGCTGGTGTCCGACCACAACCCGGTGGCGCCGGACGAGAAAAACCTGCCCTTCGGCGAGGCCACGCCGGGCGCCACGGCGCTGGAATTGCTGCTCAGCCTGGCGCTGAAGTGGGGCGCCGACACCGGCCTGGGCCTGGCCGCCACCTTGGCCAAGGTGACCAGCGCGCCGGTGCAGGTGTTGGGCGACGCGCTGGGGTCGCTGGCCGCATCGGCCGGCCGGCTGGTCGAGGGCGGCGTGGCCGATGTCTGCGTCTTCGACCCACAGTGCGTGTGGACCGTCCAGCCCGGGGTGCTGGTCAGCCAGGGCAAGCACACGCCGTTTGCGTTCGAGGCCACCGGCATGGCGCTGCCTGGCCGGGTGCGGGTCACGCTGGTCGCCGGCAACGTGGCCTACGTCGCCGCCGACGCGCCGGCCGGCGCTGCCTACGTCGCCGCTTGAGCGTGCCTGACCACCCGGCGGGCGGCGGCCTGCGCGTGCCGGCATGGCGCGCCGCGTGGCGGCTGTTGCGCACCGGCGGGCACGTGCTGTACGGGCTGTGGGTGGTGCAGCGGGTCTTTCCGCGTCTGACGCCGGCCGAGCGGCACGCGCGCATCGGCGCCTGGTCGGCGGCGCTGCTGCGCGGTATGGGTCTGACGCTTGAGGTCAGCGGTCAGGCCCATGCCGGGCCGACATTGCTGGCCGCCAACCATGTGTCGTGGCTGGACATTGCGGCGCTGCATGCGGCGGTGCCGGCGGCACGCTTCGTGGCCAAGGCCGATGTGGCCGATTGGCCGCTGCTCGGCGGCCTGGTGGCCGGTGCCGGCACCCTGTTCATCCGCCGCGAACAGCGCCGCGACGCGCTGCGCGTGGTGCATGCGATGGCCGAGGCGCTGGCCGGCGGCCAGTGCGTGGCGGTTTTTCCCGAAGGCACGACCGGTCCCGGCCCCGAGCCGCTGCCGCTGCACGCCAATTTGCTGCAGGCGGCGGTGGCCACCGCGACCGCGGTGCAGCCGGCGGTGCTGCGTTATGCGCAACCCGGGCAGTGCTTCAGCGACGCGGTGCGCTACCTTGGCGGCATCACGCTGCTGCAAAGCGCCTGGCGCGTGGCCAGCGCCGACCGCCTGACGGTGCATGTCGACCTGCTGCCGGCGCTTGCCAGCGCAGGCGCCGACCGCCGCGCGCTGGCGGCCACGCTGCAGGGCGTCATCGCCGGGCAACTGCGCTTGGCGCGCTGATCTGGCTGCGCCGGCGGCCTCGTGCTGCGCCAACCGCGCCGCGACCGCCGCCGGGGCGTGCCGCCGGCCGGCCGCGCGAGCCGCGCGAAGCACGCGCAGGATCAGGCCTTGCCCTGGTTGGCCACCGCGGCGGCGGCCTTGGCGATGGCTTCCGGGTCGCCGAGGTACTCGCGGCCGATCGGTTTCAGGTTGGCGTCCAGCGTGTAGACCAGCGGCACGCCGTTCGGGATGTTCAGCCCAACAATGTCGGCGTCGCTGATGCCGTCCAGATACTTCACCAGCGCGCGGATCGAGTTGCCGTGCGCCGCCACCAGCACCCGCTGGCCGCTCTTGATGGCCGGTGCCAGCACCTCGTTCCACCATGGCATGACCCGCGCCACGGTGTCCTTCAGGCACTCGGTCAGCGGCACCTGGCCGGGCTGAAGGTTGGCGTAGCGGCGGTCGCCCGATTCGCAGCGCGGGTCACCGACTTCCAGCGGCGGCGGCGGCGTGTCGTAGCTGCGGCGCCAGACCAGCACCTGCTGGTCGCCGTACTTCTTCGCCGTCTCGGCCTTGTTCAGGCCTTGCAGGCCGCCGTAATGGCGCTCGTTGAGCCGCCAATCGTTGACCACCGGCAGCCAGGTGCGGTCCATCTGGTCCAGGCAGTGCCACAGCGTCCAGATGGCGCGCTTGAGCACCGAGGTGTAGCAAATGTCGAACTCGAAGTGGGCGGCCTTGAGCAGCCGGCCGGATTCCTTGGCCTGCTCGACGCCGGTGGGCGTCAGGTCGACATCGGTCCAGCCGGTGAAGCGGTTTTCCAGGTTCCAGGTCGATTCGCCGTGACGGATGAGAACGAGCTTGTACATGAGGGGCTTTCTAGGGTGTGTTTTTTGGGGACACGGGCGGGGAGCCCACACGCGGCGCCTCGCCTGGGGAAACTGGCCAAATTCTATAATCCGCCCCTTTTTTGACTGCCCGTTCGGGCAAACGCGGGTCGCATGAAGTTCTTCTTAGACAACTGGGTGCTGTTCTTGCTGGCCGCGACCTCGGGCGGGCTGCTGTTGTGGCAGTCGCTGCAAAAATCGGCCGGCGGCGGCATCGGCACCACCGAAGCGGTGCGGTTGATCAACCGTGAAAAGGCGGTGTTGATCGACGTCTGCGAGCCGGCCGAGTACGCCGCCGGACACGCCAACGGCGCGCGCAACATCCCGCTGGCCTCGCTTGCCGGCGCCAAAGAATTGCCGACGAACAAGGCCTTGCCGCTGGTCGTACTGTGCGCCAGCGGCGCGCGTGCCAGCCGCGCGGTGGCGCAGTTGCGCAAGGCCGGCTACGACAACGCACAGGCCGTGGCCGGCGGCATGAACGCCTGGCGCGAGGCCGGGTTGCCGGTGCAGAAGTCGGCCTGAGATGGTCCGCATCGACATGGTTTGGAAGTTGCCGCGATGAACCCCGTGCGCATGTACACCACCGAGGTCTGCCCGTATTGCCTGCGCGCCAAGGCGCTGCTCAAGCAGCGCGGCGTTGAGCAAATCGACGAAGTGCGCATCGACCTGCTGCCCGAGCAGCGCGAACAAATGGTGGCCCTGACCGGCCGCCGCACGGTGCCGCAAATCTTCATCGGCCAGACCCACGTCGGCGGCTGTGACGACCTGATCGCGCTGGACAGGCGCGGCGCGCTGCTGCCGCTGCTCGAAGGCGCCTGAGCGTCTGAAAGCCCCACACTCCGTCACGCCGGCGCCGTCGTTGCAGCCGGCGCGGCGCCGACGCTGGGCAATAATGGTCCATTCAGCCAGCCCGCTAGCCGTGCACGGTGGCGGGCTTTTCTTTTCCCTCCTCAGCAGGCTCGTTCGCCATGGCCGACCAAGAAAACACCCCCGTGTTCCAGATCCAGCGCATGTACCTGAAGGACTTGTCGCTTGAGCAACCGAACTCGCCGCAGATCCTGCTTGAACAGCAGCAGCCGCAGGTCGACATCAACCTGGCGATGGCCGCGGGCAACGTTGCCGAATCGATTTTTGAAGTCACCGTCACCGCCACCGTGACGACCAAGGTCGGCGATCGCACCCTGTTCCTGATTGAGGCCAAGCAGGCCGGCATTTTTGAAATCCGCCATGTGCCGCAGGAGCAGTTGCAAGGCATTCTGAGCATCGTTTGCCCGCAGATGATCTACCCCTACCTGCGTGCCATCGTGTCCGACGTTTGCACGCGCGCCGGTTTCCCGCCGATCCTGCTCACCGAAGTCAACTTCCAGGCCATGTTCGAGGCCCAGCAGGCGCAGCAGCAGGGCGGCAACGGCGCCAACTGAAGGCATGGCGGCGAGCCTGCCGCGGCTGGGTTGATTGCTTGCACGCGGCCGCCGCGCACACGGCGCGGCCTGCGCCGCTGCAACCCCCGCGCGGCTGGCCGAACCAACGGTCGCAGTGATGTCCATGACCCCCGCCGTGGGCCAGCCCTCGGTCGTCGTGCTGGGCGCCGGCGCCTGGGGCACCGCGCTGGCGGTGACGCTGGCGCAGCGCCAGCCGGTGCTGTTGTGGGCGCGCGATGCCGCGCAGGCCGACGAGATGCGCCGCACGCGCTGCAACCGGCGCTACCTCGACGACACCAATCTGCCCACCGCGCTGGCCCTCACCGCCGACCTTTCGGCGGCACACGCGGCGGCCGAACATGCGCTGGTGATGGTGGCCACGCCCATGTCCGGCCTGCGCGAGCGCCTGCTAGAACTGCCCGCAGGCGCGCGCGTGCTGTGGTTGTGCAAGGGCTTTGAACGTGGCAGCGGCCTGCTTGGCCACGAAATCGCCGCCGCGCTGCGGCCCGACCTGCGCTCGGGTGTGCTCAGCGGGCCGAGCTTCGCGCAGGAAGTCGCGCGCGGCCAGCCCACGGCGCTGGTCGCCGCCAGCGCCGACCAGGCACTGTGCGAGCAGGCGGTGCGGGCGTTGCACGGCGCGGCGATGCGTGTCTACACCTCGGCCGACCCGGTCGGCGTCGAGGTCGGCGGCGCGGTGAAGAACGTGATGGCGATTGCCACCGGCATCGCCGACGGGCTGCGCCTGGGCGACAACGCGCGTGCCGCGCTGGTCACCCGCGGGCTGGCCGAAATGACCCGGCTCGGCGTCGCGCTCGGTGCCCGCGCCGAAACCTTCATGGGGCTTTCCGGCCTCGGCGATCTGGTGCTGACCGCCACCGGCGACCTGTCGCGCAACCGCCGCGTCGGGCTGGCGCTGGCCGGCGGCCAGACGCTGGCGCAGACGCTGGCCGCGCTGGGCCATGTCGCCGAAGGCGTCAACACCGCCGAGACGCTGCAGGCGCGCGCCCGCGCGCTGGATGTCGAGATGCCGATCACCGACGCGGTGGTCGAGGTGCTGCAAGGCCGCGCCACGCCGGCCGCCGCACTGCGCGCGCTGATGACGCGCGAGGCCAAGGCCGAGCACTGACGCGGCTGCGTCGCCGCACCGCGCGGTGCACCTCACACCGCGCCGTCAAAGCCGTTCTGGCGCCAGGCCTCAAACACCGCCACCGCCACCGCGTTGCTCAGGTTCAGGCTGCGCTGGCCGGCGCGCATCGGCAGCCGCACCAGCTCTTCAGGCGCGAACTGCGCGCGCAGCGCCGTCGGCAAGCCGGCGGTTTCGCTGCCGAAGATCAGCCAGTCGCCGGGCTGGAATGCCAACGTCGAAAACCAGGCCTGGCCACGCGTGGTGAACGCACGCCGCCGGCCGCCAGCCAGCGCCTGCGCCGCGCACCAGGCCGACCAGTCGGCATGGTGCTGCACGCGCGCCCACTCGTGGTAGTCCAGCCCGGCGCGGCGCAGCAGTTTGTCGTCCATCGCAAAGCCCAGCGGCGCGACCAGATGCAGCTCACATCCGGTGTTGGCCGCCAAGCGGATGATGTTGCCGGTGTTGGGTGGAATTTCCGGCTGTACGAGGACGATGCGGAACATGGCGCCGATTGTGTGGGCCCATGCGATGACGCGCGCCGGGTCGTCAGTCGCCCGGCGGCGGCGTGCGCAGAAAGACCCACAACTGCACCTGCGCCGCGCCGGCATCGAGCAGCGCGCGGCTGGCCAACGCGGCGGTGGCGCCGGTGGTCAACACATCGTCGACCAGGGCCACCGTGCGCCCGTGCAGTGCCGTGGCTGCGTCAGGCGGCACCCAGAACGCGCCACGCAGGTTGCGCGCCCGCTCGGCGCGCGTCAGGCCGGTCTGGTGCGGCGTGTCGTGCAGGCGCAGCAGCGTCTGCGCCTGCGCCGGCCGCTCTAGCCGCCGCGCCAGGCGCCAGGCCAGCTCCCAGGCCTGGTTGTAGCCGCGCTCGGCCAGCCGACGCGGTGCCAGCGGCACTGGAACCAGCAAATCGGGCGTTGGCAGATCGCTCTGGGCCCGCACTGCCCCAGCCATCAACATGGCCAGCGCCGCGGCCAGTTCGCAGTGCTGGTGGAACTTGAAGCGGCTGACCAGCCGGTCCCATGGGAATCCATAGTCGGCGACGCTGACCGCGCGCGCATAGGGCGGCGGGTCGCGCAGGCACGCCCCGCACAGCGCGGTGCTCGGCAACGCCAGCGCGCAGCGCGGGCAGCGCGGGCACGGTGTGGCAAAACGCTGGCGGCAGTCGGCACAGACGGCCTGGCCGGCCCAGGCGGCGCAGACCGCGCAGCGCTGCGGCAGTGCGAGGCGGGGTGCCGACATCGCGTCAATATACTGCCCGCCATGTTGCCGCCCCCGCCGTCGCCATCGGCCGTTGCGCCTGAGGTTGACCGTCAGGCGGTGAACCATCTTTACCGCCGTCTGGCGCGCTGCGCTGCGCCGCCCTGGCTGCACCAGGAGGTGGCACGGCGCATGGCCGAGCGGCTGGTGGTGCTGCGCGTGGCGCCGGCCAAATGGCTGAACTGGAGCGGTTTTCTGGGCGGCGGGACGGCGGCGCTCGACGCGGTGGCCGCGGTGTGGCCGCGGGCGCAGGCGGTGCTTGCCGAGCCGACCGAGGCCTTGTGCCTGCGCAGCCGCGACCTGATGCGCGGACCATGGTGGACCGGCCGGCGGCTGCGCGCACAGGTGCTGCACGAGTCCGAGGTGCCGGCCGACGGCGTGGCCATGCTGTGGGCCAACATGGCCTTGCACCTGTCCGACGCGCCGCAACGTACCCTGGCGCAGTGGCTGCGCGCGCTGGCCAGCGACGGCATCCTGATGTTTTCCACCTTTGGGCCCGACACGCTGCGCGAGCTGTCCGAGCTGTACCGCGCGGCCGGCTGGCCGCCAGCGCAGCCGCGCTATGTCGACATGCATGACATTGGCGATGCGCTGGTCGGCGCCGGCTTTGCCGACCCGGTGATGGACCAGGAAACGCTGACGCTGCATTGGTCCAGCGCCGAGGCGCTGCTGGCCGAGTTGCGCGCACTCGGCCAGAACCTCGCTCCGCGGCGCTTTGCCGGCCTGCGCACGCCGCGCTGGCGGCAGCGCCTGGCCGCTGCGCTGCAGGCGCGCGCCGGTGCCGACGGCCGCATTGCGCTGCGCTTCGAAATCGTCTATGGCCACGCCATCAAGCCGGCACCGCGCCCGGCCGGCGACGCAACAACCACGCACATCGCGCTCGACACCGTGCGTGCCAGCCTGCGCCGCGGCGTCCATCCGGGTAGGCCTCAGGATGGGGTCGAATAACACTGTCGCTAGAATGCGTTGTTGACCTGCCTCAGACCCCCTGCGTTGGCTCCGCGCGCGTGCTGGGTTACCGTTTGGGGCACGTCAAATCTTCAACATCCTGCGGTCGGCGTGGCATCGCGCACGACTCCAGCGGCCCGGACCACGCCATCGTTGCCCTGCGCGCCATGACCGCCACGCTTGCTCGCCACCCCTGGCCCGCGCCCAGCGTCGGGTGTGAGGGCAATTGGCGATTTGCACGTGAAACCGCGGCGCCGCATGCCTGGCGTTTCGACCTGCGGCGCCAGATGTCGTTGACGCCGCGTCAACTCGGCCAGTCGTATCTGATGCTTTGCGTGTTGTCGCTCGCCGTGGCCACCGGGTTTTACTGGCACGGTGCGCGCGTGGTGCTGGCGTTTTCGGTGCTTGAGCTGCTGGCGGTGGGCGCCGCGATGTTGTTGGTCGCCCGCCATGCCGGGGACCGCGAAATCATTACGTTGGGCAGCGGCTGCCTGTCGGTTGAGCGCCGTGTCGGGCCGGAGGTCGAGCACACGGTGTTCCGCGCCGCCTGGGTGCGGGTCGAGCCGACGGCTGGCGATGGCTCGCTGCTGGAATTGTCAGGTGAGGGGCGCAGGGTACGGATCGGACGCCATGTCCGGCCCGAGCTGCGGTTGGAGCTGGCTCAGGAACTGCGTCGCGCGCTGCGGTTGGTGCGCGATGCGGTCACGCCGGTTGTGGATCACGAACTTCAAGCATCACGATGAACACCACGAAAGCGCATGGGTGGCGGCGGCTGGCGGGGGCTGTCAGCGCAGCATGGGTGGGCTTAGGCACGGCCTTATGGTCGGCGTCGGCCAGGGCAGTCGGCGACCTGCCCGGTGGACCGGCGGTCAACCAGCTTGACCTGCACCCGCCGGTGACGCGCATCGCCAGCGACGTGCAGTGGCTGCACAACTTCCTGCTGGTGGTGTGCGCGCTGATCTTCATCGCCGTGTTCGGGGTGATGTTTTATTCGATCATCAAGCACCGCAAGTCGGTCGGCCACAAGGCCGCCAACTTCCACGAAAGCGTTGCGGTCGAGATCGCCTGGACCATCGTGCCCTTCATCATCGTCTCGGCAATGGGCCTGATGGCCACCAAGACGGTGGTGGCGATGAAGGACACCAGCAATGCCGACCTGACGGTCAAGGTCACCGGCTACCAGTGGAAATGGGGTTACGACTACCTGAAGGGCGAGGGCGAGGGCATAGGCTTTCTTTCCGCGCTTGACCTGAAGCAGCGCCAGATGTCCGATGCCGGCACCCCGGCCGGCGATGACTACCTGTTCAAGGTTGACAATCCGCTGGTGGTGCCGGTCGACCGCAAGGTGCGCATCATCACCACCGCTGCCGACGTGATTCACTCATGGATGGTGCCGGCATTCGCGGTCAAGCAGGACGCGATTCCCGGTTTCGTCCGCGACACCTGGTTCCGCGCCGAAAAGACCGGCGACTATTACGGTCAGTGCGTCGAGCTGTGCGGCAAGGAACACGCCTACATGCCGATTCACGTCAAGGTGTTGTCGGCGACCGACTACAGCGCCTGGGTGGCCGGCAAGAAAAAGGAATTGGCCGCCAAGGCCGATGATCCGAACAAGGTCTGGGCGCTGGCCGACCTGGTGGCCCGCGGTGAAAAGGTCTACACCGCCAACTGCGCGGTCTGCCACCGGCCCGACGGCAAGGGTGCCGGCCCGATCAAGCCGCTTGACGGCTCGGCGATCGTGCAGGACCCGGACATTGCGCGCCAGTTGACGGTGATGCTCAAGGGCGTCAACAACGGCGCGATGCCCTCGTGGGCCGCGCTGTCGGACACCGAACTGGCCGCTGTCGCCACCTATACCAAGAACCATTGGGGCAACCACACCGGGCAAATCGTGCAGCCGGCGATGGTCGCCGACATCCGTGCCGGCAAGGTGGTGGCCAAGCCGGCGGCCCAAGCCGCACCGGCTGCCGAGGCCGCTTCGGCGCCAGCCGCCGCCGCCGGCCTACCACTGAGCGTGCTGTTTGCCAGCGGCAAGAGCGACCTCGACCCGGCCGCGCAGCAGGTGCTGGCCACCGCTGTTGACTACCTGAAGGCGCACCAGGACGCCAAGGTGGCGCTGTCGGGCTTTGTCGACTCCACCGGCAGCGCGGCGCAGAACGCCGAATTGGCCAAGCAGCGGGCGCTGAGGGTGCGTGACGCCTTGACCAGCGCCGGCGTTGCCGCCGAACGCATCGAGCTGCGCAAACCCGAACAAATCGAGGCGGGCTCGGCCGATGCCGCGCGCGCGCGTCGGGTCGACATCGTCGCCGCGGGCTGACCGCGCGAAGCCTCTGCCGCACCGTTTCAGCAAAAAAATATCGCCATCGGAGTCCACCCATGAGCGCAGTTCTTCCCCACACCCACGGTGGCCACGGCCACGGTCATGACGACCACGACGCCCACCACGGCCCGCTGCACGGCTGGCGGCGCTGGGTGTTTGCGACGAACCACAAGGACATCGGCACGATGTACCTGTTGTTCGCGTTCACGATGCTGATGATCGGCGGCGTGCTGGCGCTGTGCATCCGCGCCGAGTTGTTCAAGCCCGGGTTGCAGTTCTTCAACCCCGAGCTGTTCAACTCGTTCACCACCATGCACGGGCTGATCATGGTCTTCGGCGCGATCATGCCGGCCTTCGTCGGCTTCGCGAACTGGATGATTCCGCTGCAGATCGGCGCCGCCGACATGGCGTTTGCGCGGATGAACAACTTCAGCTTCTGGCTGTTGATTCCGGCCGGCGTGATGCTGGCCGGTTCGTTCTTCATGCCCGGCGGCGCGCCGGCGGCCGGCTGGACGCTGTATGCCCCGCTGACGCTGCAAATGGGCCCGTCGATGGATGCCGGCATCTTTGCGATGCACATCATGGGCGCAAGCTCGATCATGGGCTCGATCAACATCATCGTCACCATCCTGAACATGCGCGCGCCGGGCATGACGCTGATGAAGATGCCGCTGTTTGCCTGGACCTGGCTGATCACCGCCTACCTGCTGATCGCGGTGATGCCGGTGCTTGCCGGCGCCATCACGATGACGCTGACCGACCGCCACTTCGGCACCAGCTTCTTCACGCCGGCCGGCGGCGGTGACCCGATCATGTACCAGCACATCTTCTGGTTCTTCGGCCACCCCGAGGTCTACATCATGATCCTGCCGGCGTTCGGCATCGTCAGCGCCATCGTTCCGGCATTCGCGCGCAAGCGGCTGTTTGGCTACACCTCGATGGTTTACGCCACCGCGTCGATCGCCATCCTGTCGTTCATCGTCTGGGCGCACCACATGTATGTCACCGGCATGCCGGTGACCGGGCAGTTGTTCTTCATGTACGCGACGATGCTGATCGCGGTGCCCACCGGCGTGAAGATCTTCAACTGGATCGCCACCATGTGGCGCGGCTCGATGACCTTCGAGACGCCGATGCTGTGGGCGGTCGGCTTTATCTTCGTCTTCACGATCGGCGGCTTCACCGGGCTGATTTGCTCGATGGCGCCGGTCGACATCCAGATCCAGGACACCTACTACATCGTCGCCCACTTCCACTACGTGCTGGTCGCCGGTTCGTTGTTTGCGCTGTTCGCCGGCGTCTACTACTGGGGCCCGAAGTGGACCGGGGTGATGTACTCCGAATTCCGCGGCAAGCTGCACTTCTGGTGGTCGCTGATTGCGTTCAACGTCACCTTCTTCCCGATGCACTTCCTCGGCCTGGCCGGCATGCCACGGCGCTACGCCGACTACCCGTTGCAGTTTGCCGACTTCAACATGCTGGCCTCGGTCGGCGCGTTCGCCTTTGGCTTCGCGCAGGTGTATTTCTTCATCTTCGTGGTTGTGCCGATGATGCGCGGCCAGGGCCAGCGCGCGCCGCAAAAGCCCTGGGAAGGCGCGGAAGGGCTGGAGTGGGAAATCCCCTCACCGGCGCCGTACCACAGCTTCGAGACGCCGCCGCAGCTTGACGCCAGCGCCACCCGCGTCGTGCATTGAGCCCAGGTGGATGTTGAGGTCCGGGCGATGGCTGGTCACGACGAACAACAACGCAGGTCGAATCTGCGGCTGGCGCTGATTCTGGCGTCGGTGGCCATCCTGCTCGGCCTGGGCTTTGTCGCCAAGGTGATTCTGTTTGGTCGTTAGCCACCGGCGCGTCGCCTTTAATGCTCACCCTTCGCACCGACAACCGCCGCATGTTCGGCAAGCTGGCGGTCATCGCGCTGGCGATGTTCGGCTTTGGCTACGCGCTGGTGCCGATGTACCGCACGATATGCAATGCGCTGGGCATCAACGTGCTGTCACTCAGCGAGCGTGTCAGCGCCGGCGGGCTGGCCGGTGCCGCGGCGCGCCCGTCCAGCACGCAAATCGACTACTCGCGGCAAGTGGTGGTCGAGCTGGATGCCAACGCACGCGGCCCATGGGACTTCAAGCCGGCGGTGGCGTCGGTCAAGGTGCACCCGGGCGAAATGGCCACCGTGATGTACACCTTCCGCAATACGCAGAACCGCACCATGGCGGCGCAGGCGATTCCCAGCTATGCGCCCATGAATGCGGCGGCGCACTTCAACAAGCTGGAGTGCTTTTGCTTCCATGAGTACACCTTGGCGCCGGGTGAGTCACGGCAGTGGCCGGTGGTGTTCTATGTCGACACCAAGCTGCCCAGGGATGTCACCACGATCACGCTGTCGTACACCTTCTTCGAGGTTGCCGGCAAGTTGCCGGGCCAGTCGGTGCAGCCCAAGGGCACAGGGGTTGCGCTTTGAGCAGTGACTTGAAATCCGCGGCGGCACGCAAGGGCTCGTTCCTGCAGACCATGCGCGCGGTGGCCTGGTCGTTTTTTGGCGTTCGCAAGGCCGCCGAGTACGAGCGCGATGTCAGCCAACTCAACCCGGTGCATGTCATCGTTGCCGGCATTCTGGGCGCCGCGGTGTTCGTCACCGTGCTGGTGGTGCTGGTCAAGTGGGTGGTCGGCAGCGGCGTGGCCGCATGAGGCCAACCGAAGAGCACCAAGGATCCAAGTGCATTCAAAGTATCAGAGTCTGAGGAGAACCGTCTGATGTCCGCAGCCAGCTCGCACGGGGCAACGCCCTATTACTTTGTACCCAGCCCGTCGCGCCATCCGGCGATGGCCGCACTCGGGCTGTTCTTCGTCATCCTGGGCGCCGGGCAGTGGGTCAATGGCCACGGCTGGGGGGCCTGGTCGCTGCTGCTCGGGCTGGCGATTCTGTTTACCACCTTATTCGCCTGGTTTGGCGACGCGATTGGCGAGAGCGAGGGCGGGCTGTACTCCGACCGCATCGACGTGTCGTTCCGCTGGAGCATGAGCTGGTTCATCTTCTCGGAGGTGATGTTCTTTGCCGCGTTCTTCGGCGCGCTGTACTGGGCCCGCGTGCATTCGGTGCCCGGCCTGGGCAGCCTGGAAAACCAGATCCTGTGGCCCGACTTCAAGGCCATCTGGCCAAGCGACGCCGCCGGTGCCACCGCGTCGCCGGCCGGCACGGTGGAACCATTTCGGACCATGGGTCCGTGGCCGATTCCGACCATCAACACCGCCATCCTGTTGAGTTCGGGCCTGACCTTGACCATCGCCCACCACGCGCTGATCGCCGGCAAGCGCAGCACGACGATTGGCTGGATGTGGGTCACCGTGATCCTGGGCATCCTGTTCATCAGCTTGCAGGCTTACGAGTACAAGCATGCCTACACCGACCTGAACCTCAAGCTCAGCTCGGGCATCTTTGGCTCGACCTTCTTCATGCTGACCGGTTTCCACGGCTTTCACGTGTTTATCGGCATGCTGATGCTGCTGTTCATCACGCTGCGGCTGAGCAAGGGCCACTTCACGCCGCAACGCCATTTCGGCTTCGAAGGCGCCGCCTGGTACTGGCACTTCGTCGACGTGGTCTGGCTTGGCCTGTACTTCCTGGTCTATTGGCTTTGAGGATGCGGCGCCTGCCAGCGCCTGCGACTCGACCGACTGCCATTGAAAACGCCGCCCACGGGCGGCGTTTTCACTGCGCCAGTCGCGTGCCAGCGAGCGTTTGAGCCTTAGCCGCCGAACGGCGCGTGGGTCGGCCTGATCCAACCCAGCCACCAGCCCAGCATGACCAGCAGAAACACCGCAATCGACAGCCCGACGCGCAGCGCCAGCGCGCGTGCCATGCGGGTGTCCTGGGCATCGCTTGTTGCCGCGGCGCCGCGGCGCGGGCGCAACATCACGACACCGGCGCCGGCCAATGCGCCGACCACCAACAGCAGCGCGATGACGATCAAGGGCTTCATGTCGGCCGATTATCTGCGCCGGGTGCAATGACCACTGCCACGACGCCAGCGCGGCACACGCCCCGCACACGTCGGCGCTGGCTGGTGACGGCCGCGGCGGCGCTGGGCGTGCTGCTGACCGCGCGGCTCGGCTGGTGGCAGCTCGACCGCGCGGCGCAAAAGACCGCGCTGGCCGAAGCCATTGAGCGCCGCGCCACGCTGCCGCCGCTGGACGCCGACCACCTGCCGCGCTCGGCCGCGCAGGCCGACGAGGAACTGCAGCGCCCGGTGCGCCTGCGCGGCCGTTGGCTGGTCCAGCACACCGTGTTTCTGGACAACCGCGCGCAACGCGGCCGCGCCGGCTTCATCGTCGTCACGCCGCTGCTGCTGGCGCCGGGCGATGCAGTGCTGGTGCAACGCGGCTGGGCGCCGCGCGATTTTGTCGACCGCACGCGGCTACCGGTGGTGCCCAGCGCGGCCGGCGAGGTGACGGTCAGCGGCCGCATCAGTTGGCCGCCGTCGCCATTGATGGCCTTCGGCGACGACGGCGCCGGGGTGCTGCGGCAAAATCTGCAAATTGCCGCCTTCGCGCGCGAAATCGGCACCGCGCTGCGGCCGCTTTCTATCCAGCAAACCGCCGAAAGCGGCCCGCCCGATGGCCTGCAGCGCGACTGGGCGCTGCCGCCGTCGGACGTTGGCAAGCACCGCGGCTATGCCGCGCAGTGGTTTGCGCTGGCGGCGCTGATCGCCGGCCTGTATCTGTGGTTCAACGTCATTCAGCCGCGTCGACATGCGCCCCCCCTCTGACCCCCCGGTGACGCAGCCGATCGGCCTGACCGTCTACACGCTGCCTGCCGCCGACCAGGCGGCTGCCGCCGCCGCGCGCGCCGGCAGCCGCTGGAAGATGCTGCTGGTGCTGCTGGTCTGCGCCGCGCCGGTGGTGGCCAGCTATTTCACCTTCTATGTCATCCGGCCCAGCGGCGCCGCGGCGGCCTACAGCGCGCTGATCCAGCCGCCGGTGGCCATGCCGGCGCTCAATGGGCAGGCGCTCGACGGCCGGACGGTCGCACTGCGCAGCCTGCGCGGCCAGTGGCTGCTGGTGGTGGTGGATGGCGGCGCCTGCCCGACCGATTGCGAGCGGCGCCTGTTCATGCAGCGGCAGTTGCGCGAGATGACCGGGCGCGAGCGCGACCGCATCGACAAGCTGTGGCTGGTCATCGACGACCAGGTGCCATCGGCCGCGTTGCGCGCCGCGCTGGCCGCCACGCCGGCGATGCAGGTGCTGCGGCTGCCACGCAGCGCGGTCGCCCGCTGGCTGCAGCCGGCGCCGGGCCAGCGGCTGGAAGACCACCTCTACATCGTCGACCCGCTGGGCGACTGGATGATGCGCGCGCCGGCCGACGCCGACCCGTCCAGACTCAAGCGCGACATCGACCGCCTGCTGCGCGCCTCGGCCGGCTGGGACCAGCCCGGTCGGCAAGCGCTGCGCGACGACGTGGCGTCGGGCGCCACCCCAGCGGCCGTGGCACCGGCTGCTGGGGCATCGGCCGCGGCCGTGCCAACGGACGCCGCCGCGTCGGCCGCGGCGCTGCCGGGATACTGAAAGCGCGCACCGTGACGGCCGCCGGCGATACAAATTCCCACCTGACCGCGCTGCCCGGCCTGGCGCTGGCCGCGCTGCTGCTGGCCGGCTGGCCGCTGGCGCTGTGGTGGCGCCGCCAGCGTGACGCGACAGTCGGCGCCAAGCTGGCTGCGCTGACCGCACTGACCGCGTTCCTGACCTTCGATCTGATCGTTTTCGGCGCCTTCACGCGGCTGACCGACTCGGGCCTGGGCTGCCCCGACTGGCCGGGCTGCTACGCCCACGCCAGCCCGCTGGGCGCGCAGGCACCGATCGCGGCGGCGCAGGCGGCGCAGCCGACCGGGCCGGTCACCGCCGCCAAGGCGTGGATCGAGATGCTGCACCGCTGGCTGGCGATGGCTGTGGGCGTGCTGATCATCGTCGCCACTGCGCTGGCCTGGCGCCACCGCCGCGCGCTGCCGGTCTCGCCATGGTGGCTGACGCTGACGCTGGGCTGGGTCATCGTGCAGGGGCTGTTCGGCAAGTACACCGTGACCTGGAAGCTTTACCCGGCGATCGTCACGCTGCACCTGCTGGGCGCGCTGCTGCTGCTGGCGCTGCTCGTCGGCATCGCCACACGATTGGCGCACGCGCGCCTGATGAACGCACCGGTCGGCCGCGGCGCGGTGGCCGCGGTGCTGGCGCTGCTGGTGCTGCAAAGCGCGCTCGGCGGCTGGGTCAGCAGCAACTATGCGGTGCTGGCTTGCCGCGGCTTTCCGGCCTGCAACGGCCAGTGGTGGCCGGCGGCGGATTTTGGCCACGGCTTCACGCTGCTGCGCGAGCTGGGGCGCGGTGCCGACGGGCTCTGGCTGCCGGCCGACGCGCTGGTGGCCATTCACCTCACGCACCGGCTGTTCGCGCTGCTGGCCAGCGCCGCGGCCGCGTTGCTGGCCTGGCGCTTGCTGCGCGGCGGCGGCCACGCGCGGTCAGGCGCTGGCTACGGCCGCGCGCTGGCCGCGCTGCTGACGTTGCAGTGGGCCAGCGGCCTGTCGAACGTGGTGCTTGACTGGCCGATCGTCGCCGCGCTGCTGCACAGTGCCGGCGCGGCGCTGCTGGTGGCGCTGTTGGTGGCGCTGGGCATGCGGCTGCCCGTGGCGGCAGCGGCCGCCGGCCGCGGCGCCATGGCCGGCGCGGCGCCGGTGCGGGGGCATGCACCGTGAGCAGCAGCACGCCCTTGCCGGCCGCCACGGCGCGCCAGACCACGCGCTGGCAGCAGTACTGGGCGCTGACCAAACCGCGCGTGGTCCAGTTGATCGTCTTTTGCGCGGTGATCGGCATGCTGCTGGCCGAGCCTGGCCTGCCCGACCTGACGCTGGCGGTGCCGGCGGCGCTGGGCATCTGGCTGGTGGCCAGCGCGGCGGCGGCGTTCAACTGTCTGGTCGAGCAGGCGATCGACCGCAAGATGGCGCGCACCGCCTGGCGGCCGACCGCCAAGGGCCAGCTCAGCAACACCCAGACGCTGGTGTTTTCGGCCCTGCTGTGCGGTGTTGGCAGCGCGCTGCTGTATGCGCTGGTCAACCCGCTGACGATGTGGCTGACCTTTGCCACCTTTGTCGGCTATGCGGTGGTCTACACCGTGGTGCTGAAGCCGCTGACGCCGCAAAACATCGTCATCGGCGGCGCTTCGGGGGCCATGCCGCCGGTGCTTGGCTGGGCCGCGATGCGCAACGACGTCGGCCCCGAAGCGGTGCTGATGTGCCTGATCATCTTTTTGTGGACGCCGCCGCACTTCTGGGCGCTGGCGCTGTACCGGGTGGAGGACTACCGCCGCTCCGGGCTGCCGATGCTGCCGGTGACCCACGGCGCGCGCTTCACCCAGCTCAACGTGCTGCTGTACACGCTGGTGCTGTTTGCCGCCACGCTGCTGCCGTTCGTGATCGGCATGAGCGGCTGGTTCTACCTCGCCAGCGCGGTGGTGCTGGGCAGCATCTTCATCCTCTACGGCTGGCATTTGTGGCGCGACTACAGCGACGCGCTGGCCCGGCGCACTTTTCGTTTTTCCATCCTGTACCTGGCGCTGCTGTTTGGCGCGCTACTGGTCGACCATTACCTGATGCCATGGCTGCCGTCGTGAAACCCATAAACCCCCGCCGCGCACTGCTGGCGCTGGCCGCTGCCGCCGCGTTGCCGGTTTTTTCCGTCGGCTGCGACCGGCGGCAGCAGGCGGCCAAACCGTCGTTCAAGGCGATCGACATCACCGGCGCCGAATACGCCCGCGCCCTGAACCTGACCGACCCCGACGGCCAGCGCCGCAGCCTGGCCGACTACAAAGGCAAGCTGGTGGTGGTGTTCTTTGGCTACACCCAGTGCCCCGACGTCTGCCCGACCACGCTGACCGAAATGGCCGAGGCCAAGCGCCTGCTTGGCGCGCAGGGCGAGGCGGTGCAAGGCGTCTTTGTCAGCGTCGACCCCGAGCGCGACCGCGCCGAGCTGCTCAAGGCCTACGT
>WBZS01000406.1_pt1 | contig 58506 bp, 51 predicted proteins | sample 5204201 | NCBI WGS metagenome assembly WBZS01 (sample SAMN12344357, study PRJNA552823) | activated sludge metagenome | biome: Activated sludge suspended growth; feature: Nitrification reactor; material: Wastewater; isolation source: activated sludge from nitrification reactor of wastewater...
ACACCGGGACGTCGTTCCTGGCGAATGTCACGGTGACGGATTCGTTGGCGACCGGGATCACCTGTGCGGGAGCCAGCGACGACACCCCGAATGTCATCCCGTTGTTGGGGCCGGCGGGTTCGGACACGGAAACTGTGACGTGTACGGGGACGGTTGGGGCCTTGGCGCCTGGTGCCACCCACGTGAACACCGGGTCGGTGTCTGGGACGCCGACGTTGGCGGACGGGACGACTCCGGCGTTGGGTGCCGATGCCCAGCCGCTGGCTCCGCCGAAGGACACCGATGACGCGCACGCGTACGCGCCGGCGACGGCGGGGGTGAGCATCGTGAAGTCGATTAGTGGTGATGACGCGAACGCTGCCCCTGGTGTGTCGGTGGCTGCTGGCTCGCCGGTGACGGTGACGTTCGTGGTGACTAACACCGGGACGTCGTTCCTGGCGAATGTCACGGTGACGGATTCGTTGGCGACCGGGATCACCTGTGCGGGAGCCAGCGACGACACCCCGAATGTCATCCCGTTGTTGGGGCCGGCGGGTTCGGACACTGAGAGTGTGACGTGTACCGGGACCGTTGCCGCCCTGGCCGTTGGTGCCACCCACGTGAACACCGGGTCGGTGTCTGGGACGCCGACGTTGGCGGACGGGACGACTCCGGCGGTGGGTGCCGATGGTCAGCCGCTGGCTCCGCCGACGGACACGGACGACGCTCACGCCTATGCCCCCGCGCGCCCGGGGATCAGCGTGATCAAGCGGATCAACGGCGACGACGCCGCGACGGCCCCAGGGGTCTCGGTCCCAGCGGGCTCGGTCATGTCGATCACCTTCGAGGTGGCCAACACCGGCGACGTCCGGATCGACCCGGTGGTGTTGTCCGACACCACGGTCACCGGCATCGAATGCCCCGCCACCGGACTGAACCCCGGCGACACCATGACGTGCAGCGCGACTCTCGCGGCTCCGGCCGTGGGCACGCAGCACAGCAACACCGTCACCGCCTCCGGCACACCTGTGCTGGCCGACGGGACGCCTGCGGTCGGAGAGGACGGACTGCCAGCGCCTGCGCCACAGGCGACCGACACGGCATACGCGATCTCTGTTGCGACTCCACTGCCCCAAACGGGTGCCAACGTCACCGTCTTGGTGGGTAGTGGTCTGGGATTGCTTCTCCTCGGTTGGCTGCTGCTCCTGGCGTCCCCGCGCCGCAGGAGCGCCCGCAGCCGACAGGGATAGCGTCCCACGCTGGCCCGGCCGTGCCCCGCAGCGCCCGGCCGGGCCAGCCTCCGTTCGGCAGCGGCCGGGGGACGACGCACAAGGCAGGAATTGACGGAGCCGGTAGGCTGCCCACCAGCCGACAACCCGACTGAACAACCGAAGGACGACCAATGGGTTCTGTGATCAAGAAGCGCCGCAAGCGGATGGCAAAGAAGAAGCACCGCAAGCTGCTGCGCAAGACTCGCCACCAGCGTCGCAACCGCAAGTAACCACCCGGCATACGTCGCGGGCGGCCGTACCCCCACTTCGGGTGCGGTCGCCCGCAGCTTTTCTCCGGTATGCCGTGCGTCGCCAGGACGGCGCGTCCGGCTACCGGTGCGTAGGATTGGGAACGGAAGCCCATCACCACCGGACCGACCCACCGAAGGGAGCGCCGTGGCCAACGTCGTCCTCGTCACGGGGGTGTCCCGGTATCTCGGCGGCCGGTTCGCGACCGCCCTGTCCAAGGACAGCAACATCGAGCGGATCGTCGGCATCGATGTCGTGCCACCGCCGCACTCGATCGGGCGGGCCGAGTTTGTTCGCGCCGACATCCGTAACCCGATGATCGGCCGGATCATCTCGCAGGCCAAGGTCGACACTGTGGTCCACATGAATGTCCTGGCCACCCCGACCGCAGCCGGTGGACGCGTCTCCCAAAAGGAAATCAACGTCATCGGGACGATGCAGTTGCTCGCCGCCTGCCAGAAGGCCACCTCGGTCAAGCGGCTCGTCGTCAAGTCGACGGCTGCCGTCTATGGGAGTTCGCCCCGGGACCCAGCTATGTTCACCGAGGACACCGGCCCCAAGACGATGCCGACAAGCGGGTTCGGGAAGGACTCGGTCGAAGTCGAAGGCTATGTCCGGGGCTTCTCTCGTCGTCGTCCCGATGCCGAGATCACGTTGTTGCGCTTCGCCAATGTCATCGGCCCCGGCATCAAGACGGCGATGACGGACTACTTCTCGCTGCCGGTGCTGCCCGTGCCGATGGGGTTCGACGCCCGGTTGCAGTTCGTCCACGAGGACGACGCCACCGCTGCCATGTTGCTGGCAGTCAGCGGCCCTTCGGTCCAGATCGTCAATATCGCCGGAGACGGCATCATCACCGTCGGCCAAGCGGCCGCGATGGTCGGGCGGCCCATCGTCCCGGTTCCGTTCGGGACGGCATACCTGGGTTCGTTGGTACGTCGAGCGGGCCTGGCCGACTTCTCCACCGATCAGCTGTCTTTCCTCTCCTACGGCAGGGGCTTGGACACGACGAGGATGCGCGAGGTCATGAAGTTCACCCCCCGTCACACCACCCGCGAGGCGTTCCTCGACTTCGCCGACCACGTGCCGCCCATCGTTCCCGGCGCAGACGCGGCGGCCAGCCTCGCCGGGCGGGCCGCCGGCAGCGCTCTGCAGGTCGCCAGCGGCCTCGCCGGGGTCCTCGGTCGCGTGCGACAGGTGGCCAGCTGATGCCTGGAACCTCGCGCAACTCCTTCGCCGCCGGGGCCGCCCGAGCCGCGGGAGAGCGCCGCAAGCGCAGCAGCACGCCGCTGGTCGCCCCCGTCGACGGTATGCCGTCGACCCCAGACGACGGCGCGCGCTCCCGGCCACATCGACCGGTCCCGCAGGTGACCCCGACGGCGCCCCCGTCGGCAACGACGGTCGATGCCGTCGTCCGGGAACGGCGTCCCCGCCCGGTGCTTGCCGGGCTGACTAACGTCGGGGAAGCCACGGTGACCCAACTCCCGACGTCGCGTTCGGGCGACCGCTCCGGCACGAGTACCCGATTGACGCCGGTCTCTCGCGCCGGACGGCGGGCTCGCCTGGCTGCCTCGACGGTGCGTGCTGGCGACGGTTCGGCCGGCGAGACGAAGTCGCGTGCGAAGGTGGCCACGACCACGGCAACGACTCCCGGCCAGACTCCTGGGTCGGCCCCCGTCGGTGCGGCCGCCGCCCGCGCCGACGACACCGTTGGCGTCCAACCGGCTGTTGGGGTGCTTGCTGAGACGAGTTCCACTGCGGCAGTGGTGCATTCGTCATCGACACGAAGCACGCCGCGGCTGCGCGGGGACCGGACGGGGACGGCCTACCGCTCCCGCGCGCGCGCCCGGGTCCCCGAGCAGGCGGACATCTCAGACTCGCTTCTGGCGTCAGCTCTCACGCAACAGGAACTCACCCCCGACATCGAGGACATCGTCGCCGCCATCATCGGGGTGCTTCGCACGGTGGCAGCCGCGTCCGGGCTCGGCGCTGACGAGGTCGAGCAGACGGTCGCGCGCACGCTGGCGTTCATGCGCCGTCGGCTTACTGGGGACTACTCCGTGGACGCCTTCGGGTTGGACCCTGACTACATCGAGAACATCTTCATGCCGATCATGCGGGTGCTGTATCGGCAATGGTTCCGGGTCGAGGTACGGGGCATCGAGAACATCCCGGCCGAGGGCTCGGCGCTGATCGTGGCCAACCACTCGGGAACCATCGCTCTGGACTCCCATATGGTGCAGGTCGCCATCCACGACGAGCACCCGGCCCAGCGCCACCTGCGACTGTTGGGTGCCGATCTGGTCTTCAAGACCCCGATCATGGGGTCGTTGGCGCGCAAGCAAGGCGCCACGCTGGCCGCAAACCCGGATGCCGAGCGGTTGCTCTCAGGTGGGGAGATCGTCGGAGTCTTCCCGGAAGGGTTCAAGGGAGTCGGGAAGCCGTTCAGCGAGCGGTACAAGCTGCAGCGTTTCGGTCGTGGTGGGTTCGTCAGCGCGGCGATCCGCACGGGCGCGCCGATTATCCCCTGTTCCATCATCGGCGCCGAGGAGACCTACCCGCTGCTCGGCGACATCAAGGTGCTCGCCCGCTTGTTCGGTGCCCCCTACTTCCCGGTGACGCCGACCTGGCCCTGGCTCGGTCCGCTGGGCCTCGTGCCGTTGCCCTCGAAGTGGATCATGGAGTTCGGCGAGCCCGTCGACACGGCCCGGTACGGATCGGCAGGCGCCGATGACCCGATGCTCGTTTTCGACCTCACCGACCAGGTCCGCGAAACCATCCAACAGACGCTCTACTCGTTGCTGATGCAGCGCCGTTCGGTCTTCTCCTGACCGTGCGGGGAAGGGTGTTCTGGCGGCGGACCCGCCCGCGCGACCGTCGTCCGGCGGGCCCCCGGATCATCTTCATCGGGCGGTCGGGGTGCCATCTCTGCGACGAGGCCGAGGCTGTTGTCGCCGCCGTGGCCGAGGAATCGGGCGTCGGCTGGGTCAAACGGTTGGTCGACGAGGACCCCGACCTGCTGGCGCGGTGGGGCGATCAGGTGCCCGTCACCTTGGTCGACGGTCAGCCGCACGACTACTACCGTGTCTCAGCGCAGCGTCTGCGGTTGGCCTTGCGTCGGTGACAAGCGCGTCAAACTCATTGTCCAACAAGGAGTTCCATAGATCCTCTCGGGTGGCGGACCGCTCTTTGTGCATTTCTTCACAAACCCCTACATTGGTGGGAAGGCCAGCGCCGTCGCCGCCCTGCGCGACGGGATCCGTGCGCAGGAAGGAGTCGGTGGACCCATGGTTGGCGCACAAGTTCACCGACGCGACATTCCGTCCGCGACCGTGTCTCGACTCCCGGTCTACCTTCGGGCCCTGCACGACTCGGCCGCGAGGGGGGTTACCAGGGTGTCCTCCGAAGAACTTGCCGCACAGGCAGGGGTTCGGCCGACCCAGCTGCGCAAGGACCTGAGCCATCTGGGCTCCCACGGGGTTCGAGGGGTCGGTTACGACGTTGGTCGCCTGACCGCTGAGCTGACCAACGCGCTCGGGCTGAGCTGCTCCTTACCGGTGGCGGTTGTGGGGATGGGAAACCTCGGGCGGGCATTGGCGGCATACTCCGGGTTTGCGACCGAAGGCTTCCATGTTGAGGCGCTTTTCGATCGTGACCCCGTCCTCGTCGGCGAACTTATCGGGTCGCGAATGGTGTCAGCCATGGGCGACTTGCCCGGCATTGTCGCTCGCCTTGGCATCGCCATTGGCGTCATCGCGACTCCGGCTGCCTCGGCCCAAGAGGTCGCCGACGCGCTCGTGGCCGCTGGTGTCCACTCCATCCTCAACTTCGCACCTGCAGCGATCACCGTGCCTAACGGGGTCGCTGTTCGATCGGTCGATCTAGCCACCGAACTGCAGGTCCTGGCTTTCTTGCGCCAGCCCGAGCGCAGCACTAGCGACGTGGGGAGAGCCGGATGAAGGGACCCGATCCTGCCGGTTGGGCTCGGACCGAGTCCCCGCGTGGAGGCGACCCGCGGTTGGCTAGCTCGGGTGCCGGGCCGGTTACGTCCGGTGACCCGCAGTTAGCGGAGCACCCTTCGGGTGCCGCCTCAGCGGGTCGTCGCGCTCCCGTGCCGCTGGTACTTGCGTCGCCGTCTGCCGTCCGGGTATCCGTCGAGCGGCAGTGGACCGCTCCCTGCCGGGTCGCATTTGTCGGCGCCGGGCCCGGCGATCCAGGGTTGATGACGATCCGCTCCAGGGAGTTGCTCGCCCTGGCCGATGTCGTCGTGACCGACGACTGGGGAGCGGACTTCGTTCGGAGCTTCACCCGCCAAGACGCCCGCATCGTCCGGGTCGAACGACATGGTGAGCGCACCACCGAGCCAGCCCCTGTCCGGTCGGACGACCTCGCCGAGGAACTCCTGGACGAGGCCCGCGCGCTGCCGGCCGGAAGCCTGGTCGTACGGTTGATGTACGGCGATCCGATCGCCTTCAATGGGCTCGCGACCGAGGCGCTGGCACTGCGACGAGCCGGCGTGCCGTTCGACGTCGTTCCCGGGGTGAGCCCGCTCACGGCTGCCCCTGCGTATGCCGGGGTGCCGCTCACGTCGGGATGCGCTACCTCCGTGCAGGTCGTGCATGCCGGCCGCGAACCCCAATCGTGGGGGCCAGCCGTCGAGGAGTCGGTGACCGTCGTTGTCGTCGGTTCCGGCCCCCGGATCGCAAGGACCCTGGATGGCCTGCTTGAGGCGGGACGTGACCCGAAAACCCCTGTTGCGGTTATCGAAGGCGGCACGACCACCCAGCAGACCAGCCGCGTCATGGCCCTCGCCCACGCGCCCGCGTCGTTGGCCGACAGTACCTCAGGCTTCCCCGTCGTCGCCGTGGCTAGCCATACGGTCGGGCTGCGCGAGGCGCTGTCATGGTTCGAGACGAAGCCATTGTTCGGGTGGGAGGTGCTTGTGCCTCGCACCAAGGAACCGTCAGACGCCGTCACCGAGCGGCTCGCGGCATACGGAGCTCGCACAACCGTCGTCCCCACCATCGCCGTGGAGTTGCCACGCACCCCGCAGCAGATGGAACGCGCCGTCAAGGGCTTGGTGACCGGGCACTACGAGTGGATTGGGTTTACTTCGGCCAACACGGTGCGGGCGGTGCGCGAGAAAGTGGAGGCGTTCGGCCTAGACGCCCGGGCCTTCGCAGGCGTACGGATCGCCGCCGTCGGTGGCCTGACGATCGCCGCGCTGCGCGACTGGGGGATCCGGCCCGACCTGGTCCCCAGCAGCGAACAATCGGTCGCCGGTCTCTTGGAGGACTGGCCCGAGTTCGACGAGGACATCGACCCGATGCGGACAGTGCTCGTGCCGCGGGCGGACATCTCCACCGACCTGCTCATCTCCGGACTGGCCGACCTGGGCTGGGAGGTCGATGACGTGACGGCCTTCCGAACGGTTCGGGCTGCTCCGCCCGCCGTGACGATCCGCGAGGCGATCAAGAGCGGGTCTTATGACGCGGTGGTGTTCACGTCGAGTTCCACGGTCCGCAATCTGGTCGGGATCGCGGGCAAGCCCCATCCGCAGACGGTCGTGGCGTGTATCGGCCCACAGACGGCAGCCACGGCTCGTCAGCACGGGCTACGAGTCGACGTGCAGGCCGAGATCCCCTCGTCGGAATCGCTGATCGACGCACTGGCTGCCCACGGCACGATGCTTGCCATGCGCGCGCGGGAGTCCGGTGCGCCCCTGCGTCGCCCGAGCGAGCGTCGGCCCGGCTCGCGCCGCCGGTCGCGCTGAAGCTCACGCCGCATCGGTATGCCGTGTGCACGCTCAGCTGTGAGCACTGCGACCTGGAGGGGTCTGGACCTTGTCGGACACGAGCACGCCGCCGCCCTCGATGATGGCGGACCTCCAGGTCAGGCTCCAGTCGGATCGGCTGAGCCACACCGGACACCTATGCTGGTGCTCACGGCGGGCCAGGGCAAGCGCCCTGAGGTCGCTCCAGTCCCTTCGACATGAAGTGCGCGGCACCACATGGCAACAGTGAGCGAGCCCCGATGGCTCAGCGACTCCGAACAGCGGGCCTGGCGCGCCTATCTGCGGGGCGGTCGGCTGCTCCTGGACGCCCTGGATCGCGGGTTGGCGGCACACGGTTTGAGCCTGTCGGAATACGAGATCATCTCGATGCTCTCCGAGGTGCCGACCCACCAGATGCGGATGTCGGAGTTGGCCGACCTGGTGGTCCAGTCGCGCAGTCGCCTCACCCACACCGCAACCCGGCTGGAAAAGCGCGGTTGGGTCGTGCGGGAGCCGTGTCTCGGGGACCGACGTGGGGTCCTGCTCACGTTGACGACCGAAGGCATGGCCAAGGTGGGGCAGATCGCGCCCGTCCACGTCGATCAGGTCCGGGCCAACCTCGTCGACCGCTTGAGCGTGGCACAGTTCGCCGCCCTGGGCGACGCCATGCACGCCATCGCAGCGGGTCTGGCCGACGACACCGGTGTGAACGAGGCCGGCTGACCGGCTGATCGACTGACCGACCACACAGCGAGTGCTGGAAGAATGGGGACATGTCCACACCGGAGTCGACCGTCGTCCATCTGATGCGGCACGGGGAGGTCCGCAATCCCGACGGGATCCTCTACGGTCGGTTGCCCGGATTCCGGCTGTCCGAATTGGGGCGCGCTATGGCCGTCGAAGTTTCTGAGCACCTGGCCGCCCACGACATCGTCCACGTCGCCTCGTCGCCGCTTGAGCGGGCCATCGAGACCGCCTGGCCGACGGCGGACAGCCACGGCCTGGGGATCCACGTCGACGGGCGGCTGATCGAGGCGGGCAACTTCTTTGAGGGCAAGGTCGTCGGGGTGGGAGACGGGGTCCTGCGCCACCCGGAGTATTGGTCGAAGCTGCGCGACCCGTTCACCCCCAGTTGGGGCGAGGCGTATGCAACGATCGCCGCCCGGATGCTTGCGGCCATCGACACGGCCCGCGCGGCCGCACGAGGCCATGAAGCGTTGGTGGTCAGCCACCAATTGCCGGTATGGATCGCCCGCTCGCGGCTGGAAGGCCGCCGGTTGTGGCACGACCCGCGCAAGCGCCAATGCGCCCTGGCGTCGCTCACCTCCCTGCACTACCTGGGAAACGAGCTCGTCTCAGTGGTCTACAGCGAGCCAGCGGCGACCTTGGTCCGCGACGCCGCCAAGAAGGCCGGCGCGTGACGTCGATGTCGGCTCGCTGGGTCGCCGCGGCCGCGGTCGTGGGTGCCGCATTGGCACTGGCTGCCTGCCAGAGTGACCCCAACTCCCTTGCCGCCCAATCGGGCTCAGGCAGTCGAGCCGGGTATGCCGCGGGGGACGGATCGATCGAACAGCTCGCTGCCGCCTCGCGGGGCTCGGCGCTCGCCATCGCGGGAACGACCGTCGACGGGAGCAGGTGGTCGATGGCCGAGCAGGGCGCGGGGAAGGTCGTCGTCGTCAACGTGTGGGGGTCGTGGTGCCCGCCGTGCGTGGCCGAGACGCCCGCCCTGCAAGGTGCGTGGGCGGCATACGAGAAGTCCGGGAAGCCGGTCGGGTTCGTGGGGATCGACACGATGGAGTCTCCCGAAACGGGTCTGGCGTTTCTCAAGGCCAAGGGCGTGACCTACCCGTCGATCAGCGACCAGGCCAGCCAGGGTGCGCCGACCCTCGCGCTGCACGGGAAGGCTCCCGCGACCCCGACGACTCTTGTGCTCGACCGGCAGGGCCGGGTCGCAGCGCGTGTCCTGGGCCCGATCTCCGAGGTGACCCTTCGGACGTTGGTCGACTCCGTCCTCGCCGAGGCATGACCCGGCTCGTGGTCACCGACGCCTCGACGATCACCTCCGGCGCGCTGCCGTTGGCCCTAGTCGTGGCGGTTGCGGCCGGCCTCGTGTCCTTCGCGTCGCCGTGTGTCTTGCCGCTCGTCCCGGGCTTCCTTGGCTATGTCACCGGGCTGTCGGAGGTGTCCCTCGCCGCCCGCCGCCCGTCTCGAATGGTGCTCGGCGCCGCCCTATTCGTGCTCGGGTTCACCGTCGTCTTCACCCTCGGGGCGGTGGTCGTGTCGGCGGCCGGAGCTGCTCTGGGCACCCGCCAGAGCCTGCTCACCCGGATCGGCGGCGCGGTCGTCATCGTGTTCGCGTTGGTCTTCCTCGGGGTGGGAGAGCGGATCGGGAGTCAACGCGAGGTCCGCGCCCACTGGCGTCCTGCGGCCGGGCTAGCCGGGGCCCCTCTGCTCGGGGCGGCCTTCGCTGTCGGGTGGAGCCCATGCACGGGACCGACCCTGGGCGCCATCTATGCTCTTGCTGCCCCGCTCGCGGGTGACGCGCCGGTGGCCCGGGGAGTGGCGCTGGCGACGGCATACAGCGTGGGGTTGGGGATGCCGTTCATTCTGGCGGCCGCGGGCTGGTCGCGCGCGGCGCGGGCCAACGCGTGGCTGCGCCGTCATCAGCGGGGGGTGCAGCTTGCGGGCGGCGGGTTGCTGCTGGTCCTGGGCCTGCTCATGGTGAGTGGCCTCTGGGAGGGCATCGTGGCGTGGGTGCAGGCCCACCTCGTCATCGGATTCGAGACGCTCCTATGAACCAGACCGACGAGGCAATCCGCCAGCCAGCGCTCGGCTCGCTCGGATGGGCGCGCTGGACGTGGCGCAACCTCACCTCGATGCGGACGGCGCTGTTCCTGTTGCTGCTGCTGTCGATCGCGGCGGTGCCCGGGTCGATCTTCCCGCAGCGGACCATTGACCCCGGGCGGGTCGCCGACTATCTCGCGGACAACCCGGCCACCGGGCCGTGGCTGGATCGGTTGGGCTTCTTCAACGTCTACACCTCGCCGTGGTTCTCCGCCGTTTATCTGCTGCTGCTCGTCTCGCTCATCGGCTGCATCGTGCCCCGCAGCCGCTTGCACTGGCACGCGTTGCGATCCAAGCCCCCACGGGCTCCGATGCGCCTGGAGCGACTTCCGGCGCACGCCAGTTCCACGTATGCCGTCCCACCCGACGAAGCTCTCAAGGCCGCCGCAGAAACATTGCGGCGCAAGCGATTCCGGGTTCATTCACACGACGGAACCTCGGTGAGCGCCGAGTCGGGCTATCTGCGGGAGACCGGCAACCTGGTCTTCCACCTAGCCCTGTGTCTGGTCATCGTCGGGGTGGCGGTCGGGCATTTGTGGGGCTGGCGGGGCGATGTCATCGTGCCGGAGGGACAGACTTTCACCTCGACCTTTCGCAGCTATCACACTTTCTCCGGGGGAGCACTGGTCGACCCGTTGACCGTGCCGCCCTTCTCGATGCGGATCGACCGGTTCGACGTGCGGTTCGAGGAGCAGGTGGGCGGCGCTCAGTTCGGAGCGCCCCGCGGGTTCACGGCATACACGACGACGACCGAAGGCCCTGATGCGCAGGCGCGCGAACAGGTGCTAACGGTCAACGAGCCGGTGACCCTCGGGGGAGCGGATGTCTTCCTGCTCGGCAACGGCTATGCGCCCGTGGTGACTGTCCGGGACGCCGCGGGGACCGTGCTTTACCGACAGGAGACGCCGTTCTTGGCGCAGGACAACTTCTATACCTCGGTCGGGGCGATCAAGGTGCCAGCAGCGTCGCCAAAGATGCTCGGCTTCTCGGGGTTCTTCCTGCCGACCGTGGACCCGAGCTTCGCCAACGGGCCGGTGTCGGAGTTCCCGGGGCTGAAGAACCCCGAGCTTGCCTTATCGGTCTGGGAGGGCAACCTCTTCCCCGGCAGCCGCTCGCAGTCGGTTTACTCCCTCAACACGAGCCAGCTGACGGCCGTCACCAAGGCCGACGGGTCGCCGCTGCTCATCCGGTTAGGGCCGGGCCAGAGCTATGAATTGCCCGGTGGCCGGGGCTCGATCACCTTCGAATCGGTGAGTCGGTTCGCGGGGCTATCGGTGCGGACCGACCCCGGCAAAGGGATGACGCTCGTCGCCGCGTTGCTGACAATCGCCGGGCTCGTCGCATCATTGCTCGTGCGGCGGCGTCGGGTATTCGTGCGGGCCCAGCCTGACCCGTCCGACCCGTCGACTACGCTCGTTACCATCGCTGGTCTGTCCAAGACCGCCGATCCGGGGCTTGGCGCCCTCCTTGACGGGATGGTGGTCGAGTTGTCCGATCACTTGTCCGGTGCCGCGCTGTCGGCCCAGCCCGAAAGGACGTGAGCATGCCGTCGACCGCGGCCTTGCCCGCCATTGCTGGTGTTGGGGCGGCGCCGTCACCCGAATTGGCCAGCGCTGCGAACCTGGCGCTCTACTCGGCCATGGCGGTCTTCACGATCGCGATGCTGCTCTACGCGGCATACCTGGCGGCGTTGGGACCGGACGCAGGGACCAAAACGACCGGCGACCGGGCCAAGGAGCTTGTCGGGGTCGGCCTGGCCGGTTCGGGTGCCTCGGGAGCCGCGGTTTCGGCGGGTTCGGAGTCGGACGCGCTGACTGATGACACGGCGTCAGATGGCAGGGTCGGCGTCGGCGATGAGATGGAGGCTCCGTCGCTGCGGGCTCGCAAGCTCGCCGGAAGTGCCTTCGGGATGACCTGCCTGGCGACCTTGGTGCTGATCGGGTCGGTGGTGCTGCGCGGGCTGGCCGTGTCTCGACCGCCGTGGGGCAACATGTTCGAGTTCGCGACGGCGGGGGCCACGGCTGCTGCGGTGGCCTACTGTCTGTTGGCCCGGCGCAACCGGTGGGAATGGCTGGGACTGTTCGTCGTCGGACCGGTGCTGTTGACCCTGGGGACGGCGCTACTCGCGTTCTACACCGAGGCGGCCGAGCTCATGCCGGCGCTCAAGAGCGTCTGGCTGGTCATTCACGTGACCGTGGCGATCATTTCCGTCGGGTTGTTCGTCATCGGGTTCTCGATCGGGGCTCTGTATCTGGTCAAGGCGCGCCGCGAGGTTGCTGCACCGGCTCGGGCCACCTTCCTTGAGACGCTGCCGCCAGCCGCGGCCCTGGAGCGGACGGCATACGGGCTGAATATGGTGGGGTTCATCCTCTGGACGTTCACGCTCGTCGCGGGGGCCGTCTGGGCGCAGAAGGCATGGGGCTCTTACTGGACGTGGGACCCCAAGGAGGTCTGGACGTTCGTTGTGTGGGTTGTGTATGCCGCCTACATGCACGCCCGTGCGACCGCTGGCTGGGAGCCGCGCAAGGCGATGTGGATCGCGCTCGCCGGATTCGTGACGATCATCATCAACTTCGCGGTCGTCAACGTGTTCTTCGTCGGGCAGCATTCGTATTCGGGGCTGTGAGGGTCGCAGCTCGTAGGGTCGGGTAGATGTCGAGCTTTGGTGGCGGGCCGCTCCGGCTCGTCGTGTGGTGAGAGGGTGCCGTGCTCAAGTACACCGTGGTCCGCCTCGGTTTGTTCGCTGTCTGCTTCGGGGCCGTCTGGGTGGTGTGGCTGCGTGGTCTGGACAGTGACTTTGGGTCGCTGATCCGCAGCTATCCCGACCAGATGTTCTGGGGTCTGGTCGTCGCTGCGGTGGTGTCGATGGCGATCTCGTTCTTCGCGCTGCGCCAGATGCGCGAGGACATCTCGACGGGGATCAACGACCGAGTCAACCGGCGATTGGGTGCCCGGGCTGAGGCTGCGGCCGCCGAGCACCCGAACCGTCGCCGGAGCGCCGCCGATGAGGACGCCGACGCCGAGGACGCCGAGGCCGACTCCGCCTGACCCGCTGACCCCCTTCTTCCCCCTTCTTCCCCCGCCGAGATTGACGTTAGCTGCAGGACATGCCGGGTCGACCGGTCGCACCGTCAATCTCGGGGCTTGAGGAGGTGAGGCTGCAGCAGGCTGAAGACCGCCCAGGGATTCCGGCCGAGGATGGCGTCGACCTGATAGACGGTCCAGCCGATGACCCGCAGATCGTTGTGTCGACCTCGATCTCGGCTGCGCTGTTGCCGATCGGCGTCATGGTACTCCCCGTCATACTCCAGCCCGACCCGTTGCTCCTCCCACCCCAGGTCGAGTCGGGCGATGACGCGCCCATCGGGTGCCCGAACCTCCAGTTGCGGCGTCGGAGGGGGCAGGCCGAGACGCACCAGTTCCAGCCGCAACACCGATTCGGGGATCGATTCGGCCCGCGGGTCCAACTCCGCGAGGTTCGCTCGGGCTGTCCGTATGCCGCGCATCCCGCCACTGCGGTCCACCAGGGCACCGAGGTCGGCAACGCTCACCTTGCCCACGCGCAGGACCTGATCGACGCGGGCGATGTCCAAAGGTCTGGTCCCGCGGACGGCCAGGTCCAACGCGGTTCGCAGGGCGGTCATTGACCTGCCGAGGTCGGTCTCCACCCAGTCCTCCCGAGTCAGCAGGAGACGGCGCATCCGCACGCCCTTACGATGACGGAATCGTCCAGAGGTGGCGTTGGCAAGATCCAACGGGAGTCCGATGGCCTGGGTATCAGCCCCCAAGAGATGGGCTGCCGACAGACCGGCCCACACCGGACCGGATCCGACCAGGCTGCGCAAGGCCACCATACGTTCGCGGGTGTTCAGGTCGTCGGGCGATAGTGCCCGTGCTCCTCGGAAGACCGGTTGCAGGTCCCGCCGGGCCCGGCGAACCGACCACTCTGGCGGCAGGGAGTTGGTGCGCACCAAGGGTTGGGAAACCGTCGGCGGCGGCGGAGTCGGCTCGAAGGTTGGTGGACTTGGCGCGGACGCCGGGGAGACGGCCATCGCGGGCCACCACTGATCTGCCGGGAACTCCGACACGTCGTCAGCGTGTATCGGCGTCTGATGCGCATGGACTGGGCTGGACATGACTCGAGCGTGACGGATCGACGGCGTGCACGGAGTGCGTTATCCACATCCCTGGGGATAACTCACTCCCTCCCGGTGACCTCCACGCCGAGATTGACGTTGCTGCCCCACGCCCCGGCGTGTCGTGCAGCCAATGTCAATCTCGGCGGGGTGAAAAGGGGGGTCAGTGGGGGGTGAGGGTGAGGCCGAGCGCCAGCAGGATGGCATAGCCAAGCTGGAGGCGACCGGTCGCCACGAGGACCGGCACCAGGTCCGGCCCGACCGCGCCCGATCGCAACGTCCGCCATGGTGGCACGGCGAGCACGACCGCGGCCAGCGCCGCCAGCGCGCCCCAGCGCCACAGCCCGCACACGGCGGCCGCGGTCAACGCCAGCACGACGAGAGCCAGCCACAGGCGTCGGGTGCGGGCGTCCCCGAGCCGCACCGCCAGGGTGCGCTTGCCAGCCAGGGTGTCGGACGGGATGTCCCGCAAGTTGTTGGCGACGAGGATCGCCGAGGCCAGGCACCCCATTCCCACCGCGCCGAGCAGCCCCGGCCACGACGGCGCGCCCGCCTGGGTCACTTCGGTCCCCAGCGTCGCCACCAGGCCGAAGAAGACGAACACCATGACCTCGCCCAGCCCGCGATAGCCATACGGTCTCGTCCCGCCCGTGTAGCGCCAGGCGGCCACCACCGCGGCCAGACCGATCGGGATGAGCATCCACGCCTGCGAGAGGGCTACCAGGGCCAACCCGAAGAGGGCTGCCAGGAAGAACCCCAGGTATGCCGCCAACTTGACCTCCCCGGGCACGGCCAACCCCTGCCCTACCAGACGCACCGGCCCCACTCGGTGGGCGTCGGTTCCACGAACACCGTCGGAGTAGTCGTTGGCGTAGTTCACCGCCACCTGCAGGGACAGCGCCACGGCGAGCGCGAGCATCGCCAGGCCCGAATCACCCAGGCCGACGGCATATGCCGCGCCGGTCCCAACCAGGACCGGGGAGACGGCGGCTGGCAGGGTCCGCGGGCGAGCTCCGGCGACCCATTGGGCGAACGTGGCCATGACGCTGAGCAGATCCTTCGAGCGGGTTGTGATGGTTTAGGCGGGCGGTTGACGGCGCAGCCGCGCCTAGGGGAGAGGTGCCCGTCGTGCGACGCCGGTCGCCACCACCTTACGGGCGGCTCACGGGTGCACGAAGGAGGCGCTGATCGCGGCGCGGTCGGGTTTGCCGGGGCCCTTGGTGGGAAAGGCGTCGACGACCTGAAGCAACCGGGGCAATGCGGCATCCGGGACGATCCCACGCAGCGCGGCTCGCACGTCGGCCACGGTGAGCTCGGCACTCTCGTCAACCCGGGGGCGGCCACCAGGCCGTGGACGGCCAGACCGTGTCTCCATCGTCACCGCAGCGCCCACCACCTGGCCCCAGGTCGGGTCGGGGACGCCGACAACGACGGCGTCACGGACGCCCGGCAGATAGCGCACGAGCGCGTCCTCGACCGGGCCGGGCGCGACCTTGACGCCGCCGGTGTTGATGATCTCGTCGGCACGCCCCGTCACATGCAGCCGACCATCATCGTCGAGGAACCCCAGGTCCTCAGCCCGAAACCAGCGCACGCCGTCGGCGTCGATGGTGAAGTGGTCGGCGGTCATCGCCGGGTCGCCGAGATACCCCGCCGCCACCGTCGCGCCCCCGAGCACGACGTGACGGTCGTTGTCGATGTGCACTTCGCTCACCGGCAACGGCATCCCGTCATAGACGCACCCCCCCGCGGTTTCGGTCATCCCGAAGGTCGTGACCAGGTGGATGCCCAGGTCGCGGGCCTGGGTGCGCACCGCTGCCGGAATGGCCGCGGCCCCGCAGAGGACGGCGTCGAAAGCCGCCAGCGTCTCAACACCGGCCGGATCTGCCAACAGCCGCGCCACCTGGGTAGGAACGAGCGACACATAGGTCGGGTCAGGTGTGTCTGGCATGTCTCGGGCAGCCCGGACGAATCCGTCGACGCTGAAGCCAGCGCCGAGATCCAGGACCGACGGCTCGCCGGCTGAGCCGAGGGCCGCCCGGATGATGACCTGCAGCCCCGCGATGTGATGGGCCGGCAACGCCAACAGCCAAGCCCCCGGCCCGGACAGCACGTCGTGCGCCGCGGCAGCCGACGCCAACAGGTTGTCGGCCGTGAGCAGCGTGCGTTTGGGGATCCCGGTCGACCCCGACGTCGACACGACGAGCGCCAACCCGTCGGGCAGGTCCGCCTCGGGGTCCGTGGGGAGGACCGGCGGAGGGGAGCTCGCGGCATACGGGAGCAGTGGCGGCCCCGACCCGTCGAGCGCGGCGGCGAGCGGGCCTACCGCGGCCAGGAGCGCTGGTCCGTGGGGCAGGGCGATCGGCTGCAGTCGCATCGGGTATGCCGTCGCGCCAGACTCAGAAGAACCACGGGAAAGCGGACCAGTCGGGGTCGCGCTTCTCTAGGAAGGAATCTCGCCCCTCGACGGCCTCGTCGGTCATGTAGGCCAGCCGGGTCGCCTCGCCGGCGAAGACCTGCTGACCCATGAGCCCATCGTCGAGGAGGTTGAAGGCGAACTTGAGCATCCGCTGGGCGGTCGGGGACTTGCCGTTGATCTCGGCGGCCACCTCCAGTGCGACGGCCTCCACCTCGGCGTGATCGGCGACGAGGTTGACTGCTCCCATCCGGTGCATGTCCTCGGCCGAATAGGCGCGCCCCAGGAAGAAGATCTCCCGGGCGAACTTCTGCCCGACCATCTTGGCCAGATAGGCCGAACCATAACCCCCGTCGAAAGAACCCACGTCGGCGTCGGTCTGTTTGAACCGGGCGTGCTCCCGGCAGGCGATGGTGAGGTCGCACACGACGTGCAGGCTGTGCCCGCCACCGGCCGCCCACCCAGAGACGACAGCAACGACGACCTTGGGCATCGTGCGGATGAGCCGTTGAACCTCAAGGATGTGCAGTCGCCCGCCCTCGGCCTTGACCCGCCGCTCGTCGATGCCCTGCGCAGTGGGGTCGCCGCCCGGATCGGCCGCATATTGATAGCCCGAGCGCCCCCGGATCCGCTGGTCGCCTCCGGTGCAGAACGCCCAACCCTGCGTCGCCGGAGAAGAGCCCTCGCGCGGGCTCGGTCCATTGCCGGTGAGCAGGACACATCCCACGTCGGGGGTCATTCGGGCATGATCGAGCGCGCGGTAGAGCTCGTCGACCGTATGCGGCCGGAAGGCGTTGAGTACGTCCGGTCGGTCGAAGGCGATCCGCACGGTGCCACGCGCGGGACCGGGGAGCACGCACCGGTGATACGTGATGTCGGTGAAGTCGAAACCCGCCACCGGCTCCCACGCGGTGGCGTCGAACGTCGCCGAGACGAAGGGGAGGGCGCCGGTGCTCACCCCCGAAGGATATGTCCTGAATCGCGCGCCCAGCTTGCCGTGACCGGGTGTCGCCACACCTCACACCCGTGGCTGGCACACTCGAGGGTATGCCGCTGCGTTGGTACACCGTCGTCGTCGACTGCCATGACATCGCCGCCCAGTCGCGTTGGTGGGCACAGACGTTGGGCTGGAAGCTCGTCTATGAGGCCGACGACGAGGTCGTGATCGTCCCCGAGCACATGTCCGACCAGCCGATCGAGGACCTGGCCGCCTGGCTTGAGGCCGGCCAGGCGCTGATCTTCGTGACCGTCCCGGAGGGGAAGTCAGTCAAGAACCGCTTGCACATCGACCTCGCGCCGCACACGACCCAGGACCGCGACGCCGAGATCGCCGCACTGCTCGCGCGAGGGGCGACGCGGGTCGATATCGGCCAGACCGGGGACGAGAGTTGGACCGTGCTGGCCGATCCCGAGGGCAATGAGTTCTGCGTGCTGTCGGCCCGCAACCGGTGAGTGCAGCCCCGTCCACTGCGCCCGGCGCCGCCGGACTGCCGCCCTTGGGCGAGGTGCTGGGCGGGTTGCGGGTAGTCCGGATCCCCCTGCGGGTGCGCTTCCGCGGGGTAACCGAGCGCGAGGTCGCCCTGTTGCCCGGCCCGGCCGGGTGGGGCGAGTTCGGCCCCTTCCTCGAATACGGCCCGCACGAATCCTCCCGCTGGCTCGCGTCGGCCATCGAGGCCGCATATGCCGGGTGGCCACCTCCCGTCCGCCACCGCATCCCGATCAATGCGACCGTGCCTGCTGTGCCGGCTGCGCACGTGGCTGGAGTGCTCGCCCGATTCCCTGGCTGCACGACGGCCAAGGTCAAGGTGGCTGAGCCCGGTCAGGGCCTGTCCGAGGACCTCGACCGGGTCGCCGCCGTGCGCGACGTCCTCGGCGAGACGGGGAGAATCCGGGTCGACGCCAACGGCGGCTGGGACGTCGAGGAGGCGACCCGCGCTCTCGGTGCGCTCGCGGCATACCGGCTGGAGTATGCCGAGCAGCCCTGTCCGGATGTCCCGGATCTCGTCCGGCTGCGAACGGCATTGGCGCGCAACGGGACCGACGTGCCGATCGCCGCCGACGAATCGATCCGCAAGGCCGCTGACCCCATCCGGGTCGCTCGCGAGGGCGCCGCTGACCTCGTGGTCGTCAAGGTCGCCCCTCTCGGTGGCGTATGCCGCGCGCTGGAGATCGTCGCCGAATGTGGGCTTCCGGCGGTGGTCTCCTCCGCACTGGACACGTCCGTGGGGATCGCGGCCGGCGTGGCTCTGGCGGCCGCGCTGCCGGAGCTGCCGTGGGCCTGCGGGCTCGGGACGCTGGCGCTCTTGACCGGCGACGTCGTCGTCGCGCCGGTCAGGCCGGTCGCGGGCGAGGTGCCCGTGCCGCTCTCGACCCCGGTGGTCTCCCAGGATCTGGTGGCGCGGTGGGATGCCGGACCTGAGCGATCGGCCTGGTGGCGCGATCGGGTGGCCGCGGCTTACCGGCGCCTGGCTGATGTCCCTTTCGTGACCGAATGAGGATGGCGGGGGCTCGTCGACGGGCCGCGCTTTACCCGCTGAGATCACCGTCGCTGCGATCACCGCCGGGGCGATGCCGACCGGGCGGTCGACGGTCCAGCCGGTTGATGACCGGTGCCGCGATGACGGCGATCTCTTCTACCCGAAGCAACCGGGCGACCAGCAGATAGACCACTGCAAAGATCACCCCACCGACCAGGAGGATCACGGCATACCCGAGCCGCCCGAACCCGGCCAGCGCCTTCGTGAGGATGATGACGACGCCCCAGGCGACGTAGCCCGCCCCCGCCGACGCGAGCAGCATCCGCACCCAGGTGCGCACGATCGTCCGTGCGCGGTAACCACCGATGAACCGCCGCACCCGCAACATCCCGTATGCCGCGGCCGCAGTCGCGCTGAGCACGACACCGATCGCAATGATGGGCACCGTCCACTCCGGCCGGGCGATCAGCGCGCCGAGCGCGACGCAGGTCGCCGTCAGCGTGGCGATGACTTGCTCGGTGAAGGCGAACCGCCCGGCTTCAAAGGCATAGAAGACCCGCTGGTTGATGATGTCGACGCCGAAGGGCAAAACGCCCATCGCCAGGCACGCCAGGGCGGCCCCTGCGGCGGGGATCTCGGCGGGGTCCTTGGAACTGAACAGCAACCCCATGATCGGCACAGCGAAGACGAGGAGGGCAACCGACGCCGGGATGGTGAGTGCGGCGGGGAGGGTCAGCGCGCGGGCATAGTCGCGGGTCAGGCCAGGCCGGTCGTCGGCCCGCGCGGCCCGGGCGATCCGTGGGTACATCGCGGTGACCAAAGACACCGTCACCAGTCCGTGCGGGACCATGAAGACGAGGAAGGCATTGGCGTAGATCGTCGTCCCCGCGATGAACACCTGACCCGCGCCGTGGGCCACATCATCCGATCCGGTGGCGTGCCACATCACCTGCGATGCGACCAGGTAGCTCACCTGCGACACCAACAACGCTCCCAGGGCCCAGCCGGCCACCCGCGAGGTTGCAGCCAGTCCGATGCCGCGCACACCGAACCGCGGACGCCAGCGGAAGCCGCTGCGCCACAATGGAACCACCAGGATGGCCGCCTGAGCGACGATGGACAGGGTCGCTGTACCGGCGAACCACCAGACCATCTCCGGCGTCCATTCGGCCGCGGTGACATGCCCTTGGAAGAGCCGCATGAACGCCAACAACCCGATGATCGCCACGAGGTTCGCAATGGCCGGCGCCCACCCGAAGGCCGCGAACCTGCCGCGCGTGTTGAGCACTTGCCCGAGCAGGGCATAGAGCCCGTAAAAGAAGATCTGCGGCAGGGTGATGACCGCGAAGAAGACGGCCAGGTTGAGCAGGCTGCCGGTGAGCTCTTGCGCATAGGCCCGCACCAGCAGGCCCGCTGCGGCCGTCGCCGCGACAGTGATGGCGAGCAGCCCCCCGACCGCCAGGGTCAGCAGCTGGTCGGTGTATTCCCTTCCCCCATCCGGGTTTTCGCTGGCCTTGACCAGTTGGGGGACGAGGACCGAGTTGAGCACGCCACCGGCGATGAGCAGGTAGATGATGTTGGGCAACGTGTTGGCGGTCGTGAAGGCGTTGGCCACCAACCCTTGCCCGATGGCCAAGGTGATGAGCGACTGCCGCACGACGCCGAGCACTCGGGACACGATCGAGCCGGCCGCCATGGCGGCACTAGCCCGCCCGACGTTTTCCTCGCCCGCAGTGGTGGCGGTCACGGCATACCTCCCGAAGAAGGAGGCCAGGACGGGGCAAGGTCGGCGGCCAGCGTGGCGAGCGCCGCGGCGGTCGCCCGCCGGTCGGCGCGGCTCACCCGGGCTTCGACGACGAGCGGCCCATGGGCGGGGGCGGCGAGCACCGCACGCAGCGCGCGACGCGACTCGACCCTCCGGTATGCCGTGTGGCTGGCGGCCGCCAGCGCCTCCAGATCGGCGTGAACCGGCGTTGCGAACACCCTCTCGAAGGCATCGGCGTAGTCCAGCCCCCCCTGCTCAAGCAGCGCGAAGATCGAGCCACCGTCGTCGTTGACGACCACCAGAGTGAGGTCGGGCCGGGGTTCGTCTGGCCCGACGAACAGGCCGGAGCTGTCATGCAGGAAGGTGAGATCGCCCAGGACGGCCAGCGTCCGGGGCGCTCCGGACCGGCCCAGGTCGACGCCAACTGCGGTCGAAATCGTCCCATCGATTCCGGCCAGACCCCGGTTGGCGACGACGAGCCGGCGTTCGCGCGGCCGATAGGGGACAAGCATGAGGTCCAGGTCGCGGATCGGGTTCGACGAGCCCACGACGAGGCTCTGGCCGGGGCCGAGCGCCGCGGACATCTCGGCCGCTATGTGGAGGGCATGCAGGTCGGGCAGTCCCTCCACCAGAGCGTCCACCCGGGAGCTGAGGGCCGAATCGGCCGCGCGCCACGCCGTAAGCCAGTCCCCGTCGTCGACGCCGCGGGCAACTACTGGAGGCGCGTCGAGGACGACGGCCCTCCGGGCCGGGTCAGTGGCGACCCCGGTGCGGGAGCGGACGGCATACAGGTCGATGTCGCTGCGCAACAGCAGCGCGGTGACCGGGCGCGAGAGCGTCGGGTGGCCGATGACCACGACCCGCTCGATCGCCTCGCCCAAGGCGGTGCCGAGCAGCAGGCGGTAGGTGCGGATCGCGTGGCCACCCGCTCGGGAGCCGGAGGTCGGCTCGGCGAGCAACGGCACCCCGGCCGCTTCGGCCAGGACCCGGGCCCCCGGACCCGCGTCGTCTCCGGCCAGGATCACCGTCCGCGGCCCACCCGCCAGCGCGAGCGGCAGTGCGGCAGGAACGTCATCGCCCGAGGTCGGATTGGCCCTCCCCTGCAGGAGGGAGGGGTCGAGCGGGCCGGGCCACCACGGCATACCGGGTTCTGGCACGAGGGGAGTGTCGAACTGGACGTTGAGGTGGGCCGGGCCGACTCCGGCCGCCGCCGCACGGACGGCCTCGACGACAGACGACCCGGCCGCCTCGACCCGCAGATCGGAGGTGCGTGCGAAGGTCCCGAAGATGCCGTCCTGCCAGGTCGTCTGGTTGGCGCCAGTTCCCCGCAAGGACGCCGGCCGGTCGGCCGAGACCACGACGAGCCGACGCCCGGCGTGATGGGCCTCCATCACCGCCGGGAGCAGGTTGCCGACCGCGGTGCCCGAGGTAGTGACGACTGCCACCGGAGCCCGAGACCCGATACACAGCCCCAGCGCGAGGAACCCGGCGGTTCGTTCGTCGAGGCGAACGTGCAGGCGCAGGTCGCCGGCAGCGTCCGCGGCATACAGGGCCAGCGCCAAGGGCGCCGACCGCGACCCCGGGGCCAGCACAACATCACGGACTCCCGCGGCGAGCAAGGCCTGCAGCACCTGGATGGCGCGATCCGCACTCGCCGTCGGCATCGCCGGTCCCGCACTCCGGTCCGTCACAGAGGCAACTATGCCGCGCGGGCTCAACGACCGCTCAGCGCATCACGCATGGGGACGAACTTCGCGTCGGCTTCGCTGACCTCGGCCTCGGGGTCGGAGCCCGCGACGATGCCGCACCCGGCGAAGATCCGAAGGCTGTTGGGGTCGCCCGGCAGATAGCATCCGGACCGCAGAGCGATCCCCCACTCACCGTCGCCGGTGGCGTCCATCCAGCCGACCGGACCGGCATACCGGCCGCGGTCCATGCCCTCAAGCTCGGCGATAAGTCGCACGGCCAGCTCAGTGGGGGTGCCGCCCACCGCCGCCGAGGGGTGCAGCGACGCGGCCAACGCCAGCGACGAGGCCGAGTCGGTCGCCACCCCCGTCACGTCGGTGGCCAGGTGCATGACGTTGGGCAGGTGCAGGACGAACGGCGACTCGGGGACGTTCATCGACGAACAGTGCGGGGCCAAAGCGTCGGCAACCGAACGCACCGCGTATTCGTGTTCCTCGAGGTCCTTGCTCGAGCGCGCCAGGGAGGCGGCCAGGGACAGGTCTTTGGCGTCGTCACCCGTGCGGCGGATCGTGCCCGCGAGCACCCGTGAAGTGACCAAGCCGCGTTCTCGACGGACGAGCAGCTCCGGCGTCGCCCCGAGCATCCCCGACACCGCGAAAACCCACGTGTTGTCATAGCGCTCAGCCAACGCGCGTAGCACCCAACGCGGGTCGACCGCGCCTTCGGCCTGCACGAGCAGATCCCGGGCCAGCACGACCTTGTCCAGGTGGCCGGCGTTGATCCTTGCGACTGCATCGGCGACCCGGGCCGCCCACGCCGTGCTCGACAAGGCGCCGTCAGCAAAGGCGACATGGCGCGGCGGCTGCGGGTCGTCGGCGCGCGTGGGGGTGACGGCGATCGTGGGTCCGTCGCCGACGGTCGTCACCCACCACCGGTCGCCTTTGTGCCCGACGGTCATGCGGGGGACAACGAAGTGGGCCGGTTCGGCGGAGTCGTCCGCGAAGGGCAGGCTCCCGAAGCACACGAGCCCGCTGGACGGCATACCGACCTCGTCGCGGACCACGGCGCGCGCGGCGGTATGCCGCCACCACTGGTCCGCCGCCGCGAACCGCTCGGGGCCGGCCGTGGTGAACGACGCTGCCCGTCCCCACCCGACCAGGCCTTCGCTGCGACGCACCCAGGACAGCGCGTCACCGGGCTCGGCGGCAGGGGGGAGCAGGGCCAGCAACGGGCCGGGGTCGCCGATCTCCACCGTGCGCACCACGAGGGGGGCGACGGTACCGGAGGCAGCGCGGGCGGGCCCGCGGAGGCTGGACATCGAGGGTCAATGCTACGACCCGGTATGCCGCCCGCTCGCCACGGCACGTCGGGGGACCTTCCGGGGGATGGGAGGATGCCTGCCATGACCCGCGCGGATCTGGACAAGGCACCACAGGACGTCGCGTCGATGTTCGACACGGTGGCCGAGCGGTATGACCTCACCAACGACATCCTCTCGGTGGGGCAGGACCGGATGTGGCGTCGGGCGACTGTCGCGGCGGTGGGCGCTGCGCCCGGGCAGACCGTGCTGGACATCGCCGCGGGGACCGGGACCAGCTCGGAGCCTTTCGCCGATGCCGGGGTGCATGTCGTCCCGGCGGATTTCTCTTTGGGGATGGTGCGGGTGGGGCAACGGCGTCGCCCGGACCTGGCCTTTACGGCTGCTGATGCGACCCGGCTGCCGTTCGCCGATGCGTCCTTTGACGCCGTGACGATGTCGTTCGGCCTGCGTAACGTTGTCGACGTCGAGGCCGCGCTGCGTGAGTTCGCCCGGGTGACCAAGCCGGGGGGTCGGCTGGTGGTGTGCGAGTTCAGTCAGCCGGTATGGGGACCGGTGCGGGCGGCATACCTCAACTATCTGATGCGGGCGCTCCCCGCGATCGCGCGACGGACTTCGTCGAACCCGGAGTCCTACGTCTATCTCGCCGAGTCGATCCGAGCCTGGCCCGACCAACGGGGCCTGGCCGATCGGATCGGGGCGGCCGGGTGGATCCAGGTCCAATGGCGCAATCTCTCCGGCGGCATCGTCGCCCTGCACCGCGCCACCCGCCCCTGACCCGGAGTAACCGCTTCAGTGTTGGCGATTCGATGGATTCTGGGGCAAATTCCGTCGATTCGCCAACATCGAAGCGGTTACTCGACGCGAGGGGGTGAGGGGAGGGCGGCATCGGGGCGAGGTTGGCGGGGGCGGTCGGCGGATCACGGCGCGCCCCCTAGACTGTCCGGAGTTCGTGCCAATCTTCACAAGAGGCGCCCCGGTGGCGCCCCTGCGCACCGAGGGCGAAAGTGACCACGGGATCGGCTGACCAGGCGGGAGACACCGCCGACGTCATCGTCGTCGGGGCCGGGCCGGGAGGCTCGGCTACTGCCGCCTATCTGGCCACCCAAGGGGTCGACGTCCTGCTTCTCGAGAAGGCCAGCTTCCCCCGCGACAAGATCTGCGGCGACGGCCTCACGCCGCGCGCGGTCCGAGAGTTGGTCCACCTCGGCATCGACACAACCGGCTGGCAGCGCACCCGGGGCTTGCGCATCCTCGGCGGGGGGCGCAACTTCACCCTCGACTGGCCCGAGAGCGCGACCTTCCCGGCATACGGGATGGTCCGGACTCGGCGGCAACTTGACCATGCGCTGGCCCAGCACGCGGTCGCTCGCGGCGCGCGGCTGCGCGAGGCCACCAGCGTCACCGCGCCGCTGTTCGACGGACGCGGGCGGGTGGTAGGGGTGAGCGCCAAGGTCCTCGACGAGGCCGGGCGCCCGACGGGCCACAGCGTGAACTACCGCGCCAAGGTCGTCGTGGCCGCTGACGGGGTCTCCTCCCGGCTGGCCACCGCGGTCGGGCGACCCAAGCGCGAGGACCGCGTCATGGGCGTCGCCGTCCGGGCCTACTACACGACGCCCCGGCGCGACGACTACCTCGAATCGCACCTGGAGCTGTGGACCACCGACGACAACGGCGCCCGGATCCTTATGCCCGGCTATGGCTGGCTGTTCCCGCTGGAGGACGGCCGCACCAACGTCGGCCTGGGCATCCTCGACACGAGCAGCGCCTTCGGCAAGACCGATTACAAGGACGTCCTGCGCCGCTGGGCCGACAGCCTCGGCGACCGTTGGGAGCTCGCCTTCGACCCCGCCGGTGGTCCGATCCGCGGCGCCGCCCTCCCGATGGGCTTCAACCGCACTCCGCTGTATGCCGATGGCCTCCTTCTCGTCGGAGACGCGGCCGGCATGGTCAACCCGTTCAACGGCGAGGGCATCGACTACGCCCTGGAGGCCGCCCGGGTCGGCGCCGACGTCATCGCGCAAGCCTTGGCCCGCCCGAGTGACGCCGGACGGGAACGGGCGCTCGCGGCATACCCGCGGATCATGAAGCACGAGCTGGGGGGCTACTTCACGCTGGGACGGTGGTTCGCGCGAGCCATCGGCAACCCCGAGGTGATGCGCTTGGCCACTACCTACGGGCTTCCTCGCACAGCACTGATGCGCTTCCTGCTCAAGGTCATGGCGAACCTCCCCGAAGAGCATGGTGGACGGCTCGACGACCGCCTCGTCCACCTCATGTCGAAGGTGGTCCCGGATGCCTGACCTGCCGGGGACCATAGGCATGAGCGACCCACTTCCGGGCCCCCCTAGGATGGGGAACGGCCTGCATGCACCCACCCTGAAAGGGAGCGACGGATGACCGAGTCCTACGTTCCGTTGTTGTTCCTGTTGGGCCTCGGCGGGGCGTTCGCGGTGGTGTCCGTGGGCCTGTCGCTTGTCGTCGGGCCTAAGCGCTACAACCGGGCCAAGATGGAGGCCTATGAGTGCGGCATCCAGCCCACTCCGCACGCCTCGGGTGGCGGCCGGGTGCCCATTAAGTACTACCTCACCGCCATGCTGTTTATCATCTTCGACGTCGAGTCGGTGTTCCTCTACCCGTTCGCGGTGGCCTTCAACCAGTTGGGCCTGTTCGCGCTCGTCGAGATGATCCTGTTCATCGTGACCGTCTTCGTCGCCTACGCCTATGTCTGGCGTCGTGGCGGCCTCGAGTGGGACTGAGGAAGGCGTCGACATGGGTCTGGAAGAGAAGCTCCCTTCGGGGATCCTGCTCACTACCGTCGAGCTGCTCGCCGGCTATATGCGCAAGGCCTCGATTTGGCCGGCGACCTTCGGGCTGGCGTGCTGCGCGATCGAGATGATGGCGGTCGGCACACCCGACTACGACATCGCACGGTTCGGGATGGAGCGGTTCTCCGCGACCCCGCGCCAAGCTGACCTGATGATCGTCGCCGGCCGGGTGAGCCAGAAGATGGCCCCGATCGTCCGCCAGGTCTACGACCAGATGCCGGGTCCCAAGTGGGTCATTTCGATGGGTGTCTGCGCGAGCTCGGGCGGCATGTTCAACAACTACGCGATCGTCCAAGGCGTCGACCACATTGTCCCGGTTGACATCTATCTCCCCGGCTGTCCGCCGCGGCCTGAGATGCTCCTCAACGCGATCATCAAGCTCCACGAGCAGATCGAGTCGATGCCGCTCGGCGCCAACAAGGTGGCCGCAGCTCGCGCCGCCGAGGAGGCCGCGCTCGCCGCCGTGCCGACCCACCAGATGAAGGGGCTGCTGGCATGAGCACCGACGACCTCGCCCAGGCGCAGGAGACCGGCGCCGCAGGTGGTCGCCCCGTTGACCTTGGTATGCCGGTCGTCGTCGGCGCGCGGCACGGCATGTTCGGTGCGACCTCTGGCCAGGACACTACGGGCTACGGCGGACTCGTCGTCCCCATCGCCATGCCCGGCGCGTCCGAACGGCCCTATGGCGGGTGGTTCGACGCCTGCATCGACGCTCTGGAGGCGGGGCTGGACGGTGCCGGGACGGCATACGCGGATGCCGTGGAGAAGGTCGTCGTCGACCGCGGCGAATTGACCGTCTTCGTCGTCCGGAAACACCTCCCGGTCGTCGCCCAGGTGCTGCGGGACGACCCGGCGTTGCGCTTCGAGCTCTGTCTGGGCGTGTCCGGGGTCCACTACCCGGGCGAGACCGATCGTGAGCTGCACGCGGCATACCACTTCATGTCGATCACCCACGGCAGCAAGCGAATTCGTGTGGAGGTCGTCTGTCCGGACGCCGACCCGCACATCCCGTCGATCGTCGCGACCTACCCCGCGACGACCTGGCACGAGCGCGAGACGTGGGACATGTTCGGGATCATCTTCGACGGCCACCCGGCCCTGACCCGGATTCTCATGCCCGACGACTGGCCGGGCCACCCGCAGCGCAAGGACTACCCGCTGGGCGGCATCCCGGTCGAATACAAGGGTGCAACCGTGCCCCCGGCCGACGAGCGGAGGGCGTTCAACTGATGGCCGCCGACCTGGGAGCTGACATGGCTGACACGGCACACGGGACCAGCCCGGGCCTGGACCCGCGGCTGGGCGCGAGCGAGCACACCGCAACCAGCGCCGCCGAGGACCTCATCGACTCACCGGTCTTCACGGTGAGCGGCGCGGGCGACTGGGACGACCTGGTCGACGAGGCAACGTCGCTGCACGAGGAGCGGATCGTCGTCAACATGGGCCCGCAGCACCCGTCGACGCACGGGGTGCTCCGGCTCATTCTTGAGCTCGACGGTGAGACGGTGACCGAGACCCGTGCGGGAATCGGCTATTTGCACACCGGCATCGAAAAGAACATGGAGTTCCGCACCTGGGTCCAGGGGGTCACCTTCTGCACCCGGATGGACTACCTCACGCCAATGTTCCAGGAGACCGCCTACTGCCTGGCCATCGAGTCGCTCCTCGGGATCACCGACGATATCCCGGAGCGGGCGTCGGTCATCCGAGTGCTCATGATGGAGCTCACCCGGATCTCCTCGCACTTGGTCTGCATCGGCACCGGTGGCATGGAGATGGGTGCCACGACGGTGATGACGATCGGCTTCCGCGAGCGGGAGCGGGTCTTCCAGATCATCGAGATGATCACCGGTCTGCGGATGAACAACGCCTACATCCGCCCCGGCGGTGTCGCCCAGGACCTGCCCCCGGGCGCCATCGACAAGATCCGCGAGCTCGTCCCCGAGATCCGCAAGGGCATCCGGGAGTTGGAGTTGCTCGTCAACGAGAACCCCATCGTCAAGGGCCGCATGGTGGGCGTCGGTCACCTCGATCTGGCCGGTTGCATGGCCTTGGGGATCACCGGTCCGGTGTTGCGTTCGGCGGGCCTGCCGCACGACCTGCGCAAGGCCGCTCCCTACTGCGGTTACGAGACCTACGACTTCGACGTCATCACCCGCGACACCGCCGACGCTTACGGTCGGCTGCGGATCCGGCTCGACGAGATGTACGAGTCGCTGCGGATCATCAACCAGTGCACCGACCGGCTCGAGGCCAGCGCCGGCGACCCCGTCATGGTCGCCGACCGAAAGATCGCCTGGCCGGCTCAGTTGGCCATCGGCTCCGACGGGATGGGCAACAGCCTCGACCACATCCGCACGATCATGGGCACGTCGATGGAAGACCTCATCCACCATTTCAAGCTCGTCACCGAGGGCTTCCGGGTGCCGCCCGGCCAGGTGTATGCCGCGGTCGAGAGTGCCAAGGGCGAGCTCGGTTGCCACCTCGTGTCCGACGGCGGGACCCGCCCCTACCGGGCGCATTTCCGGGATCCCTCCTTCAACAACCTGCAAGCGACCTCGATCATGTGCGAAGGCGGCCAGGTCGCCGATGTCATCGTCGCGGTCGCGTCCATCGACCCGGTTATGGGAGGTGTTGACCGATGACCGGTCATGACGCGTCGGGTCACCTGCACGTCAGCGCCGAGAGCAAGGCCCCGTATGCCGCGGACGTCCTGGCCCAGTTGCGCATAGACGCCGCCGCGGTCGTGGCGCGCTACCCGGTCAAGCGCTCGGCGCTCCTGCCGCTGCTGCACCTGGTCCAGTCCGTCGACGGCTACGTCACCGGCCGGGGCATCGAGTTCTGCGCCGAGGTGCTCGACCTCACCACCGCCGAGGTGAGTGGCGTCGCCACCTTCTACACGCAGTACAAGCGCCACCCCAACGGCGACTACACCATCGGGGTCTGCACCAACACGCTCTGCGCGATCATGGGCGGCGACGCGATCTGGGACGCAGTCTCCGAGCACCTGGGCGTCGGCCACGACGAGACGACCGCCGACGGCAAGATCACCTTGGAGCGGGTCGAGTGCAACGCCGCCTGCGATTACGCCCCGGTCGTCATGGCCAACTGGGAGTTCTTCGACAACCAGACCCCCGAGTCGACGATCCGCCTCGCCGACGACCTGCGGGCCGGCAAGGACGTCCGTCCGACCCGCGGCGCCGACAAGGTCTGCACTTTCAAGGAGGTCTCGCGGGTGCTCGCGGGCTTCCACGACGGTCGCGCCGATGAGGGCCCGGCCGCCGGTCCGGCGTCGTTGCTCGGCCTCAAGATCGCCCAGGAGCGCGGCTGGATCGCGCCGGTGGCGCCGGCCTCGGTTGCACCTGCACCCGCCGCTGAGCCCGCTGCGACGAAGGGGGCCTCGAAGTGACTGACACCCTCACCCCCGTGCTCACCGCCCACTGGGACCAGGAGCGGTCTTGGACGCTCGCGGCATACGAGCGGACAGGCGGGTATGCCGCCCTGCGCAAGGCTGTCGGCATGCCCGCTGCCGACGTGCTCTCCGTCGTCAAGGACTCGGCCATCCGCGGCCGTGGTGGGGCTGGCTTCCCGGCCGGCATGAAGTGGTCGTTCATGTCCCCGCCCGATGGTGGACCCCGCTACCTCGTCGTCAACGCCGACGAGTCCGAGCCGGGCACCTGCAAGGACATCCCGCTCATGATGGCCAACCCGCACGCCCTCATCGAGGGCGCGGCGATCAGCCAATACGCCATGGGGTCCGACCACGCGTTCATCTATTTGCGCGGCGAAGTCGTCCACGTCTATCGGCGACTGTTGCGCGCAGTCGAAGAGGCCACTGCGGCCGGATACCTCGGCGCCAACGTGCTCGGCTCTGGGATCACCCTGCGGGTCACCCCGCATGCCGGTGCCGGCGCTTACATCTGCGGCGAGGAGACTGCGCTGCTGGACTCTTTGGAAGGCCGCCGCGGTCAGCCTCGGCTCAAGCCCCCATTCCCGGGCGCCGCTGGTCTGTACGCCCGGCCGACCTCGGTCAACAACGTCGAGACCATAGCGTCCGTGCCCGGGATCGTCCTACACGGCGCCGACTGGTTCAAGGCGATGGGCACCGACAAGTCGACTGGCTTCGGCATTTTCAGCCTGTCGGGGCACGTGGCCAACCCTGGCCAGTTCGAAGCGCCGCTGGGCATCACCATGCGCCAACTCATCGAGCTCGCCGGTGGCATGCGCAAAGGCCACCAGTTGAAGTTCTGGACCCCGGGCGGCTCGTCGACGCCGATCTTCACCGACGCCCACCTGGACATCCCGCTGGACTTCGACTCGGTCGCCGCGGCCGGGTCCATGCTCGGCACCCGGGCCCTGCAGGTGTTCGACGAGACGGTCTCGGTCGTGCGGGCGGTGGCCCGGTGGACCGACTTCTATGCCCACGAGTCGTGTGGCAAGTGCACCCCGTGCCGCGAGGGTACCTGGTGGCTGCGGCAGATCATGGAGCGTCTCGAGCACGGCCAGGGCCAGCCGGGTGACATCGAGAAGCTCGACGACATCTGCGACAACATCCTCGGTCGCTCGTTCTGTGCGCTCGGCGACGCGGCCACCAGCCCGATCACCTCGGCCATCAAGCACTTCCGGTCGGAATTCGAGGCCGGTATGCACACCCCGGCAGCCCAGCTGTTCCCGCCGGAGAAGTCGGTCCTTTTCGAGGTCAAGGAGGCCGCGAAGGCATGACCGTCCCGACCAGTTCCGCACCCGCCGCCGGGCAGGCCCCGCCGCCCGATGCGGTCACCCTGACCATCGACGGGGTGACGGTGAGCGTGCCCAAGGGCACCCTCATCATCCGTGCCGCCGAACAGGCCGGCATCGAGATCCCGCGGTTCTGCGACCACCCGGGCCTGGACCCGGTCGGCGCCTGCCGTCAGTGCCTCGTCGACGTCGCGGCACCCCGCCCCGACGGCACCCTGGCGCCATTCCCCAAGCCGCAGGCCTCATGCACCATGACGGTGAGCCCTGGCATGGTCGTCAACACCCAGCACACCTCGCCGGTCGCCGACAAGGCCCAGCAGGGGGTCATGGAGTTCCTGCTCATCAACCACCCGCTGGATTGCCCCGTCTGCGACAAGGGCGGCGAGTGCCCGCTGCAGAATCAGGCATTGTCCAACGGCCGAGCGCACACCCGGTTCGCCGACGTCAAGCGCACCTTCACCAAGCCGGTCAACATCTCGACCCAGGTGCTGCTCGACCGCGAGCGCTGCGTGCTCTGCCAGCGCTGCACCCGATTCTCCGACCAGGTCGCCGGGGACAAGTTCATCAACCTCGTCGAGCGCGGGGCGATGCAGCAGATCGGCATCTACGAGGACGAGCCGTTCGAGTCCTACTTCTCCGGCAACACCGTGCAGATCTGCCCGGTGGGGGCGTTGACCGGTGCGCGGTACCGCTTCCGGTCGCGTCCCTTCGACCTGGTCTCCACGCCGAGCACCTGTGAGCACTGCGCCTCCGGCTGCGCGATCCGAACCGATCACCGCCGCGGCGTCGTCCTGCGCCGGATGGCCATCGATGACCCAGAGGTCAACGGCGAGTGGTCCTGCGACAAGGGCCGGTGGGCCTTCCAGTCGGCCACCCTGCCCGACCGGCTCGAACTGCCTCTGCTGCGTCAGCCCGATGGGTCGATGCGAGCGGTCGGCTGGCCGGAGGCGCTGGCTGCCGCAGCTGCCGGGCTGCGGGCGGCCAACGGTGTCGGCGTGCTGGTGGGGGGCCGGGTTTCTGCTGAAGACGCCTACGCCTACGGCAAGTTCGCCCGTGTTGCCTTGGGCACCAACGACATCGACTTCCGCGCCCGGCCGCACTCCGCGGCCGAGGCGGAGTTCCTGGCCAAACACGTGGTTGCGACTGGGCCGGGCGGGGGAGCGGTCACCTACGCCGACCTCGGGTCCGCCAAGGCCGTTGTCCTGGCCGGGTTCGAGCCGGAGGAGGAATCGCCCATCGTCTTCCTGCGGCTTCGGCGGGCGGTCCGCAAGGCCAACACCGCGGTGTATGCCGTGGCCCCCTTCGCCACCCGCGGCCTGGAGAAGCTCGCCGGCACCCTCGTGCCCGCGGTCCCGGGAGCCGAGGCTGCCGCCCTGGCCGACCCGACCCTCGCGTCGGCACTGTCCGGTGGCGGCATCGTTCTCGTGGGTGAGCGCCTCGCGACCTCGCCCGGCGCGCTGGCCGCGGCCGTGTCCTTGGCCGCATCAACGGGTGCCCGGCTGGCCTGGGTCCCCAGACGGGCCGGCGAGCGCGGTGCGCTGGAGGCCGGTGCCCTCGGTGCCCTGCTGCCCGGTGGCCGCCCGGTGTCCGATGCCGCCGCGCGCGGTGAGGTTGCCGCCGTTTGGGAGGTCGCCTCGCTTCCGGCCAAGCCGGGCCGCGACACTGCCGGCATCGTCTCGGCCGCGGCAAGCGGCGCGATCGGCGCCCTCGTCGTTGGTGGGGTCGACCCCGGCGACCTGGCGCTGCCGCAGGTGAGCGATGCGCTGGCCAAGGCCTTCGTCGTCAGCCTTGAGATCCGCGAATCGGCCGTGACCGCGGTTGCCGATGTGGTCCTACCGGTGGCGCCGCATGCCGAGAAAGCCGGCAGCTTCGTCAACTGGGAAGGGCGGGTCCGCCCGTTCGAGGCGGCCCTGTCGACCAACTCGATGAGCGACCACAGGGTGCTGGACATGCTCGCGGCCGAGCTCGGGGTGTTTCTCGAGACCCGCACTCAGGAGCAGATCAACGACCAGTTCGAGGCCCTCGGTCCGTGGCCCGGTGCCCGCGCGACGGCGAGTGGCGCAGCGAACGGCGAGGGGACGGCATACGGGGCGGGCGACGGCGACGTCGTGTTGGCGACCTGGTCGCTCCTGCTAGACCGCGGACGCATGCAGGACGGCGAACCGTTCCTCGCCGGCACCGCGCGCGCATCGGTGGCCCGCGTGAGTCCGGCGCTCGCCGCGCGGCTCGCGGTCGTCGACGGTGATGAAGTGACCGTGTCCAGCGGCACCGGCTCGGTGAGTGTTCCGGTCCTAGTGACCGACGGGATGGTCGAGGGCGTCGTCTGGTTGCCCACCAACTCGCAAGGCTGTGCAGTTCGCTCGGCACTTGGCGTGGATGCCGGTGGCCGGGTCACGGTGTCCAAGGGAGGTGCCCGGTGATGACGTCGGTGCTGGTCCCGGCGATCGAGCAACCGCTGGCCGACTTCAGTGATACGCCGTTGTGGCTGTCGCTGGTCAAGGCGCTGTTGATCTTCGTCTATCTGCTCGTCTCTACCCTGCTCGTGATCTGGTTCGAACGGCGAGTCATCGGCCGGATGCAGCAGCGCCCCGGCCCCAACCGCAACGGGCCGTTTGGGTTGCTGCAGACCCTGGCCGACGGCATGAAGTCGATGTTCAAGGAGGACAACGCTCCGGCGGCGGCCGACAAGTTCATCTTCACCCTGGCCCCGCTCATCGTCGCGACGACGTGCTTCGTGGCCTTCGGGATCATGCCGCTGGGCGGCGAGGTGTGGATGTTCGGTCACCGCACCCCACTGCAGCTGACCGATGCGCCGGTCGCGGTCCTGCTGGTCCTCGCGGTGGCGTCCGTCGGCGTCTACGGCATTCTGCTGGCCGGGTGGTCATCTGGCTCGACCTATCCGCTGCTTGGTGGGCTACGTTCCTCGGCCCAGGTGATCTCCTACGAGATCGCCATGGGGCTTTCGCTCGTCGCGGTCTTCATCATGAGTGGGTCGATGTCGACCTCCGCTATCGTCGACGCGCAACGCAGCACCTGGTTCATCGTGTCGGCGATTCCGTCCTTCCTCGTCTATGTCGTCACCATGGTGGGGGAGACCAACCGGTTGCCGTTCGACCTGGCCGAAGGTGAAGGCGAAATCGTCGGCGGCTTCCACACCGAATACGGCTCGATGCGGTTCGCGATGTTCTTCCTCGCCGAGTACATCAACATGTTCAGCGTCTCGGCGCTGGCCACGACGATGTTCCTCGGCGGTTGGCAGGCGCCGCCGTTCATCTCGGCGATCAGCGACGGCTACTTCAGCACCGGCTGGTGGGGGTTGCTCTGGTTCACCCTCAAGGTGTGGTCGTTCATGTTCTTCTTCGTCTGGCTGCGCGGCTCGCTGCCCCGCGTCCGCTACGACCAGTTCATGCGGCTGGGCTGGAAGCTACTCATCCCGCTCACCCTGGCGTGGGTCGTGCTCGTCGCGTTCATGCGTGCGGCCGCGCTGGGTTGGTTTGGCACCTCGACGGTCGTCACCCTCTTCGGCCGCGGGCTGTCGGCGGCCACACTGGTCATCGTCGGTCTGCTGCTCGTCGCCCTGTTCGTCCTCGGGGTCTTGCTGGACCGCGGCTCGGCGCCACCGGCGGCCAGCCCAGCCCCTCCCGACGAGATCGACCCCTTCGCTGGGGGCTTCCCGGTGCCCCCGTTGCCCGGGCAGACCCTGCGCGAGCCCGAGCGCGGCATTCCGGCCGTTGCGGCCTCGACCCTCACCGGCAAGGAGGAGAGCCGTGGCTGACAACCTGCCCGCGCAACCCGAACACTCCAACGGGGCCAACCTGCCCTCGACCCGGCATACCCGCGCTGACGAGCCGACCGCCCGGGCCGGTTGGTTGGGCGAGATCCTGCCGGCGTCTGTGGGCGGCTTCGGGGTCACCTGGGCGACGATGTTCCGCAAGGTCCTCACCGAGGAGTACCCCGAGGAGAAGCGCCCGACGGCGCCGCGCTACCACGGGCGGCACCAGCTGAACCGACACCCTGACGGGCTGGAGAAGTGTGTCGGTTGTGAGTTGTGTGCGTGGGCTTGCCCGGCCGACGCGATCCTTGTCGAAGGCGCCGACAACGATGACACGCCAACCGAGGAGGGCGGCACCGGACGGTTCTCGCCGGGCGAGCGCTATGGCCGCGTTTACCAGATCAACTACCTGCGATGCATTTTCTGTGGGTTGTGCATCGAGGCCTGCCCGACGCGGGCGCTGACCATGACCAACTTCTACGAGCTGGCCGACAACAACCGCGCCGACCTCATCTTCACCAAGGAGCAATTGTTGGCTCCCATCCAGCAGGGGATGCTGCCCGCGCCGCACCCGATGGCGGAGGGGATGGAGGAGCGCGACTACTACCTCGGCAAGGTCGCCGAGGCCACCGACGAGCAGCGGGAGTGGGCAGCGCAGCAGGCGGCTGAATCTGCTGTGGCCGACGCGGACGCGATGACTTCCGAGGGAGGTGCTACGCGATGAGTTACGGGGAAGCCTGGCTGTTCTGGCTCATCGCCCCGCTCATGGTGCTGGGCGCGCTGGGATTGCTGTTCGCGCGTAAAGCGGTGCACGCCGCCCTGTGCATGGCGCTCGTGATGGTGAACCTCGGCGTGCTCTACCTCGCCTCCCAGGCGGAGTTTCTCGGAATCGTCCAGGTCTTCGTCTATACCGGCGCAGTGATGATGATCTTCTTGTTCGTCCTCATGCTGATCGGTGTCGACGCGTCCGACTCGTTGGCCGAGACGATTCGCGGCCACCGGGTTGCCTCACTGGTCATCGCCTTCGCCCTCGCGGCGGTGATGTTCCTCGCGGTGGGGTCGTTCACTTTCCCGGCGGCTAGGGGTCTGGATCAGGTCAATGCCAACCCGGGGAACGTCAGCGGCATGGCTGACCTGATCTTCGGCAAGTATGTCTGGGTCTTCGAAGTTACTTCAGCGCTGCTTATCACTGCGGCGCTGGGGGCCATGGTGCTGGCCCACCGCGAGCGGTTGACGCCCAAGGCGACCCAGCGCGAACTGGCCGCCAAACGAGTCAAAGACAACGTGTTCGTCGCTGGACTTCCGGCCCCGGGCGTGTATGCCCGGTCCAACGCGGTGGACACTCCGGCGCTACTGCCGGACGGGACGCCCAGCGACCTGTCGGTCTCTCGGGTGCTCGTCGCGCGCGACCAGATCGTCGCTCCCGACGAAACGCCGACGACGCAGGCCAGCGCCGAGATCGAGGAGGGGAGGTCGCGGTGAACCTCATCAACTACATCTACTTGTCGATCCTGCTGTTCACGATCGGGGCGGCGACCGTCTTGGTGCGACGCAACGCGATCATCATCTTCATGGGTATCGAGTTGATGCTCAACGCGGCCAACCTGGCCTTCGTCACCTTCGCACGCATCCACGGCACTCTCGACGGGCAGGTCATTGCCCTGTTCGTCATGGTCGTCGCTGCCGCTGAGGTGGTCGTCGGCCTGGCCATCATCATGGCCATCTTCCGTGCCCGCCGGTCGGCTTCGGTCGACGATGCCAACCTGCTGAAGCTGTAAGGGAGACCGGCAAGTGAGCTCCTATCTCATCCCACTCGCCGACTCGGCGTCCGCGGCGGCACAGCCCGCGACCGGCGTGGCGGCATACGGCTGGCTGCTCGTGGCGCTTCCGCTCCTGGGCGCGGCCGTGCTGCTGATCGGCGGCCACCGCACCGACTCGTGGGGTCCACGGTTCGCGACCGCGATGTCGTGGGCGGCGTTCCTCGTCGGCTTCCTCGTGTTCCTCAACCTCCTCGGGTATGCCGCCGACGAGCGGGCCCGGTCATTGCACCTGTTCTCGTGGGTGCCGGCCGGCCAATTCCAGCTAGACGCCGGGATGCTGCTGGACCCGTTGTCGGTCGCCTTCGTGCTGCTGGTGACCTTCGTCGGCTCTCTCATCCACGTCTACTCGCTCGGCTATATGGAGCACGACCCGGACAAGCGGCGGTTCTTCGCCTATCTCAACCTGTTCGTCGCGGCCATGCTCCTGCTCGTCCTGGCCGACTCTTACCTGCTGGTCTACGTCGGCTGGGAGGGTGTCGGCCTGGCGTCCTACCTGCTCATCGGCTTCTGGAACTGGAACCCGCCCTACGCCAGTGCAGCCAACAAGGCATTCGTCGCCAACCGCGTCGGCGATGTCGGCATGGGTCTGGCGATTATGGCGATGTTCTGGCAGTTCGGCGCCGTCGACTTCCAGACGGTCAACGCCGGCGTGGCCAACGCCAACCAGGGCGCGCTCACGGTCATCGGACTCTTCCTCTTGCTGGCGGCCTGTGGCAAGTCCGCGCAGTTCCCGCTGCAGAGCTGGCTCGGTGACGCCATGGCCGGCCCGACCCCCGTGTCGGCGCTCATCCACGCGGCGACCATGGTTACCGCCGGTGTCTACCTCGTCGTGCGCAGCCACGCGATCTTCGACGCAGCCCCCAACGCGCAGTTGGCCGTCGTTATCGTCGGCGCGATCACCCTCACCTATGGGGCAATCGTCGGATGCGCCAAAGACGACATCAAGAAGGCACTGGCCGCCTCAACGATGAGCCAGATCGGCTACATGATGCTCGCGGCGGGGCTCGGCCCGGTCGGCTATGCCTTCGCGATCTTCCATCTGCTCACCCACGGATTCTTCAAGGCCGGGATGTTCCTCGGAGCCGGGTCGGTCATGCACGGCATGAACGACAAGGTCGACATGCGTGGCTTCGGCAACTTGTCCGGGGTCATGAAGATCACCTGGGTGACGTTCGGTCTCGGCTGGCTGGCAATCCTCGGGGTCCCCCCGTTTGCCGGGTTCTGGAGCAAGGACAAGATCATCGAGGCGGCCTTTGTCGGTGAGGGTTGGCGGCCGTGGGTTTTCGGGATGGCCACGCTCATCGGGGCTGGCATCACGGCGTTCTATATGTCGCGTCTGTTCTTCATGACCTTCCACGGTGAAAAGCGTTGGCCCAAGGACGCTCACCCGCACGAGTCACCCCGGACGATGACCGTCCCGATGATCGTCCTCGCGGTTGGGTCGGCCTTCCTGGGGCTGATCCTCGGTCCGACCAACGGCATCCTGCACTGGCTCGAGCCGGTCGTCGGGGGCCATGCCGAAGAGCACCATCCGGTGATCCCGGCGATCCCACTGATGGGTCTGACGCTGCTCGTCGTCGCCGGCGGAGTTGCCCTCGCGTGGATGCGCTACTGGCGCGATACCGTGCCACGAACGGCTCCGGTCGGCAGCCTGCTCACCCGCGCTGCCCGACAGGACCTTTATCAAGACCAGGTCAACGAGGGCGTGTTCATGCGTCCGGGCATTCACCTCACCCGAGCGTTGGTCTTCCTCGACCAGCGTGGGATCGACGGTGCGGCCGGGGGCCTGGCGGCCATCATCGGCGGGACGTCGGCACGCCTGAGGAAAGTCCAGAACGGCCTGGCCCGCTCCTATGCCCTGACGATGCTGCTCGGCGTCGTCGTCATCCTCGGTGTCGTCTGGGTGGTGCAGTGATGAACCAGTTTCCCTGGCTGACCGTCATCGGCCTGATCCCGCTTGTCGGGGCCTTGGTCCTGTGGCTGCTGCCCGCCTCGCTCTTGGACCGGGCGAAGCACATCGCGCTCGGTGCCTCCGTCGTCACACTGATCTTCGCTGTGGCCGGCGCGCTGCAGTTCTCGACCGCCAGCAAGGACAAGTTCCAGCTCGTCGAAGAGCACTCGTGGATCCCGCAGTTCGGGGTCAGCTATGCCCTCGGTGTCGATGGCATCGCGCTGTCGCTCATCCTCATGTCGGTCATCCTCGTCCCGGTCTGCCTCCTGGCCGCGTGGAACGATCTGCCCGCTGAGGAAGCCCACCGCGAACGGCACTACTTCGCCCTCATGCTCGTCCTAGAGACCTTCATGGTGGGCGTTTTCGCGGCGACCGACGTGTTTCTGTTCTATGTGTTCTTTGAGGCGATGCTCGTCCCGGTCTACTTCCTCATCGGGCAGTTCGGTGGACCGCGTCGGCAGTATGCCGCCGTCAAATTCCTGCTGTTCTCGTTGGCCGGTGGTCTCATCATGCTGGCCGCGGTTATCGCGCTCTACGTCCAAGGACCCGGCGGAGCCGACGGCTTCCTGCTCGCCAAACTGGCCGGCATACAGTTGGCACCGGGGACCGAGAAGTGGATTTTCCTCGGGTTCTTCATCGCCTTCGCGGTGAAGGCGCCCATGGTGCCGGTTCACACGTGGCTGCCTGACGCGGCCGCCGAGAGCCGCCCCGCAACGGCTACGCTGCTCGTCGGCGTGCTCGACAAGGTCGGCACCTACGGAATGATCCGGTTCTGTTTGGAACTCTTCCCAGGTGCCAGTCACTGGGCCACCCCGGTGGTCATCGTCTTGGCGCTCGTGTCGGTGCTCTACGGGGCGCTGCTCGCCATCGGACAGACCGACCTCATGCGGCTCATCGCTTTCACGTCGATCAGCCACTTCGGCTTCATCGTCCTGGGCATCTTCGCGATGACTTCGACGAGTTGGGTCGGCTCGAGTTTCTACATGATCAACCACGGGTTCTCGACGGCTGGCCTGTTTCTCGTCGCTGGCATGCTGATCAGCCGCCGCGGCAGCAAGCGGATCCCCGATTTCGGGGGCTGGCAGCGAGTCGTCCCTGGGCTGGCCGGTGTCTGGCTCATCGCCGGGCTGTCCGGCCTGGCGTTGCCGGGCCTCGGATCGTTCGTCTCGGAGTTCCTCGTCCTGGCCGGCACGTACCAGCGTTATCAGGTGGTCGCCATTATCGCGACGACGGGCATCATCCTGGCCGCCCTCTACATCCTCTTGATGTATCAGCGCACGATGACCGGAGCGAAGCCCCAAAGCGCGGCCGGGACGCCCGATCTCAGCCTGCGCGAGAAGTGGGTAGTCGCCCCACTCATCGCCCTGTTCATCGTCCTGGGGTTCTACCCCAAGCCGGTGTTGGACATGGTCACCCCTGCGGTCACCACGATCCTCACCTCGATCCAGGTCAGCGATCCGGCGCCCGTCGTTGGCGCGGCTGAAGGGAGCACCAAGTGAACACCGCGCTGCCCGCGGCCTTCACGCCTGCGTCGTTGGACTACGTCGCGCTGCTTCCCGTCCTCATCGTCTTCGGTGCGGCCATGCTTGGCGTGCTCGTCGAGGCGTTCGTGCCTCGCCCTTCCCGGTATGTCGCGCACGTCGGCATCACGCTCGTCGGCCTGGTGGCCGCGCTGGCCGCCTTGGCATTCGGAGCGGTCAACCACCGGGCACCCACGGCGGGTCTGGCCGGCCTGGCCGGTGCGGTTAAGGGGTCAGTCATCATCGATGGCCCGACGTTGTTCCTGCAGGCCACCGTATTGCTGTTCGCGCTGCTGTCCGCTCTCAGCCTGGCCGAGCGGTTTGGCGGAGAGGGCGCTGATGCCTTCACCCCGATGGGAGCTGCCACGCCAGGCTCACCTCAGGAGGCCCAGGCCCGCAAGGTCGGCGCGATGACCGCCGAGGTCTTCCCGCTGTTCCTGTTCTCCGTCGCCGGCATGATGCTCTTCCCGGCGGCAGGCGACTTGCTGACCATGTTCGTGGCTCTGGAAGTCCTGTCGCTGCCGCTCTACTTGCTCTGTGGTCTGGCTCGTCGCCGGCGCCTGTTGTCCCAGGAGGCAGCCCTCAAGTACTTCCTCCTCGGAGCCTTCTCCTCGGCGTTCTTCCTCTTCGGGACGGCGTTGCTGTATGGCTTCGCCGGGTCGGTCTATCTGCCGGACATTGCTGCCGCCATCACTGGGCAAGGTTCAGCTTTGGACGGGCTGCTAGTCCCAGGTGTGTTGTTGGTGCTGGTCGGCCTGCTGTTTAAGGTCGGTGCGGTGCCTTTCCACATGTGGACGCCCGATGTTTACCAGGGCGCTCCGACTCCGGTGACCGGCTTCATGGCCGCAGGGACCAAGGCGGCGGCCTTTGGGGCGATCCTTCGGTTCGTCTATGTCGGCGTGGACCGTGCCGCCTGGGACTGGCGGCCGGCACTTGTCGTGGTTGCCGCGCTCACCATGATTGTCGGCGCGGTCCTATCGGTGACCCAGACGGACATGAAGCGGCTGTTGGCGTACTCGTCGATCGCGCACGCGGGCTTCATCCTCGTCGGTGTGTTGTCGATGGAACGCGCCGGGGTGAGCGGTGTCCTGTTCTATCTCGCGGCATACGGACTGACCACCATCGCGGCGTTCGCGATCGTGGGGCTGGTCCGCGAAGGTGGTTCGGAGGCGACGCATCTGTCGCAGTGGACCGGCCTGGGCAAGCGCCACCCATGGACGGCTGGCGTGTTCGCCTTCCTCCTGCTCGCGTTTGCGGGCATCCCGCTCACGTCGGGTTTCACCGCGAAGTTCGCTGTCTTCAAGCCAGCTCTGGAGAGCGGCACCGCGGGCGCGGTGCTGGTGGTTCTCGGTCTGTTGTGCAGCGCCATCACGGTGTTCGTCTACGTCCGAATCATCGTCCTCATGTACTTCACCGACTCTCCGGGCGATTCCGTGGCGGTCGTCCAGCCGTCGGTCTTCACCACGGTGACGGTCGCGACGGGCACGCTGTTCACCCTCGTACTCGGCGTGGCACCGGCCTCGGTGCTCGTGCTGGCAGAGCGGGCCTCGCAGTTCATCCGGTGATGTCCGTCGCCGCTGAGACTAGGAAGTCAAGCCGATGAGCGCACCCCAGGTGCTGTCCCTGCCCGGGGTAAGCCCGACGCTCGCGGCTGCTTTGGCCGACGGGATGGGACGGGTCGACGCACTACTGCGCTCGACCATCGACCATGACGATCCGTATGTCGCGGCTGCGTCGGGTCACCTGCTCGCCGCAGGCGGGAAGCGGTTCCGGCCGACGCTGACCCTCCTCGCGGCGCAAGTATGCCGCGGGGTCACCGAAGAGGTCATCGCTGCCGCTGTCGGGGTCGAGCTGACCCATCTGGCCTCGCTCTACCATGACGATGTCATGGACGAGGCGACGGTGCGCCGTGGGGTGCCGAGCGTCAACACGGCATACGACAACACCACCGCGATCCTCGTCGGCGACCTGTTGTTCGGGAAGGCGTCGGAGATCGTCGCCGGGCTGGGAGCCGAGGCGGTCCTCATCCAGGCTCAGACCTTCGTGCGGCTGTGCTACGGCCAGATTCGAGACACCCGGCCGTGCCCGCCGCAGGTGGATCCGATCGACTACTACCTCGGGGTGCTGGCCGACAAGACCGGGGCGCTGGTGGCGACCGCTGCGCACTACGGAGCGATGTTCGGCGGGGGTTCGCCCGAGACGGTCGAGGTGCTGCGCGTTTATGGCGAACGGTTGGGGATGGCTTTTCAACTGGCAGACGACATCATCGACATCGCTTCGGACGGGTCGGCGAGTGGCAAGACGCCAGGCACCGACTTGCGCGAAGGCGTGGACACACTCGCGGTGCTCTTGGCGAAGGCGTCCACGGACCCGGCGGACGCGCGCCTGCAGGCGCTGTTGCGCAGCGACCTCACCGACGACGACCTGCATGGCGAGGCGTTGGCCCTGCTGCGCGCCCACCCTGCATTGGAACGAGCCCGGGCGCATACGCGCGACGTGGGGGCCCAAGCGCTTGACGCGCTCGCGGGGTTGGCTGACAGCGACGCTAAAGCGGCCCTGGTCGCCCTCATCGATCAGGTCGTCGACCGTGTCGGCTGAGCTCGGCTGTGTGACGCCTCCCAATAGGGGTTACCCAGTCTGAGGCGCTGACCACTCCCAGCGATCAACTCCTTCGGGTCTCTCACCCGCTCGGTCCAGATCGACCAGGAGTTAGCCGATCGCGCTCGCTGAGGCCGACCGTTGCCGCTGGATGAGTGAGTCGGCCGTGAGGACCGCCAACGCCACCCACACGATGACGAAGCCGACCCATTGGGCCGAGCTCACCACTTCACCGAGCAGCAGACTGCACACCAACTGCATGACCGGCGTGAGGAACTGCAACAGCCCGATCGTCACGAGCGGCACCCGACGAGCCGCTGCGGCGAACATCAGCAACGGCACCGCGGTGACCGGTCCGGTCAGAACCAGACCGGCGAACTGTCCCGGCGATCCGATCCCCTCGTGCGTCCCACCCAGCCAGGACAGCGGCCCGAGCAACAGCAGTGCCACGGGCAGTAGGACGGCGGTCTCGACGGTGAGTCCGTGCAGCGCGTCCAAACTCGCCCCGAGCCGCTTCTTGAGCAACCCATAAAGCGCGAACGACACCGCTAGCGTCAACGCGATGACCGGCACCTGCCCGCCGGCCACCGTGAGGTATGCCGCGGCCACCAGCCCGATTACGACGGCCACCCACTGCAACCGCCGCAACGGCTCGCGCAACAGCACCACTCCAAGGGCCACGGTGATGAGTGGGTTGAGGAAATAGCCGAGCGCTGCGTCCCGCGTGTGCCCACTGACGACAGCAGCTACATAGACGCCCCAGTTGAGCGCCACGACGAACGCCGCAGCAGCCAACCCCAGGATGAGCTTGGGTCGAGCCAGCACTGGCCGCACCCACCGAAGATCGCGCTTCCAGGCCAGCACGAGCAGGCAGAACACGAGGCTCCACAGGATCCGATGAGCGAGGATCTCCAGCGGGGTCGCGGGGGACAGGCCGTGGAAGTAGAGCGGGAAGAACCCCCACAGCAGGTACGCCGCGAAGCCGAAAGTCGCGCCGCGTCGCAGCTCGGAGCGTGAGTCCAGGTCTGGAGTCACCCTCCGACGGTCCAGGTATCCCGGCCGGCGAGCAGCCCGGCCAGGTCCGCGTCGGTCGCCGGCCCACCCCCGGAGTCCACAGCCGCATTCACCTGGCCGCGGACCATGTCGTCGTAGGTCGGCCGAGAAATCTGCCGGAAGACGCCCATCGGCACGTGCGCGAGGGTCCCGTCCGAGGTCAGCCGGGACAGCGCGAACGCCGACGATGGGTGCTCGGTGTCGACGCTGTGGCGGACGATCCGGGTTGGGCTGGCCGTGGCTCGGGGCACGATCTGGATGGAGCCGTCGTCAGCGCGCACTGCGACGTGATCGCCAGCGGCCACCTCCGCGCCGTCCTGGAGCCACAGGATCCGGGCCGCAGCTTGGTCCTTGTCCTTGAGCACGTCGAAGGCGCCGTCGTTGAAGATCGGGCAGTTCTGGTAGATCTCCACCAACGCCGCACCCCGGTGTCGGGCCGCCGCATGCAGCACCTCGGTGAGGTGTTTGCGGTCGGAGTCCATCGTGCGAGCGACGAAGGTCGCCTCGGCGCCCAAGGCCACCGACACCGGCGTGAACGGCGTGTCGAGCGACCCGAGCGGCGAGGACTTCGTCACGGTCCCGGCCCGAGAGGTCGGCGAATACTGTCCCTTGGTCAGCCCGTAGATCTCGTTGTTGAACAAAAGGATCTTGATGTTGACGTTGCGGCGCAGGGCGTGGATGAGGTGGTTGCCGCCGATCGACAGCGAGTCGCCGTCGCCGGTGATGACCCAGACCGACAGGTCTTCGCGCGCGGTCGCCAACCCGGTGGCGAAGGTCGGCGCACGCCCGTGGATCGAGTGCATGCCATAGGTGTCCAGGTAGTAGGGGAACCGCGACGAGCACCCAATGCCGGAGATGAACACGATGTTCTCCCGGCGCAGCCCGAGCTCGGGCAGGAAACCCTGCATTGCCGCGAGGATCGCATAGTCCCCACACCCGGGGCACCACCGGACATCCTGATCAGAGGTGAAATCCTTGCGCCCCAACGGAGTTGCCCCGTCGGTAAGGTGCGGGACAAATGCCACTCCGCTGGACGGCATACCCAAGTCGATGCTCACTTCGTCGCCTCCATGCCGTCGACAGTCGTGCGGATGACCTCGGCGAGCTCCGAGGCCTTGAAGGGCAGCCCGCGGACCGCCGTGTGGGACTGGACGTCCACGAGGTATGCCGCTCGCAACAGCATCGCGCACTGCCCCAGGTTCATCTCAGGCATGATCACCCGCTCGTAGCGGCGCAGCACCTCGGCGGTGTTGCGCGGGAACGGGTTGAGGTGGCGCAGGTGGGTGGTCGCAACGTGGTGGCCGGTGAGGCGTGCGGACCGGGCGGCCTGGCGGATCGGACCAAAGGTTGACCCCCAACCAATCATCAGCACTCGGGCGTCGCCGTCAGGGTCGTCGACCTCCAGGTCTGGGATGCTGTCGGCGATCCTGGCGATCTTGGCGGCCCGCAGACCGGTCATCAGCTCGTGGTTGTCGGGGTCGTAGGAGATGTTGCCGGTGATGTCCGCCTTCTCGATACCGCCGATCCGGTGCTCGAGACCTGGCGTGCCGGGGATCGCCCACGGCCGGGCGAGGGTCTGGGGGTCGCGCAGGTACGGCTGGAAGACCGGGTTGCCTTCTGTGTCGACACCGTTGGGTTCGGTCGTGAAGGTAACCGTCAGGTCGGGCAGGTCGCTGGTCCCGGGGACCTTCCATGGCTCGGACCCGTTGGCCAGGTAACCATCGGACAGCAGGATGACCGGCGTCCGGTATGCCGTCGCGATCCGGCACGCCTCGATCGCCGCGTCGAAGCAGTCGGTCGGAGATGCTGGCGCGAGCACGGCGACCGGCGACTCGCCGTTGCGGCCGAACAGGGCCTGGAGTAGGTCGGCTTGCTCGGTCTTGGTCGGCAGACCGGTCGATGGGCCACCGCGCTGGACGTTGACGACGACGAGCGGCAGCTCGAGCGAGACCGCCAACCCGATCGCCTCGGCCTTGAGCGCAAGACCCGGCCCAGAGGTGGTCGTGACGCCCAATGCCCCACCGAAGGAGGCGCCGATGGCGATGCCGACACCGGCGATCTCGTCCTCGGCCTGCATGGTTGTCACCCCGAACCGTTTGAGTCCAGAGAGCACGTGGAGGATGTCTGAGGCCGGAGTGATCGGGTAGGAGCCCAGCACGAGCCGCAGCCCAGCGCGGTGAGCCGCAGCGACGAGCCCATAGGACAGGGCCACGTTCCCGGTGATGTTGCGGTAGGTGCCTTCAGGCATCGACGCCGCTGACACCTGGTAGGTGTGTGCGAAGTCCTCGGTTGTCTCGCCGTAGTTGAAGCCCGCCCGTAGCGCCGCGACGTTGGCGGCCAACAAGTCGGGCCGCTTGGCGAATTTGGTCTTGATGAACCGCTCGGTCGTCGACGTGGGCCGGGTGTAGAGCCAGGACAACAGACCGAGGGCGAACATGTTCTTCGCCCGTTCCTTGTCCTTGCGGGTCAAGGCGTGTTCGGCCAATGCATCGACCGTGATCGACGTCAGCGGCAGGGCGTGGACGTGATAACTCTCCAGGCTGCCATCGTCCAGGGGCGACACGGCGTACCCGACCTTGGCGAGGTTGCGTCGGTTGAACTCGTCGGTGTCGACGATGATCGTCGCGCCACGCGGCAGGTCGGCGAGATTAGCCTTGAGCGCCGCGGGGTTCATCGCCACGAGAACGTCGGGGGCGTCACCGGGAGTGAGCACGTCGTGGTCGGCGATGTGCAACTGGAAACTGGAGACTCCGTGGATGGTGCCCTGCGGGGCTCGGATCTCGGCGGGGAAGTTGGGCAGCGTCGACAGGTCGTTGCCGTGGAACGCTGCGTCAGAGGTGAACCGGTCGCCGGTCAACTGCATCCCGTCGCCGGAGTCTCCGGCGAACCGGATGACGACACGTTCCAGTTGTTGGACAGGCTTGCTCATGGGGTGGTCACCGGGCCCTTGACTCCACGTTCGCCGTGGGGGCCACGGCGCCTGCTCCCATCGTAGGACGTTGACTGCGAAACGACCCTCAGGCCACCGCTGCGTTGCTCCGAAGCGTCGCGATGCGCGCCGGGTGGTAGCCCAGTTCGGTCAGCACTTCGTCGGTGTGCTCGCCCGGCCTCGGGGACGGTCGGGTCCGGGTCGGCGTGCCCGAGAAGCGGGGAGCGGGCACCGGCAGGACTGGCCCCCGCTCACCTCCCACCGGTCGGTATGCCGCCCGCGCCGCCAGGTGTTCGTGCGCCGGCGCCTCATCGAGAGAGAGGACCGGGGCGACACAGGCGTCCGAACGTTCAAGGAGGGCACACCATTCGTCGCGGGTCCGACGGCGGAAGAAGCTCTCCCATAGGGCCTTGGCCTCGGGCCAGCGCCGTTGGTCAAGGCGGAGCTCGGGCCGGCGCGGGTCAGCCGGGTCCAACACTAGCCCGGCGTGCTCCCCGAGGAGGCGAAGCAGCTCGTCGTAGAACTGCGGCTCCAGGGCACCGACAGCCAGGTGCCGACCGTCAGCGCACTCGTAGACCTCGTAGAACGGTGCCCCGGTGTCCAAGACGTTGTGGCCGGGTGGCTCGCCCCACATGCCACCGAGCCGCAAGGCGTGGGTGAACGTCGTGAGATAGGACGCGCCGTCCATGATCGCCGCGTCGATGACCTGCCCGACCCCCGTACGGCCGGCGGAGTGCAAGGCCGCGAGCAACCCGGCGACGAGCAGCAACGCGCCGCCCGCTACATCGCCTAGATAGGGTCCCGGTAGGACCGGCCGCGGCACGCTCCCGTCCAACGGATCCCGCGCGACGGTCGAGAGGATCCCGGCGGTTGCGGTGTAGGTGAGGTCGTGGCCGGCATACCGGGCCTGCGGTCCGTCCTGCCCCCAACCGGTCATCCGCGCGTAGACCAGCCGCGGGTTGCGGGCAAGGGCGACCTCGGGGCCGAGCCCCAGCCGCTCCATCACCCCCGGCCGATATGGCTCGATGAGCGCGTCGGCGCTCGCGACGAGATCCAGGACCACCTCGCGCCCGCCCTCGGACTTGAGGTCGAGCGCGATCGATCGGCGTCCCCGTCGCAGCACCGGCAGGTCGAACGGGCCGGCGCCGCCTGGCCGGTCGACGCCGATGACGTCGGCGCCCAGGTCGGCCAGTAACATCCCCGCAACCGGTCCCGGGCCGATGCCCGCGAGTTCAACGATGCGCACGCCCGCGAGCGGGCCGACTGCTGCTGTGGTCACGCCCCCACGGTATGCCGCGGGGCCGCCCCGCGCGCGGGTCGGGTCGGGATCGTTGCGGCCAGCTCGAGGACCCGCTCCGCGACTGGGGTCGCCCGGACCAGGTCCGCGTCGACCGTCGAGACCCGGGTCCGTCTGGTGAGCAGGTCGTCGGCCGTGATCGCCCCCTCGGCGAGGACCCCGTGCAGCAGTTCGACGCCCAGGGTCGGGCAGCCCGGCGCAACGGGGTCGGCGAGCCAAGCGCCGAACCGGTCGGCCAGGGCGGCGACCTGCGGGGCCTCGGTGCCGTACCGGCGCACCAACCGGGCCGGGGCGGGGACGCGCCGCAGCGTTACCGGGTCGGCGCCCCCCACGAGCGCAAGCGACGCGGTCCGGCACGGGCGTGCGATGGTGAGGCGGCGGCATACGGCGTCGACGGTGTCCTGCGCCATCCGCCGGTAGGTCGTGAGCTTCCCGCCGATGATCGACACCGGGAGCCCGGGTTCGTCGACGAGGACGTGAACGCGCGACGCGTCGGCCGTGTCCTGCGAGTCTTTCGAGGAGGCGACCAGGGGGCGCAGGCCGGCGAACCGGCCCACGACATCGGCCGAGGCGATCGGGCGTTCCAGGGCCAGGTTCATCGTCTCGAGCAGGAACGTCTCGTCGGCCTCGGGGACCTCCGGCGCCAGCCCGTCGACCCCGTCCGCGGGCTCGTCGGTGAGGCCGATGTGGACCAGGCCGTCGGGATGGGGGACGGCGAAGACGAACCGGCCGAAGTGTCCAGGCACCGGCGCGGTCATCATCGCCCGAGGCTCGCCGAGCGCGGCCGACCGGACGACGAGGTGCGACCCGCGGCTCGGCCGGATGCGAACGCTCGGTTCGTGTTCGCCGGCCCAGACACCGGTCGCGTTGACGACGACGCTCGCTTGCACGGAGAGGGTCGCGCCAGTCAGCTCGTCGGTGAGCACCGCCGCCGTTTCGGTGAGTTGGCTTGCGCTGCAATGGGTTACGATGTCCGACCCGTATGCCGCGGCCGTCCGAGCCAGCGCGACGACAAGCCGGGCGTCGTCCTCCAGAGCGGCGTCCCAGTAGACGATGCCGCCGCGCAGACCGTCGCGGCGTAGGCCCGGGGCGTGCAGCAGCGCGGCTTCGGCGCTGACCCGCAGTGGGGGCGGCAGGACCGTCCGTGGGGTGCGCGAGCCGACCCGCAGCAGGTCGGCCAGGCGGATTCCGGTCTCGGTGAGCGCCCCCATCCACGGCCCGGTGTTGTCGTCCAGCGGCACGATCGTCGCGAGTGGCCGGATGAGGTGCGGGGCGATAGCGGTGGTCAGCGCGTGGCGTTCGTGGGCCGACTCCCAGGCGATCGGCAGGTCGCCCTTGGCGAGGTAGCGCAGGCCGCCGTGCACGAGTTTCGAGCTCCACCGGCTGGTGCCCGCCGCGAGATCCACCCGTTCGACAAGCGCTGTGTGCAGGCCGCGAGAGGCCGCGTCGAGGGCAACGCCGGCGCCGGTGACGCCACCCCCGAAGACAAGGACGTCGTAGTGTCGCTCCGCCAATCGATGCAAGGACCGTTCTCGCGTGGCCCAGTCTAGGGTCGCCCGGATGCCGTCCGGCCCGGTCCGCGTCATCGTGTGCTCCTGACGCGACGAGCTGTGGCGTGTGCTTGCGGGGCTGCGAGCTTGCTCGGGTTTTCGGTCGGGCGGAGGTAGCCCTCCAGCATGACGGCCAGCTCGGCGTGCACAGCGGTCACGTCGGCCTGACCCTCGACCAGCCGCGCCGACACGATGAACGGGGTGAGCACGTGCAGGATCGTGGTCGCGACGACGTGCCCGTCCAGCTCCCGGATCGAGCCGTCTTCGAGCCCGGCTGCGAGGCCCGCCTCGATGAGCCTGGCCGCGTTGAGCTGGCTCTGGCCGGGCCGGTCGACGAGATAGGGCAACAGCAACTCGGGGTCGTGGCGCAGCAAGGCTTCGACGAGCGGATCGTGGCCGAGCACGTCGACCGCCCGCAGACAGAGGTTCACCAGGCGCTCGCGGGCTGTGACCCCTCGGGTGGTTGCGGCGGCCTCACCGAGCACTCGGGCGAACTCGGCCGACAAGGCGTCGAGCACGAGACTGCGCACGCTCCCGCCGCGGCGGTAGAGGGTCACCCGGGAGACGCCCGCCCGTGCCGCGATGGAGCTGGCAGTCGCGCGGCGGACGCCGTAGTCCCGGACTTCGGCGACCACGGCGGCGACGAGGTCGTCGTCCAGTGGCCGCTCCGTGCCCTCGCTGCTTCGGGCACCGCGGACCTGGGTAGCGGAGTGGTTCATCGGGCCTCCTGAGAACTCCCTGCCACCATATAGCAACTGAAACGTTCTATGTAACAATGTTTCACATGACCCCGGCCCCGCAGGACGCCCTCACCCGCACGATCGCTCGTTCCCCGTGGCATGGGTGGGGCGATCCGGCCGACGCTCACCCGCTCCCGGACCTCGCGTGGGCCATGCTGCGCCGCGAGCTGCGCGTCACCCGTCGTCCGCAGCCCACCCGCCCGGTCAACCTCGATGACGTGCGACTCCCCGAGAGTCGGCTCACTCCCGACGATCTCGCTGCGCTGCGCGCGGTGGCGGGCACGGCATACGTCCACACTGACCGGCTGGCCCGGGTTGAGCACGCGGCGGGGAAGTCCTATCTCGACCTGCGGAGGTTGCGCGACGGCGACGCCACAGACGCACCCGACGCAGTGGTGACCCCTGGGGACGCCACCGAGGTTGAACACCTACTGTCGGTATGCCGTGACCGTCGCCTCGCCATTGTCCCCTTCGGCGGGGGCACGAGTGTCGTTGGGGGAGTGTCGGGTTCGGCCGGGCCGTTCGCCGCGGCGGTGTCCGTCGACCTGCGTCGTCTCAACCGGATGCTGTCGATCGACCCGGTCTCACGGACCGCCGTCTTCCAGCCGGGGATGCGCGGCCCGGACGTGGAGGGCGCGTTGCGGCCGCACGGCTTCACCCTCGGCCACTACCCCCAGAGCCACCAGGAGGCAACGATCGGTGGCTATGTCGCCACGCGGTCCGCGGGTCAGGCATCGACCGGGTATGGCCGCATCGACGAGATCGTCCGGGGTGCCACGCTGGCGACGCCCGAAGGGAGCCTGCGGTTGGACATGCGGTCGCCGGCGAGTGCGGCCGGGCCTCGGCTGCTCGACCTGGTCGTCGGGAGCGAAGGGGCGCTCGGGATCATCACCGAGGTGACCATGGCGATCGCGCCGATGCCCAGTCAAACGGCATACGCGGCGCTGGCCTTTTCCTCGTTCGATAGGGCGGTCGAGGGCTTGCGCGCCCTGGCCCAGGACCTGCCGCACGGGATCCGACCCGACGTCGTGCGCCTGTCCGATCCCGACGAGACCCGCGTGAGCCTTGGCTTGGCCGGGCGCGCGGGCCAGGCGCTCGCGGCATACACGAAGGCACGGCGGCTGCCCGCCGCGTGCCTGGTCGTGCTGCTCTGGGAGGGCTCCGATGCGCGATCTCTCCGGGAGCGCAAGCTGGTCGCCTGGGACGTGCTGCGCCGGGCCGGTGCCGTCAGGATGCCGTCCGCGATCGCTCATGCGTGGGAGAAGGGTCGGTTCTCGGGGCCTTACCTGCGGGACGAGCTCATGGGACACGGAGTGCTTGTGGAAACTCTGGAGACGGCGACGTCGTGGGCCAATCTCATTGCGCTGCATAACCGGGTCGCGGCGGCGATCCGTGCGGTGTCGGCGGAGCAAGGGCTGCCGGTCATCGTGCAGTGCCACGTCTCGCATGTCTACGGCACCGGGGCTTCGCTCTACTTCACGGTCGTCGCACCGGAGGCGGCCGATCCGTTGGCTCAGTGGCGTGCGGTCAAGACGGCGGCAACGGCGGCGATCGTCGAGGGCGGGGGGACGGTGACCCACCACCATGCCGTCGGCACCGACCACGTCGATGGGCTGGCCACCGAGGTCGGCGAATTGGGAATGCGGGTGCTGCGTGCCGTCAAGGACACGCTCGACCCGATCGGGATTCTCAACCCCGGCAAGCTAGTCCCCTGAGGCCGACACCCTGTCGGGAGGGCAGACCGGGTGGCTGGGGACGTGGGGGCGCTCCGGAACTGGAGCCTTGATCACGGGCAGTGGTCAACGCCTCAGCTCTGGAGGGCCAGGTAGGGGACATGGCCGCGGACCAGGGGCTACAGCAGGGCGACGAGGTCGTCGTGGGTGAGAGCCAAGACGGCTTCACGGGCGTCGGTTGCCGTCCTCGCGTCCAGCGCGGCGGTCGCCATCCCGTGGCAGGTCGCCAGGTCATGCAACGACAATGCGAACCGGACGATCGACACCTTAGACGGTGCCATCGACAAGCTGCCCACCCCGAGCCCGGCCAGCACGAGCGCCAGGAGCGGATCGCCGCCGGCCTCGCCGCAGACACCGATGGGCTTACCGGCCACCCGGGCGCCTTCGCAGGCGTGTCCGATGACCTTGAGCACGGCCGGCTGCCACGGGTCGAGGAGATCGGACAACTCGCCCTCCATTCGGTCGGCAGCCATCGTGTATTGCGCGAGGTCGTTGGTGCCGAGTGACCCGAAGTCGACCTCGGCCAGCACATGGCTGGCCAACAGGGCCGCTCCCGGCACCTCGATCATCACGCCGACGCTGGGCAGACCGTTCTCGCGCACCCGTCGGGCGAACCAGGCGGCCTCCTCCGGGGTGGCCACCATCGGCGCCATCACCTTGACCTCCGCCAACGTGGCCTTGGCAGCCGCGCTGAGGGCTTCGAGCTGAGTGTCCAACAACTCCGGGCGCAGCGCCGACAACCGCAGCCCACGCTTGCCGAGCGCCGGGTTCTCCTCCGGGCCGAGGTCGGCGAAGGCCAACGGCTTATCGGCTCCCGCGTCGAGGGTGCGGACGACGACGCGGCGAGACCCGAAGGGCTCGAACACTTTCGTGTAGATGTCGGTTTGCTCCGCCAGGGTGGGTGCAGTGTCGCGGCTGAGAAAGACAAACTCGGTCCGGAACAGGCCCACCCCTTCGAGGTCCTGGGCTGCCGCAGAGACCGCGTCGTCGACGCCGCCGATGTTGGCCAGCAAGGCAATCGGGTGCCCGTCGCGAGTCCGGCCCGGCCCGGCCGAGCGGGCCAATGCAGAACGCCGCCGCTCGCGCTTACCGATCAGCTCGCGCTGGTAGTCCTCACTGGGGCCCAGGGTCACCTCACCCGAGTCCCCGTCGACCGCGACGATTGTGCCCGCCGGAATCGCGGTCGCCCCGGCGAACTGGACGACTGCGGGGATCCCCATCTGGGCAGCGAGGATGGCGGTGTGGCTGGTGCGCCCGCCCGCCTCGGTGACGATCGCCCGGACCATGGCGGGGTTGAGTGTCGCGGTCTCGGCCGGGGCGAGGTCGTGGGCGACGATGACGCTGGGGATGTGAAAGTCCGGAACCCCGGGATCATCCTGCCCGAGCAGTCGGGCGACGGCCCGGTTGCGGACGTCCTTGAGGTCGGTGACGCGTTCGGCGAAGTAGCCGCCGAGCGCTTCGAACTGCGCGGCATACTCCTCGACAGCGGCGGTGACCGCGGTGGTGGGGCCTGTGCCGGCGGCGAGGTGCTTGCCGATCGCCTTCTGCAGGCCCTTGTCGCGCGCGATCAACGCGGTGGCGGTAAGGATCTGCTGAGCGGTCTCGTCGGCGGCGGCCGCGCGCTCCTCGAGCGTCACGGCCACCGACTCGAACGCGGTCTTGATCCGGGCGTGTTCAGCGGCGGCGTCGGTCGTGCCGGGCTCGTGGTCCGGCGGGCGGACGGGAGGACGGACCTGGACAACCGGGCCCACCGCCGCGCCTGGGCTGACGCCGATCCCTCTGGTCACCTGGGTGGCTTCCGTCATCGGGTCACTCCGCGTCGAGGTCGCGGGAGAGCAACTCGACGAGGGAGTCGAGGGCTTCCTCGGCCCCTTCGCCCTCGGCGGTCAAGGTGATCTCCTCGCCGTGCTTGGCGCCCAGGGCCATGACGCCGAGGATGCTCGTCGCGTCGACGAAGTCCTCACCCTCACGGCCGATCTCGATGTCCAACCCGGTCGCGGTGGCGGCCTGGACGAACAGCGAAGCCGGGCGGGCGTGCAAACCGACGGAGGAGGCGATGGTGACGGTACGGGTGGCCATGACGGTGTCCTTTCGCGGGGGTTGATGCGGGGGGAGGGTATGCCGTGTGGCGCGGCATGAGGGTCTGCGCCACACGGCATACCGGGTCAAGCAGTGGCCTCACGGCCAAGGGTCACGCGGCCGCGTTGGCGAGGCTGTGGTCGCGGGACTTGAGGGCGACGACGATGCCGGCCGTAACGGCGACGCCGATGGCGAGCGCGAGCACGAACAGCAGGAAGTTGCCGATGAGCGGCAGCACCCAGATGCCACCGTGGGGGGCGCGGGAGGTGGCGCCGAAGGCCATGACCAGGCCGCCGGTGATGGCCGAGCCGACGACCGACGAGGCGATGATGCGCACCGGGTCGGCGGCGGCGAAGGGGATCGCGCCCTCGGAGATGAACGAGGCTCCAAGCAGCCAGGCTGCGCGGCCGTTTTCCCGCTCGGGCTCGGTGAAGAGCTTCGGGCGCAGGGTGGTGGCCAGGGCCATCGCCAGAGGCGCAACCATGCCCGCTGCCATGACGGCTGCCATGATCTTGAACTGTGGCGCGTTGGTGGCCAGCCCGGCGGTGGTGATACCGGTCGTGGCGAAGGTGTACGCGACCTTGTTGACCGGACCGCCGAGGTCGAAGCCCATCATCGCGCCGAGCACCAGACCGAGGGCAAGGCCGCCCCCGACACCCAGCCCGTTGAGGCCGTTGGTGAGGGCTTCCATCAGGGCTTTGATCGGGCGACCGAGGACGATGACGAACAGGCCGCCGACGATGAGCGTCGACAACAGGGGAGTGACGACCACCGGCATGACGCCGCGGACACCCTTGGCGACCTTCCACCGGGAGATCCAGCGGGCGACCAGACCACCGAGGATGCCGGTGACCAGACCGCCGAGGAAGCCGGCGCCCATGGTGCCCGCGAGGGCGCCGCCGACGAAACCGGGGACCAGGCCGGGCCGGTCGGCGATCGCGTAGGCGATGAAGCCGGACAGAACCGGGACGAGGAAGCCGAAGGCCGCAACACCGACGCGGAACAGCAGTGCCGCCCACATGGTGAGGCTGAACGGGTTGAAGCTGTCCATGATGCTGAAGGCAGCGTCCTTGGCGACGATGTCGTACTTGGTGATATCGATCGCGCCGTTCTCACCCAGGGCGACCTGAGCGAGCATGAAGCCCAGCGCGATGAGGATGCCACCGGCGGCGACGAACGGGATCATGTAGGAGACACCGGTCATCAACCACTGGCGGATCTGCGTGCCCAGGCTGGCTGACGAGTCGACCTTCGTGGTCAAGCCGCCCGCGGGGGCGGCGGCGGCGGCTGTTGCGGCCTTGGCCGGGTTGGCCTTGAAGTCCGCAGCAGCGGAGACCGCCTGGGCGACCAGCGCCGGCCCGTCGCTGATGGCCCGCTTGACTCCGACGTCGACCGTCGGCTTGCCCGCGAAGCGGTGGGCGTCCTTGACTGGAAGGTCGTGGGCGAAGATCACGGCGTCAGCGGCGTCGATGACCGACTGCGGGATCGGGTCCGACCCGGCCGAGCCTTGGGTCTCGACGACCATCTCGTGGCCGGCGTCTTTGGCCGCCTGCTCCAGGGCCTCGGCGGCCATGTAGGTGTGCGCGATGCCCGTGGGGCATGATGTCACTCCGACGAACTTCATGCGTTCACAACCTCTCGTTCGATGATCTCGACGACCTCGGCCTCCGTGGCCGCGTCGGTCAGGGCTTGGCGGAACTCCTTGCGCATGAGCTTGCGCGCTAGCTTGGCGAGGATCGCCAAGTGCGTCTCCCCACCACCGTCCGGGGCGGCGATGAGGAAGATGAGGGTGGCGGGTCCGTCTTCGGCCCCCCAGTCGATGCCGTCCCGAGAGCGTCCGAAGACCAGGGACGGAGTGCTGATGCCGGCGCTGCGGGCGTGCGGGATGCCGATGCCGCCCGGCAGGCCGGTGGCCATCTGCTCCTCGCGCTTGCGGACATCATCGAGAAACAGGTCCAGGTCGGTGCACCGGCCGTCGGCCACAAGGGTGGCCGCGAGGGTGCGGGTCGCCTCGTGGCGATCCGGAGAGGCCAGGTCGAGGATGACCTGGGTCTGGCTGATGAGTGACATGGTGGGGGACTCCTTCGGTGGGCTCATCGGGTGGCGGCGAGGGGGGTGAACGGTGGGTCAGTCGATGAGGCAGAGCGTGAAATCAGGGGTGTCGGTGCTTGTCACCGTGATGGCGGCGATGTCCTCGGGCCCGGGCATCCGGCTGCCGGGCAGACTCACGGCGGCTGCCCCCCAGGCGACCCCGGTGGCGAGGGCCTCACGGGGGGTGGCGCCGCGGCATACGGCATGGAGGTAGCCCGCCACGAGCGAGTCGCCGGCTCCGACGGTGGACACCGGGCGGGTGACGTGCGCGCTTGCGTGGGCGACCGCGTCGGCGTTGACCAGGAGCGCGCCGTGCCGGCCGAGGCTGACGATGACGGTCTCGACGCCACCGTCGACGAGCGTGCGAGCCGCGTCGCTCACGTCGGCGAGCGAGTGCAGGCGGCGACCGACGAGCTCCTCGAGCTCCTCATGGTTGGGCTTGATGAGGTCCGGGCTGGCCGAGATCGCGGCGGTGAAGGGTGCTCCGGAGGAGTCGATGGCGACCTTGATGCCGTGGGCGTGGCCGCGGCGGACCAGGTCGGCATAGATCGTCGTCGGCATCCCTGGGGTGAGGCTGCCGCAGCCGACGATCCAGCGCAGGTCCTGGGAGAGGTGCTCGTCGACAGCGGCCAGCAGGGCGTCGAACTCGTCGTTGGAGAGGGTGGGACCCGGCTCGTTGAGCTTGGTCGTCGTGCCGTCGGGTTCGATGATCGCGATGTTCATCCGGGTCGTGCCCTCGATCGCAACCGCCGCGTATGCCGTGCCGGCCCGGCGCAGCAGCGCCTGCAGCAGGTGCCCCTCGGGTCCGCCGGAGGGCAGAAGGGCCAGGGCCTCGGTGCCATTGGTGGCCAGGGCACGGGCGACGTTGATGCCCTTGCCGCCCGGGTCCACCCGGCTGCCCGACGCTCGGTTGACCTCGCCGTGCTCAAGGACCGGGACCGAGACGGTGCGATCGATGCTCGGGTTGGGAGTGAGCGTGACGATCATCCGGGCCTCCTCGGTCGTGTCCGCAAGCGGTAACATCACCAAGGATGCCACACAAGCAAAGCTAAGTAAAGAGATTCAGGCCGGCAATTTCTGTGTTTGAGTTGGGTTTTTCTTCGGACCTGCATGCCGTGGGGCCTCAGACCCGGACGACGTCCGTGCCGCTGGCGTCCAGCTGCCCGGCGGTCTCTTCGTCCAGGCGCCGGTCCGTGATGAGCAGCGCAATGTCATCCAGATCTGCGAAGCGATGGAAGTGGACAAGCTCGGCCTTGGACGAGTCGGCCAGCACGACGCATCGTCGCCCCGACGCGACCATGGCCCGTTTGGCCAGTGCTTCGGCCTGGTCCGGCGTGGTCATTCCGCGGGTCACCGAGAATCCGTTGGCCCCAAGGAAGGCGACATCGACGCTGACGTCGGTGAGGGCCGTGGTGACCCAGGTGCCGACCGCCGCTCCGGTGCGGTGACGCACTCGACCTCCGAGCACATAGAGGTCCACACCGGGATGGCTCTGCAGGGTCAGCGCGATGGCGATCGAGTTCGTGACGACGGTCAGTTCCCGATCGGCGGGGAACATGTCCGCCAGCGCCTGAGTGGTGGAACCGGAGTCCAAGAGCACGGTGCCCTCGCGGGGGAGTTCATTGAGGGCTCGCGCGGCGATGCGCCGCTTCTCCTCAGCGAACTGGTCGCGCCGGGTCGCCAGCGTCGGTTCGATCTCCAAGCGCTCAACGGGCAAGGCCCCCCCGTGGACGCGCCGGACGACGCCAAGGCGTTCCAGTGCGGTGAGGTCCCGGCGCACCGTCTCCGGGGTGACGCTCAGCGTCTCGGCCAGGGCCGCGACTTCCACCCGCCCCTCGGCCCGGGCAGTCGCCAGGATGGCCTGTTGGCGTTCGGGGGCATACACGTGGGCACG